>Ga0185299_10000080_pt1 | contig 297680 bp, 264 predicted proteins | sample PaiPotPPA55metaG_FD_128002 | JGI IMG/M metagenome (GOLD analysis project Ga0185299, IMG submission 128002) | Iron sulfur acid spring bacterial and archeal communities from Banff, Canada, to study Microbial Dark Matter (Phase II) - Paint Pots PPA... ...
GGGGACAACGTGAGCCTGGTGATCGAGTTGATCACGCCGGTGGCGATGGAGAAGGGCTTGCGGTTTGCCATTCGCGAAGGCGGGCACACGGTAGGCGCGGGAACGATTGCGGAGATTGTGCAGTAGGGCAGCTGTCAGCTCTCAGCTATCAGCCGTCAGCAATAAGCGGCAGGCTGGGAGGCGACAGCAAGTGCGTAGGTCAAGGGTTTTACTGAGAGCTGACAGCTGAGAGCTGACAGCTAGAAGCTAGGAGCTGTTTTATGCCCCGAGAGATTATTACGATGCAGTGCGGTGATTGCAAAGAGCGGAATTACTCGACTACCAAGAACCGTAAGACAATGACCGAGCGGTTGGAGCTTAAGAAGTTCTGCCGCCGTTGCCGCAAGCACACGCCGCACAAAGAAGTGAAGTAGTTGCGAGTCGTGAGTCGTGAGTCGTGAGGAATTTCCTCGGGACTCAGGGCTCGGTACTGGGGACTAAAACAGGGGCGTAAGCTCAACGGTTAAACTGCCGGTCTCCAAAACCGGACTTGGGGGTTCGAATCCCTCCGCCCCTGCCAGAGTTCGGAAGGAAAGCGGAAAAGGCCGAGGGGCAGGGGTCGAGAAACAGTATGGCAGTGGAGACGAAGAAAAAGATGGCAAACTCACTCGCGACCGCCAGCGAAAATTTCGGAGAACGGCTCAAGTCGTGGCCGGAGCGGATTAAGTCGTTTTATAACGACGTGCGCACTGAAATGCGCAAAGTCACGGCGCCGTCATGGAAAGAAGTGCGGGCGACAACGGCAGTCGTAGTGATCACGGTCGCCATTTTTGGCCTGTACTTCTACATTATTGACGCGGTCATTACCAAGGGCGTCGGAGCGCTCTACAACTATTTCAAGTAAGGCCGGAGCGCACAGGAAGCGGAGATCGATTTGATCATGCAGGAAGAAGAAAAGAACGAATCCGGGGCGGGCGGAGAGCAGGCGCCGCAGCCAGCCGGCGATGGAGTCGCCGCCGCCACCGAGGCGCCACGCAATCCGAACATGAAGTGGTACATCATCCACTCCTATTCCGGGTTCGAGCGCAAGGTGAAGGAGTCGCTGGAGTCGCGCGTGGTCGCCTTCGGATTGCAGGAGAAGATCGGCAAAGTGCTGATCCCGACCGAGTCGGTGACCGAAGTGCGCGGGGGCAAGAAGTACACCTCCGAGCGCATGTTCTATCCCGGCTACGTGCTGGTTGAGATGGACATGGACGACCACGTCTGGCACGTGGTGAAATCCACGCCGCGGGTGACGGGATTCGTCGGCACCGGGCAGCAGCCCACGCCGCTATCCGACGAAGAAGTGCAGCACATCGTCTACAAGGTCGCCGACAGCCGCGAGAAGCCGAAGCTGAAGGTCAAGTTCGAGAAGCAGGAGCAGGTGCGCATCACGGAAGGGCCGTTCGCTACCTTCACGGGTACGGTGGACGAAGTGAACGAAGATCGCGAAACGCTGAAGGTGATGGTCACGATTTTCGGCCGTTCCACCCCGGTGGAGCTGGAGTTTAACCAGGTGGAAAAAGTGGCGTAGTTATGGGCAGTTTCAGCGCCAAGTTGCGTGTGTGGAATCCAAGCTCCCCGGAGAAAACGGAGGAGATTGAGGCGATGGTCGATACCGGCGCCGCATTTTCCTGGATTCATCGCGAGCGTATCGAGCGCTTAGGAGCGCAGATGTTGCGGCGCATGGGATTTCGCGCGATCGATGGCTCTATCATCGAACGCGATACAGCGGCGGTATGGGTAGGAAGTAATGGCTTTACTGGCCCCGACACGGTGGTGGTTGCCGAGCGCAATGATATGGAAGTCATCGGCGTGCATACGATTGAAGGATTGGGCCTCGCAGCCGATCCGGTTCAGAAGAAGCTGGTTCCGACGATCGGATTGGCGCTTACAGCAAAGCTGCAAGTGAGAGCTAGAAGCTAGGAGCGAACGAAGTGGCAAAAAAAGTTACAGGTTTCGTGAAGTTACAAATTGCGGCGGGCAAGGCTACTCCCGCGCCCCCGGTGGGTCCGGCCCTCGGTCAGGCGCAGATTAACATCATGGAGTTCTGCAAGCAGTTCAACGCCCGCACCAGCCAGAAAGAGATGGAGGGGCTGATCATCCCGGTCGTGGTTTCGGTGTATAACGACCGCTCGTTCACCTTCATCACCAAGACGCCGCCGGCTTCGATTCTGCTGAAGCGCGCGGCTGGGATCGCCAAGGGGTCGGGTACGCCTAATAAGGACAAAGTGGGCAAAGTTACGCTGAAGCAGGTCGAAGACATCGCCAAACAGAAAATGCCTGATCTGAATGCGGCCTCAATCGACGCGGCGGTCAAAAGCGTGCGGGGCACGGCACGATCGATGGGTATCGAAGTAGTCGGGTAGCGCCGCCGCTACAAAGTCAAATGCACCACGGCTCGACGGACTAACGACGAGCGGTGGGAGACAAGGAAGATGAAATGAAAAAAGAAGGAAAAAATATCGCCAAGGCGCATGCGGCGGTCGAGAATCGCCCCTACACGCTGCAGGACGCGGTTCCGCTGCTGCAGAAAGTAAAGTACGCCAAGTTCGACGAAACCGTCGAGGTCACCATGCGGCTGGGCGTCGACCCCAAGCATGCCGATCAGATGGTGCGCGGCACCGTAGTCCTGCCGCACGGCTTGGGCAAATCGAAGAAAGTGTTGGTCATCGCCACCGGCGACAAGGTCCGCGAAGCGGAAGCTGCCGGAGCCGATTACGCGGGCGGCGAGGAAATGGTCGAAAAGATCACCAAAGAAAACTGGACCGACTTCGACGCCCTGATCGCCACTCCTGACGTGATGAAATCGGTTGGACGCCTGGGAAAAATCCTCGGCCCCAAAGGACTGATGCCCAATCCGAAGACGGGCACTGTAACCTTCGACGTGGCCAAGGCAGTGCAGGAAGTAAAAGCCGGCAAGGTTGAGTTTCGCACCGACAAGACAGCTCTGGTGCACTGTCCTGTAGGGAAGATTTCGTTTTCACCCGATAAGCTCATTGAGAACGCGACCGTGCTGATCACCAGCGTGATCAAAGCCAAGCCGTCGGTCGCCAAGGGGAAGTACATCAAGGGATGCACCCTGAGTTCGACCATGGGGCCGGGAATCCCGCTGGATACGGTGCCGATCGAAACTGCGGCCAAGGCGTAGCAGCGTCGGCCTGGAGCCGGCACAGTAGCCGCCGAGCTAGCCCTGACAGGGGCGGCGCTTAAAAAATCGAGGAACTTCAATCATGGCAGTCAGCAAAGCGAAAAAGAAGGAACAAGTCGAGAAGCTGAGCGCGGAACTGAAGAACGTTTCCAGCGCCGTTGTCGCCACTTACAGCAAGCTCACCGTGGCCCAGGACTACGAATTGCGCAAAGCCCTGCGCACGACCGGCGCGAAATATAAGGTCGTGAAGAACACTTTGGCGGAGAAAGCCGCCAAGGGAACGAAGATCGAAGAAGGCCTGAAGAATCTTACCGGGGTTACGTCGATTGCATATACCACGGGCGATCCCGTGGCTATGGCCAAGGCGCTGACCAAGTACGCGAAGGATACGCCGGAGTTCACCTTCAAGATCGGCGTGGTCGAAGGGCGTGTGATTTCGATAAAAGAGATCGAAGCTCTGGCCTCGATGCCGTCGAAGGAAGAGATCTACTCCAAGCTGCTGTTCCTGATCAGTTCGCCGGCCCAACGTCTGGTGACGGTGATGAATGCCGTGGGACGCGACGTCGCGGTGGTGCTAAGCCAGGGCGTGGAGAAGGGGAAGTTCAACGCGCCCGCATCCGGTGCACCGGCCGAAGCTCCGGCGGAAGCGCCGGCTTAGAAGCCTGCGGGACGCCGGCGCTACAAGTTTGGTTATCCGAAGTCAGGGGTTGCGCGGTTCTGATCCGGGCGTTGTCTGGCGTCCGGGAATGAGCCTGCCGCACTGGAAACCCGGCCAACGATAACAAAAGCAAGCAAATTCATAACTCTAAGAGTGGAGAAATCAACATGGCAGACTTGCAACAGCTGGAAGATTCAATTGTAGGGTTGTCGCTGCTGGATGCGGCGCAACTGGTGAAGAAACTGGAAGCGCGGCTGGGCGTGTCGGCGGCAGCGGCGGCTCCCGTGATGGTGGCGGGAGGCGGTGCGGCGGCGGCAGCGGCTCCGGCGGAAGAGAAGACGGAGTTCACCGTCATGCTCAAGGAAGTGGGCGCCAACAAAATTAACGTGATCAAGGCCGTCCGCGAAGTCACCAGCCTGGGCTTGAAGGAAGCCAAGGAGCTGGTGGATGGAGCGCCCAAGAACATCAAGGAAGGCGTTTCCAAGGAAGAGGCCGAGACCATCAAGAAGAAGTTCACCGAGGCGGGCGCGGTCGTAGAAGTTAAGTGACGCTAATTTAGCGGGGCGTCACTCGGAGCGATCTGGAAGGGTTGAGTCCCGCCGCTTAATTTCGCACCGGAAACGGTGCAAGGCTCAGAAAATATTCGGGTTCCACTTGTGAAGCCTGGAAGGCGGTGTTAGCATCTATATAACACCGCTTCCCCTGGTCTCACTCATCGCGGGAGAGACCCGCAGGGAAGCTTGGGCACTGTTCCGCGGGCAGGCGGAACGGAAACGGCCGAAGGAACTGGCGCGAAACTTTACAAATTCACATTGGCGAAACGCCTTGCATGGCGTCTGCGGGATGGTTTGTCCCTGCAGGCGCCGCGTCGCGTTTCCGGTGTAACGCTCTCGATTTAACGTTCTCGCTGTAACCATTTTTGGAGCCCGGCGCGGCTGAGCGCCCCACATTCCGCAGGTAATCGCAGCTCTCGGCTGCGCTTGACATTGGGAGTTTCATAACGATGAAGAATAATGCCTTCCGTAAGCGTTTTGATTTTTCAAAAATTCCAGCAACCATCCAGATTCCGAACCTGATCGAGGTTCAGAAGCGCTCGTATGACCGCTTTCTGCAGATGGACAAGCTGCCCAGCGAGCGCGAAGACGGCGGATTGCAGGCGGTGTTCCAGTCCGTCTTCCCGATCACCGACTTCCGCAACGTATCACAACTTGAGTTTGTGGATTACGCCATTGGTAACTGGGAGTGCAAATGTGGTCACCTCAAGGGCCTGCACCATTTGCGTACCACTTGCAAGAACTGCGGCAACACCGTCATCACCGACCCGTTTCATCCGGGCGACGTGCTGTGCCAAAAGTGCGGCACGTACAACGCCAACACGCCCGATTTCTGCAACAAGTGCGGCGACCCGGTGGGATTGCAACTGAAGTACGACGTGGCCGAGTGCGAAGAGCGCGGCATGACCTACTCCGCGCCGCTTAAGGTCACGATGCGGCTCACCATTTTTGACAAGGATGCCGAAACAGGGAATCGTTCCATTCGCGACATTAAAGAGCAGGAAGTATTCTTCGGCGACGTGCCGCTGATGACGCAGAACGGCACCTTCATCATTAACGGCACCGAGCGGGTGATCGTCAGCCAGTTGCACCGCTCGCCCGGCGTGTTCTTCGAGACCGCCAATAACCGTACCTACTTCCTGGGCAAGATCATTCCCTACCGCGGCTCGTGGGTCGAATTCGAGTACGACCAGAAGAATGTGCTCTATGTCCGCATCGACCGCAAGCGCAAGTTCCTGGGAACGATTTTCCTGCGAGCTTTGGGTTTGCGCTCCGGGGAAGACATTCTGCGCACGTTCTACACCGTCGACCGCATTGCCATCAAAGACAAGAAACTTCACTGGACCCTGGACCCTGCCAGCGAGAAGCCGACGAATCTGCTGGGCATGAAGCTGGCGCACTCGATCAAGAACAAGTCGGGAGACGAGATTGCGCACTCCGGACGCAAGCTGAATGCGCAGATTCTGAAGGAGATTCAGAAGGCGAAGATTTCGGAAATCGAAGTCGACGTTACCGACCTCGAGGGCGCATGGGCCGCAGCCGATGTAGTCGACACGACGACCGGCGAAGTGCTGCTCGAAGCCAATACCGAACTTACTGCCGACAAGGTCGCGAAGATTCTCGACTCGGGCGTGGTGGAGATGAGTGTGTTCTTCCCCGAGCGGGACGATGTGGGCACGGTCATCAGCCAGACGCTGAAGCGCGATTCGGTGACCACTCCGCAGGAAGCGCTGATCGAGATCTACCGCAAGCTGCGTCCCGGCGATCCGCCGACGCTGGACACGGCGACGGCGTTGTTCCACGGCATGTTCTTCGATCCGCGCAAATACGATTTCTCGAAGGTCGGCCGCCTGAAGTTCAACATCAAGCTGTTTGAGAATCAAGACGCCACCAGCCTCGACAAGCGCACGCTCGATCCTGACGACTTCTACGCCACCATCGGCTACCTGCTGAAGTTGCGCAAGAATATCGGCGCGGTCGACGATATCGATCACCTGGGGAACCGGCGCGTCCGGGCGGTGGGCGAGCTGATGGAAAACCAGTTCCGCATCGGCCTGGTGCGCATGGAGCGGGCGATTAAAGAAAAAATGTCCGTGTACCAGGAAATGTCGACGGCCATGCCGCACGACCTGGTCAACGCCAAGCCGGTAATGGCCGCGATCCGCGAATTTTTCGGATCGTCACAGCTTTCGCAGTTCATGGACCAGACCAACCCGCTCTCCGAGATCACGCACAAGCGGCGTCTCTCGGCTCTGGGGCCGGGCGGTTTGTCGCGTGAGCGCGCCGGATTCGAAGTCCGCGACGTTCACCCCACGCACTACGGCCGTATCTGCCCGATTGAAACGCCGGAAGGCCCGAACATCGGACTGATCTCGTCGCTGAGCTGCTATGCCCGCATCAACGACTACGGCTTCATCGAGTCGCCCTACCGCAAGATCAAGGGCGGGCGCGTGATCGACTATGTCAGCGTGGTGAACACCGGCGACAGCGACTACAAAGTCGGCGACTACATCGAGAAGCACGAACTCGAAAAAGTGAACGCCGAATTGAAAGAGAAGCGCAAGAAGCCGGCGCAGGTGGATCCGTTCTCCTTCTATCTTTCCGCGTGGGAAGAAGATCGCCACACCATCGCGCAGGCCAACGTTGAGCTGGACGACAAAGGCCGCATCGTCGCGGATCTGGTCAACGCCCGGAAGGCCGGCAACTTTGTTCTGGTCTCTCGCGACGAAGTCGATTATGTCGACGTGAGCCCGAAGCAACTGGTGTCGGTAGCCGCATCGCTGGTGCCGTTTCTCGAGCACGACGACGCCAACCGGGCACTGATGGGCGCAAACATGCAGCGCCAGTCTGTGCCGCTGTTGCGCGCGCAAGCGCCGATTGTCGGTACGGGAATGGAAGGCGTGACCGCGCGGGACTCTGGAGCGGTCGTTCTTGCCCGCCGCAACGGCATTGTCGATTCGGTCGACTCCGACCGCATCATCGTGCGGGTCGAAGGCGAGCACCATCCCACGCAGCTTTCGCGCGAGGTGGGCTCGGACATCTACCAGCTCACCAAGTTCAAACGCTCGAACCAGAACACCTGCATCAACCAGAAGCCGGTGGTCAAGAAGGGCCAGCGCGTGGTGAAGGGCGAAGTCATCGCCGACGGCCCCTGCACCGATCACGGCGAGCTGGCGCTGGGACGCAACGTGCTGGTGGCCTTCATGCCGTGGCGCGGCTACAACTTTGAGGACGCGATTCTGGTCTCCGAGAAGATGGTGAAGGAGGATTACTACACCTCGCTGCACATCGAGGAGTACGAAATCGAAGCGCGGGACACCAAGCTTGGACCGGAAGAAGTCACGCGCGATATTCCCAACGTCAGCGAAACCATGCTGCGCAACCTGGACGAAGCGGGCGTGATCCGCATTGGCGCCAGCATCAAGCAGGGCGACATTCTGGTGGGCAAGGTTACGCCCAAGGGCGAAACCCAGCTTACGCCGGAAGAAAAGCTGCTGCGCGCCATCTTCGGCGAAAAGGCCGGAGACGTGCGCGACGCATCGCTCTACTGCCCGCCCGGCATCGAAGGTGTCATCGTCGACGTGAAAATCTTCTCCCGCAAGGGCCAGGAAAAAGACGAGCGCGCCAAGTCGATTGAGGCGACGCAGATCGGCAAGCTGGAGAAAAACTTGTCCGACGAGATTCGCATTCTTACCGACGAGCGGCTGAAGCGTCTGGAGAACATTCTCGGCGGGAAAGAAGTGCAGGCTGACCTGCACGACGAGCGCACCAACAAGCGTCTGCTGACCAAGGGCAACGTGCTTGACCGCGACGCCATCGAGCGCATCTCCACCCGCAACCTGAAGCGCATCAAGTATGCCGACAAAGATCCGCGGGTGAATGAGCAGATCGACGAGATCGAGGAGATGACCTCGCGGCAAATCGATGTGCTCAAGAAAATCGTCAACGAGAAGAAAGAAAAACTCACCAAGGGCGACGAACTGCCGCCCGGAGTGATCAAGCTGGTCAAGGTCTATATCGCCATGAAGCGCAAGCTGAGCGTGGGCGATAAGATGGCCGGCCGCCACGGAAACAAGGGCGTGATCGCCCGGATTCTGCCGGAAGAGGATATGCCGTACCTTAACGACGGAACGCCGGTAGAGATCGTGCTGAACCCGCTCGGCGTGCCCAGCCGTATGAACGTGGGCCAGATTCTCGAAACCCATCTTGGCTGGGCTGGATTCACCCTGGGCGAGAAGATTTCGAACCTGCTGAAGGAAAACACGCGCACCGAGTCCATCCGGCGCGAGCTGAAGGCTCTGTTCAAGGACTCCAAGCTCGCCGACATCATCGCCGACATGAGCGACGACGAACTCGAATCCGTGGCGCCCACGCTGGCGCGCGGCGTTTATATGGGTTCGCCGGTGTTCGACGGCGCAAAAGAAGGCGAGATCAAAGCGCTGCTGGAGCGTTCCAGCCTGCCGACATCGGGCAAAACCATGTTGCACGACGGCATGACCGGCGACCAGTTCGAACAGCCGGTAACTGTCGGGTACATCTACATGCTCAAACTGTCGCATCTGGTGGACGATAAGATTCACGCGCGCTCCATCGGGCCGTACTCGCTGATTACGCAGCAGCCGCTGGGCGGCAAGGCGCAGTTCGGCGGACAGCGCTTCGGAGAAATGGAAGTCTGGGCGCTCGAAGCCTACGGGGCTGCGTTCATTCTGCAGGAACTGCTGACGGCGAAGTCCGACGACGTGTATGGGCGAACCAAGATTTACGAGGCCATCGTCAAGGGCGAAGCCGCCATGGAGCCGGGCGTGCCCGAATCGTTCAACGTGCTGATCCGCGAATTGCAATCGCTCTGCCTCGACGTGGAGCTGATCAAGACCGGGGAGAAGAAGCCCACGGCCAGCGCGGCAGCAGATTAGGCGGAGGAGACGCTAGTGCGAGGTCTCTTGGTTAGGGTCGGGATCGACTCGACATCCGGAAATTGGAATGCGCCTGTCGATAGCACGACGAGGCGATTTATTTTCATTCCGATTCCGGACTGTCCGTACAACCCGGACGGAACTTATATCGAAGGCGGAAAGAAGACTTACGAGACGGAGATCTTACCCGCGCTTGAGGATTTTAGCAGTGAATGCGGGGCAAAGGAGCAACGGGCTTTTGGTTTGCCGGAAAATCTCCACAAAGCTGCCATGCATCTTGATCCCGATTTTGGGGATCTGACATACGGCGATGACGGGCGGCGGGGTAAGCCTCTAAAAACCTTTGTTGCTGGTGACTTTGTGGCATTTTTCGCGGGGCTAAGGCCAATAATTGAATTAGGATCCTGCGTTGACTCGGAGCAGGTCGCCGATCAGCAGCGTTTGTGCAATGCGCATTGTCGTTGGACGAACCGACAGAAAGGTAACGTCGTTGTAATTGGCGAGAGTGGTGGAATATTAGAGCGCTGCATACCAATTGGAACGTGGCGTGAGAAGGCCTATCGAGTGACTCCCGAACTACTTAAGGAATGGGGAGGGTTCAAGAAATTGAAGAATGGTTACTTACAGCGAAGCGCGAGGCTGCCGGAATTCGAGCATCCGGAGAAATTCATGACTTGGTTCCGAGCACAAAAGGTTTCTATGTCACGCGATCGATATCGGTTTAAGTCTTAAATAAATCGAGGAATCCCATCGCAGCGCCCTCTCGCGATAGGGACGACACTTGTTAGAAGGTTAAGGCGGGGGCCGTCGGCGGACGCGTGAGAACCGCAGGAAGCGGAGGAACACCTTGTTTCGTTCGAGCCCGTTCGAAATGCAAAACACGATTGCGGATTTCGATGCCATCCGCATCAGCCTGGCGTCTCCGGAAAAAATCCGGAGCTGGTCGCACGGTGAAGTCACCAAGCCGGAGACCATCAACTACCGCACCTTCAAACCGGAGCGGGACGGCCTGTTCTGCGCCCGCATCTTCGGCCCGGTAACCGATTGGGAGTGCCTGTGCGGCAAGTACAAGCGCATGAAGCACCGGGGCGTAATCTGCGACAAATGTGGCGTGGAAGTCACGCTGTCGAAAGTCCGCCGCGAGCGCCTCGGCCACATCGAGCTGGCTTCGCCCTGCTCGCACGTGTGGTTCTTCAAGGGCCTGCCCAGCCGCATCGGGCACCTGCTCGATATTTCGCTGCGCGATCTCGAATCCGTTCTTTACTTCGAGGCTTACGTGGTGGTCGAGCCGGGCGACGCTCCGGTGAAAGAGCGCGAAGTCATTAAAGACGAGGCCAAGTTCCGCGAACTCGATCAGCAGTACCGTCCTGCCGGATTCAAGGCCATGATGGGCGCGGAAGCGATCAAGGAACTTCTCAAGCGCATCGACACCGACGGCCTTGCCACCGAACTGCGGGAGAAGATGAAGAACGAGAGCTCGCTGCAGAAGCGGCTCAAGTATACGAAGCGACTGAAAGTGGTTGAGGCCTTCCGGCGGAGCGGCAACAAGCCCAGCTGGATGATCCTGGACGTGATCCCGGTGATTCCGCCCGAGCTGCGTCCGCTGGTTCCACTGGATGGCGGCCGCTTCGCCACCTCCGACTTGAACGATCTTTACCGCCGCGTGATTAACCGCAACAACCGGTTGAAAAAGCTGATGGACCTGCACGCTCCCGAAGTCATCGTGCGCAACGAAAAGCGCATGTTGCAGGAAGCGGTCGATGCGCTGTTCGACAACGGCCGCCGTGGCCGCGTGCTGCGCGGGGCCAACAACCGTCCGCTCAAGTCTTTGTCCGACACGCTCAAGGGCAAGCAGGGACGCTTCCGCCAGAACCTGCTCGGCAAGCGCGTCGACTACTCCGGACGTTCGGTCATCGTGGTCGGCCCCGAACTCAAGCTGCACCAGTGCGGTCTGCCCAAGAAGATGGCGCTCGAACTGTTCAAGCCGTTCATTTATCACCGGCTCGAGCAGACGGGCAACGTCACCACTATTAAGCAAGCGAAAGAAATGGTGGAGCAGCAGGAGCCCATCGTGTGGGACATCCTGGAAGAGGTCATTAAAGATCATCCAGTGCTGCTGAACCGCGCTCCTACGCTGCATCGGCTCGGCATTCAGGCGTTTGAGCCGGTGCTGGTGGAAGGCAAAGCCATCCGCATTCACCCGCTGGTCTGCACGGCGTTCAACGCCGACTTCGACGGCGACCAGATGGCGGTGCACATTCCGCTGTCTCCGGAAGCGCAGGTGGAAGCCAGCGTACTGATGCTCGCCTCGCACAACATTCTCTCGCCTGCATCAGGCCAGCCAATCACTGTGCCCACGCAGGACATGGTTCTCGGCCTTTATTACCTGACAAAAGCCAAGCCCGGCGCGAAGGGTGAAGGCCGCGTATTTGCGAACATCGACGAAGTTCTGCTGGCGCTGGAAATGGGCGAAGTCGAAACGCTTTCCCCCATCCGCCTCCGCTATACCGGCGAACTGATTGACCTGACCACCGCGTACGACGATCAGGACATCATTCACACCGAGCCCACTCAGGTGGAGCGCGCCTTCATCAATACGACGGTGGGCCGCGCCATTCTGAACGACCACATGCCCGAGGGCATGCCGTACATCAACGGCTTGCTGAAGAAGAAGGGCATTGGCGCGCTGGTGAACTACGGTTACCTCCGCTTCGGCCTCGAAACCACGGTCAAGATGCTCGATGAAGTGAAAGAGTTCGGCTTCAAGTACGCCACCAAAGCCGGCCTTTCCATCGGCATCGACGACATGGTGATTCCCGACAGCAAGAAGACGCTTGTCAAAGACGCCGAGAAGCAGGTGGTTGCCGTGCAACAGCAATATCTCGACGGCGCCATCACCAACGGCGAACGCTACAACAAGGTCATCGAAATCTGGTCGGCGATTACGGAAAGAGTTGCCGACGAGATGTTCGGGCAGATGCAGCGTGCCGACAAGGAAGGGTTTATCAATCCGATTTACGTCATGGCCGACTCAGGAGCTCGCGGATCGAAACAGCAGATCCGCCAGCTTTCCGGGATGCGCGGACTGATGGCCAAGCCTTCCGGCGAAATCATCGAGTCCCCCATCACGGCCAACTTCCGTGAAGGTCTCACGGTGCTGGAATATTTCGTCTCGACGCACGGCGCCCGTAAGGGTCTGGCCGACACCGCTCTCAAAACGGCGGATTCGGGCTACCTCACTCGCCGTCTCGTCGATGTGGCGCAGGACGTCATCATCAGCGAGTATGACTGCGGCACGGTCGACGGCATCTACGTGCAGGGCATCGTCGAAGCCGGAGAAATTATCGAGCCGCTGCGCGACCGCATCGTGGGCCGCGTTTCGCTCGAGAAGATCAAAGACTATGACGGCAACGTGATCGTGGACATCAACAACGAGATCACCGAAGATCTGGCAGGCTCGATTCAGGCTGCCGGAATCGAGCGGGTGAAGATTCGCTCGGTGCTCACGTGTGAATCGAAGCGGGGCGTCTGCGTGATGTGCTACGGCCGCAACCTGGCCTCTGGACGGCTGGTCGAACTCGGCGAAGCCACTGGGGTCATCGCCGCGCAGTCGATCGGCGAGCCCGGAACCCAGCTCACTATGCGTACCTTCCACATCGGCGGTACGGCATCGCGAGTTTCCGAGCAGTCGCGCCTCGATGCCAAGAACAACGGCACCGTGCGCTTCATCGGATTGCAGACCGTCAAGTCGAAGTCCGGCGATCTTGTGGTAATGAACCGCCAGGGCTCCATCGCCGTGGTTGACGAAAAGAACCGCGAGCGCGAGCGCTACTCGGTAATTTACGGCGCCAAGCTCAAGGTCAATGACGGCGACCCGGTGCAGCAGGGCAAGGTCATGGTGGAGTGGGATCCTTACACCTTCGCCATCCTTACCGAAATCGGCGGCGCCGCGCAGTTCAAAGACCTGCAGGAAGGCGTCACGCTGCACGAAGAAGTGGATGAAGTCACCGGGCTGTCCCGTCACGTGGTCGGCGACTCTCCCGACGAGAAGCGCCAGCCGGCAGTGGTGGTCAAGGGCAAGAGCAGCAAACGCTACCTCATGCCTTCCCGCGCTCACCTTATGGTGCAGGACGGCGATACGGTGTTCCCCGGCGACGTGCTGGCCAAGATCCCGCGCGAGACAACGAAGACCAAGGACATCACAGGCGGTCTGCCGCGTGTGGTCGAACTTTTCGAAGCCCGCAAGCCGCACGAAACCGCGGTCATCAGCGAAATCGATGGCACGGTGAAGTTCGGCGAGGTCTCGAAGGGCCAGCGCAAACTGTATGTGCAGGCCGATAACGGCACCGAGAAGGAATACCAGGTGCCGCGCGGCGTTCACATCAATGTGCAGGAAGGCGAGCGTGTCAAGGCGGGGGAACCGCTGATGGACGGCCCGCTCAACCCCCACGACATTCTGGCCGTGCTGGGCGAGAAGGAGCTGCAGTCTTACCTGGTGAACGAAATCCAGGAAGTCTACCGCTTGCAGGGCGTCAACATCTCGGACAAGCACATTGAAGTGATTGTCCGCCAGATGATGCGCTGGGTGAAGGTCGAAGACGTGGGCGATACGACGTTCCTGCTGGAGCAGCAACTGGATAAGTTCCGCTTCCGCGAAGAGAACGAGCGCGTGATCAAGGAGGGCGGCAAGCCGGCTACCGGACGCCCGCTGCTCCTCGGCATCACGAAAGCGTCGCTCTCGACCGACTCGTTCATCTCGGCGGCGTCGTTCCAGGAGACCACGCGCGTGCTCACCGAAGCCTCCATTCAGGGTTCGGTCGATCACCTGCGCGGCCTGAAAGAGAACGTCATCGTCGGCCGTCTCATCCCTGCCGGAACCGGCATGGAGTACTACCGCAACGTGCGCCTCTCGCCGGAAATGGAAGAGGCCGCGGCCAAGGTACAGGCGGAAGTCTCGGCAGCTTACGAAGAGGCCGAGCGCGCTCTGGAGATGATGCGCCACGAGGGCGAAACCGAGGAACTGGCGGCGGAGTAAACGAAACTAAAGCAAACATCGGGGGCGATTTATTCGCCCCCGTTTTTTGATTGTCATCCGGGCGAGCGGGTGTTGCCAAGCTAAGCACCGCGCACGGAAGTATTGCTATGAGTGGGTATGAACACAGATATCGTTCGACGCCGCAGCCGTTGGCTACGCGAACGCCGGCTCCGCGAAACACGACACCTTGAACCATGCACGCCAACCCCAAGCGATTGCCCACCGAGGAACCTGGCTTGCTTCCCTCGTTGCAACCAGCGCCTTATGGCCCTAAGCTAGGGCCAGCGATGCTCAGATTTCTCCGTCTCGTGCGGCTGGCATTCTGGCGTTCCTTCCAGCACGACGCCTTCTCCATTGCCAAGGCTTCCGCCTATTCGTCTATTCTCACGTTCGTCCCAGCGTTGCTGATTGTCGGCTCCGTGCTCGCCACATGGCGCAACGGCGCGCCCTACATGCGCGAGATTTCGTACGCCTTGTCGCGCATTCTTCCGACGGGCGGCAACACCGCCATGAGTTACCTGCGCGGGGCGCAAAGGCCGGTGGGCTTGCTGATCACGGCCTCTCTGCTGACGCTGTGGACGGCTTCCGGCGTAATGATTTCGTGGATGGAGGGTTTCCGCCGTTGCTATGAATTGCCGAAGATATGGGGCCTGGTGAAGGAGCGCCTCATCGCATTCCTGCTGGTCATCTTTGCCCTGCTTCCCATGAGCTTCGCCACGCTTCTGGTTGCCTTCGGGAGCAAGATCGAAACCGATATTTTGTTTTACACGGCGCGCGAATTCAGCCCTTACATTTTGCTTATGTGGGCGGTGATCCGCTGGATCATCGCCACGCTCACCAGCATCGCCGTGATCGCGCTCATTTATCATCATGCGGTTCCGCGGACCCAGCCCTGGCACAGCGTGATTCCGGGGGCGACCCTGGCTACGGGAATGTGGTTTTCGGCAACGTTGCTCTTTGGGTGGTATCTCCGCCACTATGCCGATTACAGCATTTTGTATGGTTCGCTCGGCGTGGCCATCGCGCTGCTGGTCTGGATGTACATGATCTCGCTGGTCATCCTGGTGGGCGCGGAGTTCAACGCCATGCTGTTTCCGCGCGCGATGCTGGGGAAAGAACTGATCGCGGTGAATCGCGCCGGCATTTGAGGGGAAGAGCCCGGAGCGGATTTATTGTGTCGCAGATCGCGACTGGGATCCTTTGCGGGATCGTTCGTGAGTGCTACGGGCTGCCATTGAAACGAAAGCCAATGATTTAACGCGAATGTTGTAACCTACCGATATTCCATTCTGGATCCGGAGCGAAATTGAGAAAGGTTCAAACACACGCCGACGGGGGAGCTTCCATCTCAGCAGGCCGCCGCGCCAAGATCATCTGCACCATCGGGCCGGCCTGCCACTCGGAAGCCGCCATGCGCGACTTGCTTCGCCTTGGCATGGACGTCGCCCGCCTCAACTTCTCCCACGGCTCGCACGAGGATCACGCCCGCAACATCGAGCGGCTGCGCCTCGCCGCCGGAAAAGAAAACCGCACCGTGTGCATCCTGCAGGATCTGCAAGGGCCGAAAATCCGCACCGGGCGGCTCGAAGGCCACCTGCCCATCGAGTTGAAAAGCGGCACCACGGTTATCATCACACCCCGCGATATCGCAGGCACGCCCTCGCGCATCTCCACCACCTTCCCTGATCTCGCCCGTGAAGTCACAACCGGGGCGCGCATTCTTTTGCGCGACGGACTGATTGAATTGCGCGTGCGCACCGTGCGGGGAAAAGACGTGGTGTGCGACATCCTGAATGGCGGGACATTGGGTGAGCACCAGGGAATCAATCTACCGGGCACGGCATTATCGATTCCCGCGTTGACCGAAAAGGACCGGAAAGACCTGGAATTCGGCCTGAAACATGGGGTGGACGCGGTTGCGCTTTCTTTCGTGCGTTCCGCCGCCGATGTGATAATGGTCAGGCAGATCGTCACCCGGCACTCTTCTGACACGCCGTTGATCGCCAAGCTGGAAAAGCCTCAAGCCATCGATCATCTGGAAGAAATTCTCGAAGCCGCGGATGGCGTTATGGTGGCTCGCGGCGATCTCGGGGTGGAGATGGCTCCGGAAAAAGTGCCGGTCATCCAGAAGCACGTAATCAGCCGGGCCGCCTACTGGCGCAAGCCGGTGATCACGGCCACGCAAATGCTCGAATCGATGGTGGAGAATCCGCGCCCCACGCGCGCCGAGGCCAGCGACGTCGCCAACGCGGTCTTCGACGGCACCGATTCGGTCATGCTCTCCGCGGAAACTGCCAGTGGCCGCTATCCGCGCGAGGCCGTCGCCATGATGTCCCGCATCGTCATCGAGGCCGAGAGCAACATGACGGAATTCATGCAGCGCCGCCGCCGTGAACGCAGCAGCCTCTCCATCGCCGAAACCATTTGCGAATCTATTGCCCACGCCGCCGAAGATCTGCCCATGGGCGCCATCGCGGTGTTCACGGAAACCGGCAACACAGCGCGCATGATTTCCAAGTACAGGCCGCAGGCGCCAATTTACGCTTTCACGCCCAACGCGACGGTGGCCCAACGTACAAATTTGTATTGGGGAGCGCATCCCGTGAAATGCGTTCAGGGCCTTTCCAGCGACAGCATGGTGGATGCGGCCGAACGCGATCTATTGGGCCGCGGATTACTCAAGCCGGGCGACGTGCTGGGGGTGGTCGCGGGCACGCGCCAGGCTTCCGGTTCCACGAATTTTATGCGGCTGCACACCGTCATCACGGCCGAAGCGGACCCGGTATCGCAACAGAAACGCAAGCGCTCCGCCCGCCAGAAGCTATAATCGCCGAGTATGCCTCAGGAATTTTTGTCGCTGGCGATCTGGGAGCCATTGCCCGGCATGGAGGACGCTTCGCTCGCGACTATGGGCGAACTGAGCGGCCTGATTTCGAAGAAAGGATACGGGCGCGATCTTCTGTACCGCGGCCGTGAATCGCACTATGTGCTGCTCCGTTACTGGAATTCTGAAGATGCCCGTCAAATCGCGCTGGAAGATCCCGAATTGCTGCGCTGTTGGGCGCGATTGGGAAATGAAATCCGCACGTTAGAGGTCTACGAAAAATTAGAAGCATTCAGCGAGGAGAAAAAAACCTAAGCTTATTGAGTTCCTGTGCGCCCTCTGTGGTTGAGTTTTTCTCCGTACCGTTTCTGCCCAACTGGGGGAAGACGAGCGCGGGAACCGCGAAATCATGTCTTCCAGTTCAAATCCCGAGATTTTCACCGATGTCACCATCGATCCCTTCGTGCGCGGGTGGCTGCACCGTCCGGCCAGCCCCAACGGCGCCGCGCTGGTTCTAACCCACGGAGCCGGGGGGAACTGCAACTCTCCGCTTGTGATTGCACTGGCCGAAACCTTCTCGCAGGCTGGCTTCACCGTTCTTCGCTGTGATCTTCCTTTTCGCCAGGACCGCCCCTACGGCCCTCCGGGACCCGGCGATAACAAGCGCGATCGCGCCGGTCTGCAGAGCGCCTTGCAAGCGGTCAAGAAGCAATGCAGCGGCAAGATATTTCTGGGCGGCCACTCCTACGGGGGACGGCAGGCCAGCATCCTCTGCGCAGAACTTTCCGCCGCCAATCCCGGGAAAGCCTCCGAATCCGCCGGCCTGCTTCTGTTGTCTTATCCACTGCACCCGCCCCGTAAACCCGAGCAGCTCCGCACCCAGCATTTTTTCAATCTGCAAACTCCCGCGCTGTTTGTCGAAGGCACGCAAGACCCCTTCGGCACCATCGCAGAAATAGAGCAGGCTCTGAAGCTGATTCCTGCCAAGACGAGGCTCTTGCGCGTGGAAGGCGCAGGTCACGACTTAGGGTTTAAAGGGAAAGCAAAGCGGCAGGAGTTGCCGGAGAAAGTGCTGCAAGAGTTTCAGGCGTTCTTCCCCGCACGAAGTTGAAGGTCGCCAAAACTGTTAAAGGCCGCGCGGGCTTTGTCATTCCGAGCGAAGCGAGGAACCTGCTTTTTGCCTGGGTCGGATATGCAGGATCAATTCACCCAACCCGATTTCGACCCGCCATTGCCCTTTCGCGGATCGTCATCGGGCGGAATGTAATTGCCATGCTCGTCGAAGTGGACGTCTCGCCCTTCGTGCTGCCGCATGTAGACTTCAAATTTCTTCGCCGCGCGCCGCCGCTTCCAGCGGTAATAAGAATTGTTCAATCCATACCACCACTCCGAGAGCGAGAACTGCTTGCGCTTGGCAGGCGCGAACTTCACGTAAAGATATCCAAACAGCAGGCCGCCAAGATGTGCCAGATACGCCGTGCTTCCGCCGCCACTGATGGCAAAGGCCACAGTAACCACGATCAGAATCAACACGAAATATTTTGCCTTGATGAGAAACGGGAACGGAATCATCATGATTTCGTTCTCACCAAACACCAGGCCGAAGGCCATCAGAATGGCAAAAACCCCGCCGGAGGCGCCGACAGTGGGGACATCGGGATTAATTAAAATGTGGGCAAAGGAAAGAACAATCGTGGTAAGAGCGGCTCCGACTACGCCGGTGAAGAACAACTCCAGAAACCGCCGCGTCCCCCAGGAGCTTTCAAAGGTCGAGCCGAACATCCATATGCCCAGCATGTTTCCAAACCAATGCCAGAAGCCCGCGTGTATGAAACTATAGGTGACAATCTGCCAGATGGCGAAATGGAACACTGTCTGGCTGGGCACGAGGCCAAGGTTGAGATACACCCAGTTGATGACTGACCGCGTGCCGAAAGCGGAGAGCGCCAGGAACACGGCTGTATTGATCGCCAGCAACCACACGACCGCCCGGGTGAAAGGCGGGAAGCTCAGCGTCATTTCGCGGCCACGCAAGGGCAAAATATTCCTCTCCAGCAGTAGATACCGAACTCAACGATCCGGCAAGGGGACCGGCAAACTCCAGTGTCCTTTGGCGTCGAGAGCGGCCACTGCAAAGATGACGTTATCGTTCGAAAGATTCAAAGTCGTGCGCCGCGCCCGCTTTTTGGAGGTGTTCAGGGAAATCTCCAAAGCCGCGAAATATACAAAAATTTAACCTTCTACGGCCCCTGCCCCCTTGACCTGCGGGGGCATAGAATCTAAATATTATCAAGAGTATCTAACGAGCATGGAATGGCAGTTGGAGGAATCATGGTTCTTTGTCCCGAATGCGAAACCGATCTGGATGTGGAAGAAGAAGAGGTCGACGAAGGCGAGATTGTTTCCTGTCCCGAATGTGGCACGGATTTTGAAGTGGTCACCACCAGTCCGCTGGAACTGAAGGCGGTCGAGGCGGGATACGTTGACGAAGAGGAAGAAGTGGAAGCCGAAGATGCGGACGAGTGACGCTGCTACCGGCAGGCTCGGGGAATTCCGTGCCGGGACTCGAATCCCGCAGCCTCATCGATATTGCCGGGCGCGCCTGTCAGCTTTCTGGCTGCTGATCATCTTGTCGGTGTTTGCCCTGTGCCCGCGCGCTTTGCCCCCCGCGTTGGCCTCCGACAAGCTCAAGCCCACCGATCCCTATGCCCTGATCTTCGGAACCGTCTGGGGACCGGATAACCACCCGGTTTACGGCATAAGAGTAAGGATCCGCCGCCTGCCCGACAAAAAGGCCAAGTGGGAATTGTATTCTGACCACGCCGGCGAATTCGCCCAGCGCGTCGCCGCCGGCAAAGCCGACTACGTGGTGTGGGCCGATCTTAAAGGCGTGAAGACCAAAGATGGACAACCTTTACATCTGGCGGAACAGGTGGATGTCCACGTAGAGTATGACGAGCGGGTAGATATCGGCCTGCACCTGACCAGGTAAGACTTGTATTGGTCACCCGCCCCGTTTCAACCGATGGCCCTTAATCTTATGAAGTCGACAAACGAAAGAAGATTCGGGAACACAACCCGCACCCCAGCCATCAAACACGCCGTCGCTCTCGGCGCAGCCCTCCTGCTCGCGCTCACGGTCGCCGCCCATGCCGTCCCCGACAAAAAGGACAAGCAGCAAGGGCGCCTGCTCCTGGGGAAGGTACTCGACCGGCAGGATAATCCCGTCTTCAACGCCGTCGTCTACCTCACCAACATGCGCACCCACGTGGTCAAGACCTACATCGTCGGGCACGAAGGCACCTACCGCTTCCCCGGCCTTTCTACCGTGGACTTCGAAGTCTATGCCCAGTACAACGGCCACAAAAGCGACACGAAGTCTGTCAGCCAATTCGACGACCGGCCGCAGGTCTACATTGATCTAAGAATTGACACGAAGTAGCTGGCGCCACGGCTGAACTGGTTCTCATGCGCATGCTTTACGCGGCGCTTAAAGCGCCGCACTTCCACGTTATTGCACGCGCTTGGTTATTGCGGGCGCTTCCGATCTGCTCCGCAGATTACTAAGGGGCAGCTATGCCTGATGCACACAACCCTGCTTCGAAGAACTCCTCGACGCGGCCCAGAATCTCCACGCCGCTCTTCGATTCATAGATTGCTTTGCGCAGGCCGGCGCCGCCGGGGACGCCGTGTGTGAACCAGGAGGCGAACTGCTTCATCTTGCCGACGGCGTCAGGGAGTTCTTCTTCGATCAGCATGCGGAAGTAGGTGCGGATCATCTGGTAGCGGTCGGCTTCGGTGGGCTGGTCGTAAGCGTTCGTGTGGTGCGGCACTCCCTCGTCCGGGGTAGCCGAGGGCCAGGTTGGCTCCTGACCAGCGAATTTGCCGGCCGGAGCGGCTGTGAAGCTTCGCTCGCCGGAGGGAACCATGGCGTCCGCCCCTACATGAGCGCAATACTGCTGAATCTGGCGGAAGATCCACGGGTTCGAGGGCGCGGAGCGGCCGATCATCACGGCATCACAGCGGGTCTGAGTGACCATGGCGCAGGCGTCTTCGGGGGTGCGGATGTCGCCGTTGCCGATGACGGGAACCTTGACCGCATCTTTGACTGCAGCGATCCAGTCCCACCGAGCGTTCCCGCTGTAGCCTTGTTCGCGAGTGCGCGCATGCAGCGCCACCGCGGCCAAGCCGCACGATTCCGCCATGCGAGCCAATTCCACGCAGACGATTTCCTCGTCATTCCATCCAGCCCGGAACTTTACCGTGAAGGGGATAGTGACTGCCGCTCGCACGGCTTCAAAGATGCGGCCAATGGCGGGCAGGTCGCGCAGCAGGCCAGAGCCTCCGTTGCATTTGACAACTTTTTTCGCCGGACAACCGAGATTGAGGTCGACCAGGTCGAAACCCAGGCCTTCGACCATACGAGCGGCCTCGGCCATCACCTGCGGATTGCTGCCGAAAAGCTGCGCCGAGATGGGGTGCTCATCCTCGTAAAAGTGGAGGTAGCGCTTGGCTTTCTGGTCTTTTTTGCGGAGCACGCCATCGGCCGAGGTGAATTCAGTCATGATGAGGCCGCAGCCACCCAGGTTGCGGATGAAGCGGCGAAAGACGGTGTCGGTGACTCCGGCCATGGGAGCGAGCACAGTGGCGGGGGCGATGGTGACGGGACCGATGGAAAGGCGAGCGGGGACCGGCGTCAGAGTCAGTTCCTGGCTGGCAAAGCCTGCCTTGGGCTCGCCGAAGGGAGAGCCCGCACCACACGATCCGTTGGAATTGTCCCAGAACTTCTTCACGTTTCTATTCTACTTTGGCCGGGCAAAATTAAGCCCTCACCGGGGTGAGGGCTAAATCCGTGGTAATCCGTGTGAATCGGCGGCAGAAGTTACTTCTTCGCCGTTTCGGTCTTGGCCGTGTCTGCCTTGGCATATTTGCGGCGGAAACGCTCGACGCGGCCGGCGGTATCCATCAGTTTCTGCTTGCCGGTGAAAAATGGGTGGCAGGCCGAGCATATTTCTACGCCGATGTCACCCTTGTGGGTCGAGCGGGTCATAAAGGTATTGCCGCACGCACAATGCACGCGGACTTCGTTATAAGCGGGATGAATGGCTGCTTTCATAGGGTTCAGACCTCGGTGTGAATCTTTAGATTCTAACGGAAGGCGGCGGGATTCAGCAAACCCGGCTTCAGCTATCAGCCGTCAGCTTTCAGCCACTCAATGGCCAGCCGCACGAATCCAGCGCAGATCTAAGGCGTGCCATCAGAAATCGCGACGTTCCAAGCGGAGAGACGGATGGCTGAAAGCTGATAGCTGAAAGCTGACAGCTCCTTCAAAATCGGAACAGGTACGACACCTTCACGAAAAACTGCCGGCCGTCGTTGATATAGCCCTTGGCGGTGTACAGCCCGGCCGGGCCTTCCGGGCCGGGCAGGAAGCCGTGATCCAGATTCTGCAGGTCGCTGTTGTATCCGATATAAATCGCGGTTCCCGGATGCACGAGGTAGGTGAGCAGGAAATCGGCATTGAACTGTTTCTGCGTGGGAAGATAAGTGTAGGGATAGAACGTGTTGCCGGGAGTGTTCGCCAGCACAGAGTTGTATTGCATGATGAGTCGCAGGGAAAGCTGAGGCGTGAACTGCCAGTTCCACTTGCTGCGGATGATGTGGTTATTGAAAATACCGTTGCCGATCCTTGCGCCGGGCGACTCGGCGAGGGCAAGAAGATACTCGCTTTCCCGCGCTCGCAGGCGCTCGAAGAGATAAGTATTCTCGATCTTCAGGGGCTTCATGGGGCGAAACGTCAGCATCGCTGTGCCGGTGTTCAGCCGCGATAGAAGGGAGCGCGCGACTCCATCGGGCGTGGGTTGTATTCCTGCGCCTGTGGGCGCAGATTCCGGAACGAAGTTCGCGCCGTCTCCCCAGAAGTAACTCGCGCCCAGCGTGACCTTGGAAAAATAGCCGGTTTGGAACTTCGCTCCGCTGCGGTGCTCGTGGTAGTCCTGATCCTGAGTTACGCCGCCGAGGCCGAGAAACGCGAAATCTTGTGGCCGCAGGCGTTCGCGGGTCTCTTCGTAGGGGACGAACTGAAAAATGCTCTGGCCGCGCGCCGCGACCGTGAGGTAGGGCTCGTAGTCGGTATCGAGGCGGGTACCCGCGTGGTCCCATGTGTTGTGGTTGTAGATGGCCGGTCCCCAGGCGGTGATCCAACCGTTCTTCGGGCGAAAAAAATAAGCGTCATGTTGCTCGCTGTCGCGAATGTCGACCCGGTTTACAAATCCGGGCAGGGTAACGAAGCCCGGGCTTACGTCCTGATAGGAGGCGTTGAGCAGGAAGTGCAAGCCGTTGCGCCGAAGATCCAGCCGGTCGGCGGGGCCGGCGTAGTAATTGCCGTTACCGGCGTTTCCGGAACTGAATGGATATAGGTTGTCTTCGCAGGTGTTCTGCAGATTGCCGGTGTTCAGCCCGAGCAGGTTGCTCGAACTGGCCACGGCCTGGCCTTCAAGTATCCAGTTGGAATTGAATTTCAGCCGGGTATCGGCGCCGCCGACACGATTAAATTCACCCGTGGTTGGACACTCCCAGTCGGAATAGATCGCGCCCACGCTCGACTGCTTAAAGATGTCGCGATTCACTCGCGCTATGGAGAAGTACGAGCGGACGCCGTAAAGACTGTCAGAACAGATTGGGGACGTGGCGGGACAAACGCCGGGAACGGCAAACCCGGGCGCACGGTCATCGGTTGCCATTAACCCGATGGAATAAGGCCCTTCCTTGCCGGTCAGCCGGACTCCTGCCGAGGGATCCTGAATGTTGCGGGTAAAGAAAAGATCGAAGGGCGTGCGGAAGTAATCTTCGTTCTCAAGAAAGAAGGGCCGCTTCTCCGGAAAATACACCTCGAAACGCTGATTTACCGTGATCTGGGGATCTTCCGACTCGACCTGGCTGAAATCGGGATTAGCCGTGAGGTCGAGCACAAAATGGTCACGAATCACGTATTTCGCGTCCATGCCAATTTGCCCCTGGGCGGTTGCGTTCTGAAAGAACGGATTGTAAGGGTCGCGCGTGTCGAGGCCGCGGAAGCCGCGCATGATGCCATAAGGGATCAGCTCGATGTCGCGTCCCGGCGAGATTCCCTCCAGACCATACAGAGTTGCCGCCTGTCCCAGCCGGCCTTCAATCTTGCGATCGATCCAGGGCCAGAAGGAATCCTCGCTCTTGCGGTAAATTCCACGATAAAGGATGATTCCCCACTCCTGCTGCCTGCTAGCGGGAAAGCGCAGGCTTTTGAACGGAATCGCCAACCAGACCACGAACCCGCGATTGGTGGTCTTGCCGCGCGAATCCCAAACCGTATCGAAAGAGGTATCCCAATTTCCGCCGACTTCGGAGCGCGCGGCTTCGGTCCAGATGGCGTCCCACTGAACCCCCAGCGGCGTGGTCTGGAAAGCATACGCCCGCCGGCGGTCGTGAAAGGTATCGAGCATGATCTCAACCTGATCGTCGTCGTAGATATCCTCGCGCCGGGACATCCGCGCCCGCACCTTCCTGGGATTGTCGAAGCAGACGAAGACCACGTAGAGATTTTTTTGGTCATACCCCAGGTAGGCTTCCGTCTCTTCGGAAACTTTTTCCCCATTGTGGGGATTGCGCTGCACAAAGCCGGTGACTTTGGCCATCTGCTGTGCGATCTCGCCCTCGGGCTTCATGGTCAGGAAGTCTTCAAGCGCGGGGGCACGCGAGAGCCGCGGAATGGTTAGCGCCGGGGGGGCAATGGCCGGAACCGGCGCGGGTTGCGCTTCCGGATTCCGGATGGGCGGCTCCGGTTCCTGCGCCGAGGCCGGCGGGTTCTGTTGCGCGGGAGGCGTGACCTTACCTTGCGGGGGAGGATTCGCCACGGGGGGCTGAGGTGGATATTGGGGGGCCTGGGAGGGGTTCCCGGCCGCGTCTTGCGGCCAGGCAGCGCTGGGCGCCGGTGCGGCCCATCCGGACTCGATGCCGGCCGCGAGGGCCAACAGGCTGGCCAGCGCAATATTCCATAAGCACCTGGTTGAAAAACGCGGAAAACGGAAAAAAAACAAAGCGCCCTCGCCTCTCCCCGCTCCTAGCTGGAGAGGAATCAAGCAAGATACACCAAAAGGGCTCGCGCGACACAGCAAAACATCTTTTGTACGGTTTTCCGAACAAGGGCAGGAACCTATTGGGAAACGTGTCAGGAACGCGTATTCAAGGCTTAAAACCTGGAAACGAAGCCGGAGGGCAATCTGGCCCGGGAATCAGAACAACAAACTCTGCCTTCGATTGGGCGTAATCCCAAAATGCTCATAGGCCAGTTGAGTGGCTACGCGGCCACGCGGGGTCCGGTTCAGGAAGCCGATCTGCATCAGGAAGGGTTCGTAGATCTCCTCGATAGCGTCCGGTTCTTCGGCGAGCACTGCGGCCAGGGTATTCACGCCGACGGGGCCGCCCTGATACTTTTCGATAATGGTCAGCAGCAAGCGGCGGTCAACTTCATCGAAGCCGTACTTATCCACTTCCAGCATCTGCAGCGCCGCCTGTGCGGTCGGCAAATCTATTTTCCCGGCGCCGCGCACCTGGGCGTAGTCGCGCACCCGCCGCAGCAGGCGGTTGGCGATGCGCGGGGTGCCGCGCGACCGGCCGGCGATCTCTATGGCTCCGGCTTCATCGATGGCAACACCCAGAATTTCGGCTGACCGCTCGACGATCACGCGCAAATCCTCGGGAGTGTAAAACTCCAGCCGCAGGACGATGCCAAAGCGGGCCCGCAGCGGCGCCGAAATGAGTCCCGCGCGGGTGGTAGCTCCAACAAAGGTGAAGGGTTTTACTTCCAGGGTGTGGGTGCGCGCGGATGGCCCCTGCCCGATGATGATGTCAAGCTTGTAGTCTTCCAGGGCCGAATAAAGCAGTTCTTCCAGCACGGGTTGCAGGCGATGAATCTCATCCACAAAAAGGACCTGCTTCTCCTGCAAATTTGTGATGATGGCCGTGAGATCGCCCTTGATCTGCAGCAGCGGGGCCGCGGTCGGCTGGAAATGAACGCCAAGCTCGTTGGCGATGATGTTGGCGAGAGTCGTTTTGCCCAGACCGGGCGGGCCGTAAAGCAGAACGTGATCCATGGCTTCGCCGCGGGATCGCGCCGCTTCGATGGCGACCGCCAAATTCTCTTTGACCTTATCTTGGCCGATGAACTCGCCCAGCCGTTGCGGCCGCAGCTTCAGTTCAAATGAAGAATCGTCCTCGACCGGCGCGGCAGACACCAGCCGGTCAGGATGATGGTCCAGGTTGGGATTGTTTCTTGCGGCAGCCACTGGCCGGATGTTACCACGAACGGTAAGAGCACGAGCGCCTGGGGCGGTGAACGAGGAGTGGTAAGGGAATGTTTTTCTAGCAGGAGTCCCCCCTTGGCCTCAATATTTTTAACATGCCCTGAAACGATCCGCCGGCTTTCTGCACTATTCCAATAAGTGGAAGACATCGCCCCATCGGGCGATTCCGCCACACACTTGAGAGACCCAACTTGGAAATTCCAAGCGGGGAGCGGGGGTATCGGAGCCGAGGGGGGAAACCGGCTCCGGTACTTCTTGGCGGTTTCGCGCAGGGGCGTTTTCTCGCCTTAGGAAGTCGCGATTTTGCAATGTGTTTCGCGAGTCATTGCCACTGAGGCATGCTCAGGTCAAAGTGAATAATCTTCGCATCATCCCGGCCAGCAGAAGCGGTCGCTACAGCCGCACCACCCTGCGCCGGCCATCGTCCCATTCCCGCTTGCCCGATAGGACCGCTGCTGCAGAGGAGGTGCTATACTGTCAGCCATTTCCGCGGCTGCGGGGCAATCCCTTGCAATTCCATTCTTTTGACGACGCTTACGTCGATCGTTTACGAGCCGGCGACGTTGCCACGCAGCAGCATTTTGTCGCTTACTTCAGCCATCTCATTCAAATAAAAGTGCGTTCCCGGGTGCACTCAACCGAGGCCATTGACGATGTGCGCCAGGAAACCTTTGCACGGGTGTTAACCGCCTTGCGGGACGGGAAGATTCTTCATCCCGAGCGCCTGGGACCGTTTGTGAATGCCGTTTGTACGCATGTATTGCAAGAGCATTATCGCTCTGCCGCTCACGATCTTCGCGGCGACGAAGATGAGGAAACCGAGGCGGTTGACAGCTCGGTGGATGTGTTCACGGCCCTTTCTGCCAAACAAACGGGAGAAAAAGTTCGTCAGGTTTTGGAAAGGCTTCCGGAGCGCGACCGCCGGCTGCTGCGGGAAGTTTTTCTGGAAGATCGTGACAAAGATGAAGTATGCAGGGATTTTGGGGTGGATCGGGACTATCTGAGGGTTTTGCTGCATCGCGCGAAGCAATCGTTCAAATCATTGTATTTCAATGACATAGGGAAAGACCCGCAGGCGGCCGCCACCGCTTGAGAAGAGTCTTGAAACGTTTCGCCGCTACAGTTCACTACCCTTAGGAGGGGGATTGACCATGGACCACGAGCTGGTGGTTCGACAAAAGATGACAGAACGGTATCTGCTTGACGAACTCGATCCGCACCAGCGCGATGAATTCGAGGAGCATTACTTCGGCTGTGCGGAATGCGCGCTCGATGTGCGAGCGGCCGCGATGTTCGTGGAACAGAGCAGAACCGTACTGGCAGATGGCGAGGAAAAAGCCGGCGTGCCTGTTCCTGCCTCCGTTCCTGCCCCCTCGCGGGCGGGATGGCTGGCATGGCTGCGTCCGGCGTTTGCCGGGCCGGCGCTGGCATTGCTGCTGGCGGTAATCGGTTATCAGAATCTGGTTGTCTATCCGGGCATGAAGCAGGCGCTGAACCGGCCGCAGGTGTTGCCGTGGGCCTCGGTTAACACGCGCACCCGGGGCTCCGGCACGCCGGTACTTGCGGTTCCCGGAGAAGGCAGCTTCCTGCTCTTCGTTAACATTCCGCCGGACAGCGGAGCGGCAAGTTATATCGCGGATTTATATGATCCCGCGGGGAAGCTGGAGTGGTCGTTGGCTATTCCGGCTTCTTCCGGGCAAGACGAATGGCCGGTACAGGTGCCGGGAGCGAACCGGCCGGCCGGCGAGTATACTTTGGCGGTCCGCGCAGTTACCCCCGCCGGCACAAGCAAGGAAGTTAGCCGGGCCTCATTTGAATTGCAAATCCAAAAGTAAGACCGATGGGAGGAACTGACAACATGGCCGCAAACCCCAAATCGCTCGATGTCGCGGAAAAGAAAGCAGAGATCGTCGAACAGTATCACGTGTATCACGCGGAAGCCAAAGTGCTGAGTGGCGAGTTAGAACATCCGATCAAGCAGCCGCTGGAAAACTATGGCCGGGTCGTGCTCGAGAAGACCCGCCGTGAAGGCCACTTCAGCGAATTCGTACAACAGACATCCGTGGATGGATTGATCTCCTTCAGGTCGGGACACACGCATGTCTCGGGGAGTCATCTCAAGAACAAGAAAGACCTGTGGGGCAATGACCATTCCGGATGGGTTACGCTGTCGACTTCGGTAATTGAAGGCCTGAATATATTCGAGGTCATCACCGCCGATCGCGTGGTGTCGCAGGTTTCCACTGAGCACCCGCAGGTGGATGGGCACATCCCCAAAGTGACTTTCCTGGGCACGCGTTTCGAGAACCTGCGGGTCGCGGGATATCCGGTGCAGTTGGAACTGGATCTCGGATTCTTCGGCAACCGGCCGGCGGGTGACCAGTCGTATCTGTACGACAGCGGTTTCCTGGACAAGGTTGCGACCCAACTCGGCACTATCATCGGCGCCGACGGCCTTCCCAAACCGCTCGAAACGCAGTACACTGCCGAACTCGCCCACATTGACGATCTCAAGAAAGGGACCAATGGGAACGCCAATAGCACGCGACCCGGCAACTCCAAGGTGCAATGCTCCCTGGTCAAAAGCATCGAGCCGATTCCCGGCGCCAAGATATTCGGAAATCTCATCTTCATTCCGGACTTTGGCACCGTGTCGGTGGCCGAGGTCGAGGTGGGAGTGGATACCAGCTACGACACGTTTTCGAAACCCTCATCCAGTGGATCAGGGAATGGCAAGAGCAGCATCAGCAATTACTTCACGCTGCACATGTTGAACATGAAGCTGGGCTGCATCGGCGCAGCCAATGTGCAGGTGGCCACGGCCTCGAGCAACGGCCAAACAAAACCCTAAGTTCGTACCTCCTGTTATGCGTCACTGTTGTCTGCGGGCTCGCCTGTAGTCGTCGCGAGAGCCCGCAGGCGGCCTTCCAGCGCACGTATACGACGTTTGTCCGGGGCGACCTCAAACAGAGCCAGCAAGAGGCTGGTCGGGAATACGAGCAACTGCGCGAATCGAGCCCCGAGTGGGCCTATAAGTTCAAAATCCTTGAGGCTAAATCGCTTTTGTGGCGAGGCATGTATCAGCAGGTGCTTACCACTTTTTCTTCCCAACCAATTCAGCCTAAAGAGCGAGATTCGCAAGTTGAAATTCTTGCGCTTGAGGTTGCCGCGCAAGCCCGATTGCATCGCTTTGCGGAGGCGGATCAGACACTCAGGCAGGCAACACAGGCGTGCCAGACAGCCTCCGAGACCCCAGCGTGCGGCGACGTTCCCCTGGCTGCGGGTGTTTTGGCCGTACAGCGCGGCCAAAATCTTCCAGCGAAGCAATCTTTTGAGCGAGCGCTATCCTTTGCTCGCGCTGGTGGTGAGCGGCTTCTCGAGGCGACTGCCCTGCTGAACCTGGGCTTGACCTCGCTTCGAGAGCAGCACTTTGATGAAGCGATCGATTGGACCGACGCGGCCTATCGAGCGTCGATGAACCTGGGAGCCGATGATCTCGCCCAGACAGCCGTTGGCAACCTCGGTTGGGCTTATTACAATCTCGGCGACGCCGACAAATCGTTGAGGTTTTCTCTTGAGGCCCGAGAGCGAGCAATTCGCGCAGGAGACGTCATCGATGAACTCTCCTGGCTCACCAATGCCGGATACGTATATGCACAAGAAGGTGATCTTGCGCGGGCCAGAGAATCGTATCTGTCAGCCTATGATCTAGCGGCCAGTATCAGTGGCAGGGAAGACATTTACAATGCATTGCGCGCCTTAGCTCTGGTGTCGATCGACAGCGGTGATCTAAATGCCGCGAACAAATATTCGGATGAAGCCATCGCGATGGCCCGAGCTGACAAGAACCGCGAGGATGAGCTCTATCCGCTTTTAGTCAAGGGATTGGTTGCCTCTGCGGCCCACGACCTGGAAGAAGGTGAACGAATGTTCCGCGAGGTTGAAGGCGATCCCAAGGCTACTGCCTCACTAAAATGGCGGGCTGAGCACGCACTCGCACATCTCTATCAGGACGAGAAGCGCCCGGACCAAGCCGGCCGCGAGTTTCAAACAGCGCTGGCCACTTTCGAAGCCGCTCGATCCTCCCTGCGGCGCAACGATTCCAGGTTGCCCTTTTCGAACAACGCCTCCCGCATCTACGACGATTACATCCATTTCCTCGTAGCACAGGGCAAGACGAACGACGCCCTGCGCTGGGCCGACTACAGCCGCGGCCGCACTTTGGCCGAAGGATTGGGATTGCTGCCGCAGGCGGCTTCCACAGAGCCTCCGCAGCTGAATGCGCAGGATATCGCGCGCCGAGCAGGGGCCACGGTGCTTTTTTACTGGATGGGCGAGCAGAGTTCTTACTTGTGGGCGATTACCGCGAACAAGACCGCATGGTTCCCGCTACCTGCCGCCGCGGAAATCGAAGCTGCCGCCGAGCGGTACCACAAGGCTCTCCAGGGTCCGCAGGATGTCTTCGGCTCTGCCAATGAAGACGGCAGTCTGCTGTATCGCACGTTGATTGCGCCCGCGCGAGAATTGCTGCCGAAGGACGCGAAGGTCATTATTATTCCCGACGGCAAGCTGAACAATCTGAATTTCGAAACACTGCTGGTTGACGATCCCGCGCTGCATTATTGGATTGAAGACGCGACTGTAGTTACCGCCAGCTCACTACGGCTGCTCGCCGCGCCACATGCCGGCAGTGAAAGCCGCCACGCTGCCAAAGAAAATCGCGACCGCAGGCTGCTTCTGCTCGGCAACGCTGTATCCGCCAGCCCGGAGTATCCCGAACTGCCGAACGCTTCAGTCGAGATGACCAGCGTCGAGAAACATTTTCCGTCAGCCCAGCAAAGAGTCTTCCAACGCGACCAGGCTACTCCGGGCGCGTACCTGGCCAGCAGTCCGGAAAAATTTTTCTATATCCATTTTGTGGCGCATGGCATGGCCAGCCGGTTGAGCCCGCTCGATTCCGCCATTATTCTGTCGAAAAGCGGCGCCGATAACGAGAGCTTCAAGCTCTATGCCCGCGACATTATTCAACATCCCGTCAGCGCCGAACTGGTAACAATTTCAGCCTGCTACGGCGCCGGGACGCGGGCGTATGCAGGCGAAGGGCTGGTGGGACTCTCCTGGGCGTTTCTGCGCGCGGGGGCGCGCAACGTGATTGCCGCCTTGTGGGACGCGAGCGACGTCTCTTCTGCGCAGCTCATGGATAAGTTTTATGATGAATTGAACCGGGGAAGAAGTTCGGACGCGGCCCTGCGCGCGGCCAAACTTTCCTTGCTGCATTCCGGCAGCGCCTTCCGGAAGCCGCTGTACTGGGCGCCCTTTCAGCTCTATGCGGGATCAGGATCTTAATTCGGATTCACCGTGGAAAGAATGAGGACTATGCATTCAAACCAAGCCGGCCGCTGCTTCACACTCTGCCTTGCGGTACTTCTGCTCGGGGCGCCGATGTTCGCGAAAACTCGTGTCGCCAAACAGCCGTTTGGACAGACACCCGACGGAGCCGCGGTCGAGCTCTACCAGTTATCCGACGGCAAGATCGAGGCTCGCATCATCACCTACGGCGGAATCATCGTCTCCCTGCGCACTCCTGACCGGAACGGCAGGCTCGGCGACATCGTGCTCGGTTGTGACACGCTCGAGCAATACATAGCCCAGACCGCGCACTTTGGCGGCATTATCGGGCGCTACGCGAATCGCATCGCTCACGGCACATTTCACCTCGACGATCACACGTATTCCATCCCGAAAAACGACGGCGACAATGCTCTTCACGGAGGGCCGCGCGGGTTCGACAAGGTGGTTTGGCAGGCTAAGGAGATTCCAGATGGAATTGAGCTCACTTATGTGAGCAAAGATGGCGATCAGGGCTTTCCCGGCACGCTGAACACAACCGTGCGCTACACCGTAAACGGCGGCGCTCTGCGAATTGAATATTCCGCGACCACCGATAAAGATACGGTGCTCAATCTGACCAACCATTCGTATTTCAACCTGAAGGGCCAGGGGAAAGGCGACATTCTGGGTCATGTGGTAAAAATCGATGCTTCGCTGGTTACTCCTCTCAATGCCGACCTCATCCCGACGGGAGAAGTGAAGCCGGTGGAGGGTACGCCGTTTGACTTTCGCACCGCACACGCGGTTGGCGAGAGAATCAATGCGGACGATCCGCAGCTGCGCCTGGGCAAGGGATATGACATAAACTTCGTGCTGCCTCATCCCGGAGAACTCGCCGAAGCTGCCGAAGTGTACGAACCCTCCACTGGACGAATCCTGCGCGTGCGCACGACGGAACCGGGGTTGCAGTTTTACTCGGGAAACCATCTTGAGGGACCGATTCCAGGAAAGGCGGGGCGGGTATACAACTTTCGATCTGGACTGTGCCTCGAGGCGGAGCATTTCCCCGATTCCCCGAATCATCCCAACTTTCCCTCGACCGAGTTGAAGCCGGGGCAAGTGTTTCACAGCGTCACGGTCTACGAGTTCAGTGCGGGAACGCGATAGCTGGGGCTGGGTCGCCCCTTACACGATTGGCCATTGAGGCGGGGGCAGCACCTTCAGACCCGCAATCGCCAAGCCCGCCCCTCCGACAAGTATCCTTGCTGAACCGTCCTCGACACACCCCCCGCAGTTACCTGACCGCATCTCTCGCCCAGTTTTTGCTTGACAGGGCAGCACAGGCCTGTATCATCAGAGAATATTTATTCACCAATATGAATAAATATTCAAAATGAATAAAGGCTTGCGCCAAAGAGCGATTCTGGAGGCGTTGCGCTCCGGGCCGGTGACCAGCCAGGAGGAATTGCAGCGGGTATTGCGCAAGCGGGGATTCAGAGTGGGGCAGGCAACCCTGTCGCGCGACATTCGCGATCTGAATCTGAGCAAGACGGCAGCGGGATATGCGCTGCCGCAAGGGGAAGGCTCGGTGGCGCTGGCTTTGCCGCCCGTACACAGGCTGGTTCGGGAATTTGTGCTGGACGCGCGGCCGGCGCAGAACCTGCTGGTGGTGAAGACGATCATCGGGAGCGCGCAGCCGGTGGCGGCGGCGCTGGATGAGCAGGAATGGGAAGAAGTGGTAGGAACCATTGCGGGGGACGACGCGATCTTAATTGTTTGCCCGGATAAAGAAGCGGCGAAAAAGGTCGCAGCGCGGATTGAGGAGATGCTGAGCTGATGGCGGCGAAGTTGAAAAGCGCGGTGCTGGGAGCCACAGGATATTCCGGTTTGGAGTTGACCCGGATTCTGGAGCGCCATCCGCGATTGGAAAAACCGGCGCTCATAAAGCGGGAGAACGGGAGCCACGGGAATAGCGATTTGGCGGAGATTTTTCCGGAGTTGTCGGGGAACGGCGGTTATCCGCTGCGCACGCTTTCATGGCCCGAGTTGAAGCGGCAGGGGGTGGAACTGCTCTTTTTGGCCACACCGCATGAAGCGTCGCGGACGATTGTTCCGGAGGCGATGGCACAGGGACTGCGAGTGATCGACTTGAGCGGAGCCTGGAGGTTGAAGCAGGAGCAGCATCGCGCAGTTTACGGATTTGAAGATGCGGATGCGACCAAAGCGGCGGAGTTGACGGCGCGAGCGGTCTACGGTTTGCCGGAACTGAATGGAGATTCCCTACCAAACGCGCGATTGGTGGCGAATCCGGGATGCTATGCGACTTCGGTGATTCTGGCGCTTGCGCCCCTCATGAAGGCAGGAGTAGTCGATCGCGAGCACGGAATTATTTCGGATTCGAAGTCGGGCGTCTCAGGGGCAGGCAAGGCTCCAACCGCACGCACGCATTTTGTGGCGGTGGCGGATAACCTGTCGGCTTATTCCGTGTTCGAGCACCGGCATTTGGGGGAGATGGTCGAACAGCTGGGACTGAAAGATGCGGAATTGACGTTCACGCCCCACCTCCTGCCGATTCCTCGCGGAATCTTGTCGACGATTTATGTGCGGTTGAAGCGGGCGATGGGGCCAGCGGAAGTAGAAGCGTGCCTGCGCGATTTCTACGCTGGGTGGAAGTGGGTGCGGGTGTTTCCGAATCCGAAGCTGCCACAAGTGCAGTTCTCGCTGCACACGAATTATTGCGATCTTGGATTTTGCCTGGCGGAGGATGGGCGGCGGCTGGTCCTGATTTCGTGCGTCGACAATCTGCTGAAGGGCGCGGCTGGGCAGGCAGTGCAGAACATGAATCTGATGTATGGCTGGGACGAGCGGGAGGGATTGCAGTGATCGTAGTGGTGAAAATCGGGGGAAGAGCGATTGAAGACGAGGCGACGCTGCGCAAATGCGCCAGGGCAGTGGCGGCACTGGCGCAGGATGGCCATCGCGTAGCCGTGGTTCACGGCGGCGGCAGCGCGCTCACCCGCGTGCTGGGAAAGTTTGGAAAGAAAAGCGAATTTGTGGATGGGCTGCGCGTGACCGATGAGGAGACGCGCGACACAGCGCTGATGGTGCTGGGCGGCATGGTGAACAAGAAGCTGGTAGCGGCTATTCAGGTTGCGGGTATGCCTGCCATCGGATTCTGCGGCGGCGATGGAATGACGTTCCGGGCGAGGAAGAAATTCGTCCATGGGCGCGACCTGGGATTTGTCGGCGAGATTTGTTTTGCCGAGCCGTGCTGGATTGAGGCGCTCTGGGCGCAGGGCGGGATTCCAGTTATGGCCTCGCTGGCGCTCGGCGCCGATGGCGAATATTACAACGTGAACGCCGATGAGATGGCGGCCGCGTGCGCGGCGGCCTGCCACGCCAACACTTTGATTTTTCTGACCGACGTGCCGGGTGTGAAAGATGCCTCAGGCGAGGTAATGCCGTGGCTGACCACGAAGCAGGCGGCAGAGCTGATGGCGGGCTCAGTAATCAGCGGTGGGATGCTGCCTAAACTGCAGGCTTGCGGGCAGGCTTTGAAACAGGGAGTAGGGCGCGTGAGAATTTTGCCAGCGCTCGAGGCGGAATTGTTGCCCCAGTTTTATCGGGAAAAATTGTCCTGCGGGACGGAGGTTACGTTTACATGAGCTCGCCGGCAGTAGTCGCGAGAAAATCTTCAACCTTCCCAAAATCGGGGAAGGGCGATTCCCCGCTGCTCGGAAAAGAGCCGGGAAACGCGGCGCATGCAAGCGCGCAGAGGTTTTGGTGTCCCGATGTGGTTTCGACTCGGGACCTGGGTCCTGAGGGCGTGCATGCCGTGCTGGATCTGGCGGCTGTGATGAAATCGCGGGCTTCAGATTTCCTCAAGGCGCTTACGGGTAAACAGATGGCGATGTTTTTCGAGAAGCCCTCGCTGCGAACCCGGCTGACATTTGAAGCCGGAATGGTCGGCCTGGGCGGAACGGCGATGTTTGTTGATCAGACTCATGAGCGGCTGGATGCGCGCGAAAAGTTGAGCGATGTGGCACATAACCTTGAGCGGTGGGTGGATGTGATCGTGCTACGCACATATTCGCAGGAAACAATCACGGGCATGGCGAAGTTCGCGGGGGTGCCGGTGATTAATGCCTTGAGCGATCTGGAGCATCCGTGCCAGGCGCTGGCAGACTACCTGACTTTGCGAGAACGCTTTGGGCACGCCAAAGATTTTTCTCTTGCCTACGTGGGCGATGGAAACAATGTGGCGCACTCGTTGTTGCTCACCGCGGCGTGTCTGGGATCGTCGATTCGGATCGCGACCCCGAAGGGATATGGGCCTAATCCCGGGATCGTTCGGGCTGCGATGGAGACTGCCGAAGGAACCGGAGCGGAGATTCAGTTAATGCACGATCCGCATGAGGCAGTGAGACGAGCTGATGCGGTTTACACCGATGCCTGGGTCAGCATGGGACAAGAACGGCAAACGGAGGCGCGGGAGAAGATTTTTCCACCTTATCAGGTGAATGCCGAGTTAATGGCGAAAGCCGCTCCCCACGCCGTGTTCATGCACTGCCTGCCGGCGCATCGCGGGCTCGAAGTGACCGATGAAGTGATGGATTCGGAACAATCTTTGATTTTTGAGCAGGCGGAAAATCGCCTGCACGTCCAGAAAGCGATTCTCTATTTATTGCTGGGCGGCGGCGGTCGCCAGCCCGCGAGGAGTGCTCATGCCTGAAAAAATTGTGCTGGCTTATTCCGGTGGTCTGGATACGTCGATCATCATCCCGTGGCTGAAGGAAAATTACGCGTGCAATGTGATTGCCATGGTGGGCGATGTTGGACAGGGCGACGATATTGAGGCGGTGGTCGAAAAGGCTTACAAGACGGGAGCGAGCAAGGTTGTGGTCGAAGATCTGCGCGAGGAGTTTTTGACGGGGTATGTATTCCCCGCGCTGCAGGCCGGAGCGGTGTACGAGCATAAGTATCTGCTGGGCACTGCACTCGCGCGTCCGGTAATCGCCAAGCATCAGGTGGAAGTTGCGTTACGTGAGGGCGCGACCGCGGTGGCCCATGGGTGCACTGGCAAGGGGAACGATCAGGTGCGCTTCGAGTTGACCTACCAGGCCCTGGCGCCGGAGTTGAAAGTGATTGCGCCTTGGCGGGAGTGGTCGCTCAAATCGCGCGAGGATTGCCTGGATTACGCCGAGCAGCATGGCATTCCAGTGGCGGCAAGCCGGGAGAAGATTCACAGCCGCGACAAAAATCTGTGGCACTTGAGCCATGAAGGCGGAGAGTTGGAGGATGCGGCGAACGCTCCGCTGACCACGACGTGGCAGATGACGCGCTCGCCGCAGGAAGCGCCGGATAAAGAGGAGCAAGTGAAGATCGGGTTCGAGAGAGGTGTGCCGGTTTCCGTCGGGGGAATGAAGCTGGATCCGGTCTCGCTGGTTGAGCTGTTAAACGAGATTGGAGCCCGCAATGCGATCGGGCGCGTGGATCTGGTGGAGAACAGGTTTGTAGGAATCAAGTCGCGCGGATGTTATGAGACACCGGGCGGGACGCTGCTGATCGCAGCCCATCGTGAGCTCGAGGCGCTGTGCCTGGAGCGCGAGGTCGCGCATTTCAAACAGCATGTGGGGCTGAAGTATGCGGAGTTGGTTTATTTCGGCCAGTGGTTCACTCCGCTGCGCGAGGCCCTGGATGCCTTTGTGGCGAGCACACAGAAGGAAATCTCGGGCACCGTGACGCTGTCTTTATATAAAGGGAACGTTTCGGTGGTGAGCCGCGAGTCGGAGCAATCGCTCTATCGCACCGATCTGTCATCGTTCACCATGGGTGAAAGCTACGACCAGAAAGATGCCGCTGGATTCATTCGCATACTGGGGCTCCCGTCGCGAACGCGGGCGCGGGCGCGGGTGGAGGTTGGGCGATGAAGATGTGGTCAGGACGGTTCCGGCAGCCGCTTGACCCGGCGTTCGAACGCTGGCAGCGGTCTTTCGAGTTTGACCGCCGGCTGCTGAAGTACGAACTGGCGGCAAGCGCGGCCCATGCGCGTGCCTTGAAGAGCGCCGGAATACTTTCGGCGGATGAACTGATCAGCATTCTGGAAGGGCTCGAAAAGATTGGCGCAGAAATCCCTCATCCGCCCGGGGCAGGCGTTTCGCAAAACCGGCGAGACATGAGGCAGCAAGACATGGGGCAGCCTCAGGAGCTTCCCGAAGACGATGAAGCGGAGGACGTGCATCACTTTGTAGAGAAGCAATTAGTCGAGCGAATCGGCGAAGTTGGATACAAGCTGCACAGCGGGCGCAGCCGCAACGAACAGATTGCCACAGATTTGCGGCTCTACGTGCGAGCGGCGATCGACCAGTTGCGAACCGACCTGGCTGAAGTGAGTGCCGCATTTGTGGATCGCGCTGACCAGGCAGGCACCGCGGCGATGCCGGCCTATACGCACCTGCAGCACGCCGAGCCGGTGCTGGTGGCGCACTGGCTGCTGGCGTATGTGGAAATGTTCTTGCGGGATGCGGAGCGGCTTGCCGATTGCCGAAAGCGCGTGAACGTGTGTCCGCTCGGATCGGGGGCCGTGGCCGGCGCCACGGTGGCGATCGATCGCAAGTCGATGGCCGAAGAGTTGGAGTTCGATGCCCCGACGGCCAACAGCATGGATGCCACGAGTGACCGCGATTTCGCCATCGAGTTTGTGAATGCTCTCTCGCTGCTAGGCCTGCATCTGAGCCGGTGGGCGGAAGAGATGATTATTTTCTCTTCGCAGGAGTTTGGCTTTGTGCAGTTGCCTGAAGCCTATTCCACCGGCAGCAGCGCGATGCCGCAGAAGAAGAATCCCGATTTGCTGGAACTTGTCCGAGGGAAAAGCGGAAGAATCATCGGGAGCGCAACTGCGTTGACAATCACGATGAAAGGCTTGCCCCTCGCGTACAACAAAGATTTGCAAGAGGCACAAGAGCCGCTGTTTGAAGCTACCCATTTGGTATTGGGGATGTTGCCCCTGGTTGCGCGGTGGATGAAGGCGGTCGCATTTGACCACGAGCGCATGAACGACGCCGCACAATCGGGTTTCACGAATGCCTGGGCAGCGGCGGCTTACCTGGTCAGTCGGGGAATTCCATCGAGGCGGGCCCACGAGCAAATTGGTAAGGCCGTGAAGTTGTGCGTGGAAAAGAATTGCGAACTTCAGGATCTGATGCTCGACGACTTGCGCGCCTTGAATCCGGTGTTCGACGAAAGCTTTTATGAATCCATGAAGCTGGGGCCAGTATTGGGGATTCACGATGTCGTCGGCGGAACTGCGCCCGCGCGGGTGCGGCAGGGGATCGCATCCGCCCGAAAGAGAATTGGTTCGCTCCGGGAGGAGGCCCATGCGCACGCGTAAAGCAATCCTGCCCGATGCGAAGCACATTCATGCGCTGATCTCAGGCTATTCCGCCGACGGGACTCTATTGCCGCGCACCCTTCCGGAGATTTGCGAGAATGTCAGGGACTTCGTGGTGCTCGAGCACGAGGGGCAAATTATCGGCTGCGGCGCGCTACACCTTTACGGCACGCACCTGGCGGAAATTCGCTCCATCACCGTCGGTCCACGCGCGCAGGGCCAGGGCGGCGGGACCCGGCTGATGAAAGCTCTGATGGCGGAAGCGAAGCGGCACCGCGTCGACTGCATCTGCCTGTTCACGCGGGCCCCGGAATTTTTTTCCCGCCAGGGATTCGCCATGGCCCGGCGCGAAGACCTGCCCGACAAAATCTACAAAGATTGCCACGTCTGTCCCAGATTTCACCAGTGCGATGAAGTGGCCATGGTTCGCGGTAAACTGCCCAACTTCGCCATCCTGCCCGAGCCGGCCAACTGGCTGGTGAAGTTGCAGGCCATGGCTCCGTGAGCGCCGCCTTTCTCCGTAGTTAATCAGAATACATTTCAGTCCTGCGCATCCTCTTGCCCTTCCGATAGAGGGGATGCGCGGTTTTTCGTGCCGCGATGCTATCATGCACAAAACGATTAACCCCGCTCAATTTCAGGGAAGAGGATGATTCACTATGGCAATGGTCACGCCGAGTAACTCCGCCCCAAGCACCATATCCGATGGTCTTACTTCATACCGGGCCCCGCTAGCGGTGGTGACCAGCCTGTTCTTCATGTGGGGTTTCCTGACTTGCCTGAACGACATTCTTGTCCCCCACCTGAAATCCATTTTCGAACTGAGCTACACCCAGGTCATGCTGATTCAGTTCGCATTTTTCGGAGCATATTTTGTTTTTTCGATACCATCGGCGAAGGTGATCGATTGGATCGGCTATCAGCGGTCGATGGTCGCGGGCCTGCTCACCATGGGAGTTGGAGCGTTTCTGTTTGTGCCCGCCGCCCTGGTTCCGTCGTACCCGCTCTTTCTGCTGGCACTCATTGTTCTCGCTGCCGGCATTACCTGCCTGCAGGTGGCGGCCAATCCCTACGTGACGGTTCTGGGTAAACCCGAGACCGCGTCCAGCCGGCTGAATCTGACACAGGCGTTCAACTCGCTGGGAACTTTCCTCGCGCCTTTCTTTGGCGGGTTATTGATTCTAAGCGCAGCGCCAAAAGCAGCGGATGAAATTCGCGCCCTCGCCCCCGATGCCTTGCAGGCCTATCGCCTGCATGAGGCGGCGAGCGTCAAGGCGCCCTATGTTGGACTGGGCATCGCCCTGGTGCTGCTGGCGGTGGTTATCGGGAGTTTCAAGCTGCCGAAGATCCCACACGCTCAGCACCAGATCGGCGAGAAGGTAAACGATTCCATCTGGAACCACCGCAATCTTATTTTCGGAGCGATCGGCATTTTTGTCTACGTGGGCGCCGAAGTTTCGATCGGCAGCTTTCTGGTGAATTATTTCAGCCAGCCCGATATCGGGGGTTTTACTGAAAAAACTGCCGCAGGTTTCGTCGCTTTCTATTGGGGCGGAGCCATGGTTGGACGGTTCATCGGCTCGGGGCTCCTGCAGAAGATGAAAACCGGGCACTTGCTGGGAATCTGCGCGGTATGCGCCGCGGCTTTGGTCACGGTTTCCATGCTTACGTCGGGACACTTCGCCATGTGGAGCATCATCCTGGTGGGGCTTTTCAATTCCATCATGTTCCCCAGCATTTTTACTCTGGGAGTTGCGGAACTCGGTCCGCTTACAGGCGATGGTTCTGGAATCATGATCATGGCGATCGTCGGCGGAGCCTTAATCCCACTGGCGCAAGGCGCCATTGCAGACAGGATCGGAATTCATCATGCGTTCTTCCTGCCGGTGATCTGCTATCTCTACATTCTGTTTTTCGCGTTGAGCGGTTCAAAGCCGAATAGCGAGCGGCGTGCATAAATCAGCGGTAAGGCAGTTCGATCAGACGGTCGCCAGGTCCGGTTTCTTTCCGCTGCCTTCGAAATACGCCTCAATCTCCTCCAGCGTCTTCCCCTTTGTTTCGGGCAAGAAAAAAGCCGCGGTAACAAAATAAATCACCGTACATCCCGCGAATCCGAAGAACATAGTCGAGTAGCCATATTTTCCTACAGTCGGCAGGAATGTCGCGGCAATGGCCGTGGAAACTGCCTGATTGATCAGCAGAGCGACGCTCATGCCATTCGAGCGAATGCGGGTGGGCATCAACTCCGAGAGCGCCAGCCAGACACACACGCCGGGGCCGATGGCGAAAAATGCCATGAATACGAAGAGAGTAATCGCGACCAGCCAGCCATTTTGCGTGCCTGGAACAGGAGTGATGAGGGCATTGTCGATCTTAAGCGGCGCAGTGCGCGCGGCGTCGAGATTGCCCAGGGGGTTGGAGAAAAATGCGACCACCTTGTTGGCAGGAAGGCAGCTTGCGCGGCTGATTTCGATTGGCTTGGCCGCAACGTCGTCAGAACGGACGACCTTGGTCGCGGCCCGGAAATCTCCGCACGAATAAATGATGACCAGGGATGTGGGAGTTTGAACTCCACGTGGTGCCGTGCTGGCCGCAAGCAACCGATCGGCGGTCGCAGCATCGTAGTGCAAAACGAGTTGCTGATCGGGATCGACCATGGACTGAGCCGCCGCCCGAGAATCCACGCGCTGTTTTTCGGTTCCGCGGAATAAGAATGCGGTGCACAGCAGGGATGCGATAATTCCTGCGCTTCCCACCGACAACAAAAACTTGCGGCCCTTGCGATCCACAAGCGCAACCCCGCCCATGGTCATGAGAAAGTTGACGATAGTGAAAAGCACATAGCCCCAGTGCGCCTGCACATCTGAAAGGCCGCTTTGAATCAGGATGTTGGCGTTGTAGCCGATGATGGAATTGACCCCGGTGGCTTGATTGCACGCCAGAATCACGCAGGCCAGCACGAATGGGATTACATATTTCCGCCGCAGCAGCGATTCCTTGACCTTCACTCCGGCGGAAGCCGGGGCCTTCTCGGCCGCGGCGGCGTGCTCCATTTCCGCGAGCTCGAGGGCGGCTTGTTCAGCGGTGCGGGAGCGCAGCAAGGCGGCGCTGGCGGCCTCGCGCCGGCCATGCCGGAACAGCCAGCGCGGCGATTCCGCCACCATGAGGCTGCCGACTACGAATAAGACCCCGGGCGGGAGCGAAACCCAGAAAATGCTGCGCCATGCCGTGTCTTTGAACGCAAAAAGTCTGGCGGCATCGCCGAGCTTTGAAACCTCCTCGACCCGGATGCTGAAAAACATCCCCACTACGGCAGCGGCCACGATGCCAAGCGTGAGCAGCCACTGGAAGATGCCGGTGCCCTTGCCCCGGCTCGAAGCGGCCAGGCACTCCGCCAGATACAACGGCACGACTACGCCGATGAGTCCTGCACTAATGCCTTGCAGCAGGCGGCCAAGGACCAGCGGCTCGTAGCCACGCGAGAGCGCGATCACCGGAATGCTGATTACAAAGAGCACCCCGCTAAGCGCCATCAGCGGCTTACGGCCCATCCAGTCCGCCAGCGTGCCGGCAAATAAGGTCGAGATTACGCTGCCCAGCAGCACGGCAGCGACTACGATCGAGAGTTGGCCCGCGTTCAGGCCGGAAGTGGCCTCCAGATACGGCAGAGCGCCAGCAATTATGCCGACGTCCACCCCATACAGCAAACCGCCGAGTCCCGCGACCAATAGAAGGAAGCGGTTGTATCCGGCTTTCTCGTCGTGAGCCACGACAATCCTTTTCGTTACCTGGGAAGTCGCAAATCTATCATCGCGAGAATACTACGACAGGAGAACCGCAGAGGAATTTTCTATGAGGTAGCAAAGTCAGGCTTACTGTTGCAGGACTTGACCAGCGTGAGGATGAACCTGCTCGCCGTTAATTTCGCCGGCGTCCCATCCGCCCCCGAGCGCTTTCACCAGATAGACCGAGCTGACCATCTGCTGGCCGAGCAACTGCGTTTCCAGACGCTCGTTGCTCAGCAGAGTAGTCTGCGCCGTAATTACGTCGAGATAGCTGGTGGCTCCGCCGAGGTAGCGATTATTGGCGATGGTGAGCGCCCGGCGGGCATCATCGACAGCCGCAGTTTGCGTGGAAAGCGCCTGCGAAAGCGTGCTCAGATTGCTGATTCCGTCCTCCACCTGCTGGAACGCCGTGAGCACGGACGCGCGATAGTTGGCTACCGCCTGATCATAGGCAGCCTGGGCGGCGGCGAGATTGGCACGGTTTCTTCCGCCCTGAAAGATGGGCTGCAGGGCGTCCGCGCCCAGCGACCAGAACAGGCTCGAGGCATTGAAAAGCGGCGTGAGACTCGTGCTCTGCCAGCCCCCCGAGCCGCTCAAAGTGATGTGCGGATAAAAAGCGGTGCGCGCGATGCCGACTTCCGCATTCTGGTAGGCCATCTGGCGTTCGGCGGCGGCAATGTCGGGGCGACGCTCCAGCACATCGGAGGGCACGCCCAGCGGCACTGGCGGTGGAGCGGCGTTCAGCGGCAAAACCGGCACGCTGAAACTGGGCGCCGATTGGCCCAGTAGAACAGCGATGGCATGTTCATACTGCGCCCGCGATTGCTGCACGAGGGCAAGCTGGGACAAGGTGGAATCGAGTAATGTTGCCTGCTGCGCGACCTCAAGCCCGCTGGCGATGCCGCCATCGTGGCGCCGGTTCACCAAGTCCAACCCTTTGCGCTGGGTATCGACCGATTCCTGCACCACGCGGTACTCGGCGTCGAGTTCGCGAAGGGCGAAATAGTCGGCGGCGAGTTCAGCGGTCAATACCAGCTGTACGTTCACAAGATCGGCGGCCGTCGACTGTAACGATGCGTTGGCGGCTTCCACATTGCGCCGAACGCGTCCGAAAAGATCGGCCTCGTAGTTCAGCGAGAACGGCACCGTGTAAACGCTCTGCGTATAAGGGCGAACCGGCTGCGGCACGCCGTTGACAATGGTCGGCGCCGCGCCATTGAGCGGGCGATTGGCGGAGCCTCGCTCACGCACCACGGCGGGATCCGTTGAAACCTGGGGAAAAAAATCAGCTAAAGCTACTTGCGCCAACGACCGCGCCTGTCGTAAACGATCGCGCGCTGCCTCGAGCGACTGATTCTCCTTCAGCAGTTGCGCTTCGTAGTTATCGAGCGCCGGATCACGATAAACCTGCCACCATGTGCCTTTGGGAATCGAATCTTTGGGCGCGGCCTCCTGCCACGGAGGCTGGGTCTTCCATGCGTCCGGGGCGGGAGCCGGCGCCGCGGGCCTGCTGTAGCGCGGACCGACGGTGCACGCGCTTGCGAAAACCAGCCAGCCCAGCATCGACGAGATGGCGAACCGCTTCACGACCCGCTGCCTTTCTGCCGGCCCTGCTTCGGTCCCTGCTGGTTCGGCGTGGGTTGGGCGACATTCACCTCCTGCCCATTCTCCAGCGAATCGGAGGGATTGATGACAACCTGGTCCCCGGTGGAAACACCCCCGAGCACTTCCAGCGTGGTTCCATAGTCGCGCCCGATGTTGATGGTGCGCAGCTGAATCCTGTTGTCCGGGCCAACCACCGCGACCTGCGGACCCTGCGCGCGGAACAACATTGCATTGACCGGAACCGTGACTTTATCGACGCCATTGCCGACGGCAAAATGCACTTCGCCCAGCGAGCCCGGCAAAAGCTGCCCCTTCTTATTAGGGACGTCAACTTCGGTCAGAAGAGTTCGCGTGCTGGGATCAATCGCTTCGGCAGTGCGCGCAACTTTGGCGGGAAATTTCTGTCCCGGAAACTCCTGCAATGTGACGGTGGTGTCCTCGCCAACCTTGATGAAGGGCGCATAGGCTTGAGGAACGCTGGTATACACGCGCAAAGGGTCGACTCGCGCCAGATCGAAAAGCTCGCGGCCGGCCGCTTGCGCGCCGGCATTGATCAGCGCGCCGGGATCGACATTGCGCCGCGTAATGACGCCGGAGAACGGGGCGTAAACGTTCTTGAATCCCTCCAACTGTTCCAGGCGCCGCACATTGGCGTCCGCTGAAGCGAGATTGGCTTGACTCTGCTTGTATCCGCTCAAGTACTGATCCGCTTCCTGGGCGGAGACAGAGTCCGTCTTGCGGAGGTTTTCCCAGCGATCGGCGGTGATCTTGGCCAGGTCCATCTGCGCCAAAATCTGCTGGCGCGCGGCTTTGGTCTGGTTCAGTTCCTGATCGACTTCGGGGGTATCGATTTTGGCCAGCAATTCCCCTTCTTTCACGCGGCTCCCAATGTCCCTGTACCAGCGGACGAGATAACCGCTGGTGCGGGCGTAAATGGGAGATTCTTCATAAGCCAGAAGAGAGCCGGGCAGAATGAGTTCCTCGTCAGGTTTTTCCGCCAGCGGATGCACGATGGCAACAGTGGGCACGGTTTCCGTTTCAGTCTCTTTGGCCAGAGCGCGCTCATGCGTCACATGCTCTAGAAGGGTGAGGCCGCCCGCAACCACGAGAATGAGTAGCACGATGCCCACCACGAGCAGGGCCTTGCGCGGCGGCGCCGGCGGAAGCTCCGGCGGCCGCTCAATAGATGGCGGCTGATGCTTGGAGCGCTGCTGCATCGCCGCAATTTCTTCATCCCGCTGAGCTTGAGCGCTGTGAGGGTGTTGATTCTCGTTTTGCGCCGGCTGCGATTCGCCGTCGCGGTTATCGGCGGCGGATGCCTTTGCATCCGTCGGCGTTGTCTTTGTTTCGCTTTCTGCACTCATCTGTTATTTCCTGTGAACCTTCAGTCCCGCTATGCCTTTTGCTCGCGGGCGCGTTTTGTTTCCCGGCGGCTGTGAAAGATGGCAAAGACGCTGGGCACAAAAAACAAAGTGGCGACCGTGGCAAATAGCAGCCCCCCAATTACGGCGCGGCCCAAGGGAGCGTTCTGTTCGCCACCCTCACCCAAGCCCAGAGCCATTGGCACCATACCGATAATCATAGCCAGAGCCGTCATTAGAACGGGCCGGATACGTGTATATCCCGCCGCCACTGCCGCTTGCACTGCGGGAATGCCTTCATCCATCTGTTCGCGCGCGAAGCTGACCATCAGAATCGAATTCGCCGTGGCTACACCCATGCACATGACCGCGCCGGTCAGCGATGGCACACTCAACGTGGTACGCGTCAGCAGCAGGAACCAGCAGATTCCCGCAAGCGCCCCCGGCAGCGCGGCGATGATGATGAACGGATCGAGCCATGATTGAAAGTTGATGACGATCAGCAAATAGACGAGCAGGATGGCCCCGATCAATCCCAGGCCCAGTCCGATAAAGGAAGAGCGCATGGTTACGACCTGGCCGCGCACAACAATATTGGTACCGCGCGGCAGATCCTTGTTGAAAGTCGCGAGCAGTTTATTGGTATCGGCCGCGACCGCGCCCAGATCGCGATCCTGAGTGCTGGCGTAAACGTCAATCACCGGTTGCACGTTGTAGTGGTTCACCGTCGCCGGACGCGCTACCGGAGATACCTGAACCAGGTTCCCCATCAACTGGGGGCCTTGTAGCGAGTCTACGGGAATGTCCATCAAGTCCTGCATGCTGGTCATTCTGTACTGCGGTGACTGCACCGCCATCTGATAAGTCACTTCGTTGTTCGGATTAAGCCAGAAGTTGGGTGCAGTCTGGAAGCTGCCGCTCAACGAAACCAGCACGCTCTGCGCCACGTCCCGCGCCGTAAGCCCTACCTGGTTCACGCGCGTGCGTTCAATATCCATGTGCAGCGTAGGCAACGAGAGTAACTGTTGCACATGAACGTCAGCCGTGCCGGGAATATGCCGCATCCGGTTCGCGATTTGCTGCGCGATCTGATAGCTCTTTCCCATGTCTGTGCCGACAACCTGCACATCGATGGGCGCGGGCAATCCAAAATTCAAAATCTGAGTAACGATGTCGGCGGGTTGGAAGAAGAACTCCACGCCGGGATAGTCGCGCGGCAGCACCTCGCGCAAGTGCCGGGTAATGTTCGCGGTAGGATGATGATGCTCGGGATCGAGGGCGATCAGAATTTCGGCGTCGCTGGTGCCGATGGTGCCACTCGAACTGTAAGACTGGTTAATGCCGGAGTTAGGGAGACCGATGTTGTCCAGAATCGTCTGTAATTCCTTGCCCGGAATCTCCTGGTGCAGGGTCCCTTCGATTTGATCTACCAGCCGTGCCGTTTCTTCCACACGCAGGCCGGGACGGGCGCGCACATGCAAGCGCAAAAGGCCGGCATCCACCTGAGGAAAGAAATCCTGACCCAGAAAGAAGAACCATCCCAGCGAGAGCACGCAGAAAATAAGAAAGCAGGCGGCAAACAGCCCGCGATGCTCGATAGTAGTTTCGAGCAATGCCTCGTAGCCGCGGCGAAAGTCTTCAAACTTACGCTCAAATCCGCGCTGGAACCGGCCAAGAAAACTCTTGCCGCTGCTCTCACGATGTTCGTGACCGCGCATGATGAACATTACCAGCGTCGGGATAAGGGTTCGCGACAGCAGATAGCTGGCCAGCATGGCGAAGCTGACAGCCTCCGCTAACGGAACAAACAAAAACTTGGCCACGCCTGAGAGGAAAAACATGGGGACAAACACGATGCAGATGCTGAGCGTCGAAACGAAAGCGGGCACGGCGATCTGTTGCGCGCCATCGAGAATAGCCTGCCGCATCTCTTTGCCCATGGCCAGATTGCGCTCGATATTTTCGATCTCCACCGTGGCGTCATCGACCAGGATGCCGACGGCAAGCGCCAGGCCTCCCAGGGTCATGATGTTGATGGTTTCACCAAGCGCGCCCAGCAAAATCACGGAAACGAATACGGAAAGCGGAATTGAGATGAGGATGACGATGGTGGGACGCCAGTCGCCGAGGAAGATCAGGATCATGATCGCGGTCAGAGCAGCCGCAATCACTCCCTCGCGGATCACTCCATAAATGGACGCCCGCACGAATATCGACTGATCGAACAGCGACTGTATTTTCAACTCGGGCGGCAAGGACTGAGCCGCCTGCACGACGATCTTCTTGATCGCTTTCACGATATCCAGCGTGGAAGCATTGCCATTTTTGTACATCGACATCAGCGCGCCCCGGTTTCCATCTTGGCGAACAATATTGGTCTGGGGAGCAAATCCGTCGCGAATGTGCGCTACGTCGCGCATGTACAGCGTGGATCCGTTGGATGTTTTCACGGGAAGATCGTTCAATTCCGCTATGGTCTGCGGCGTCCCGTTCATTTCCACGTTATATTCCACCGGTCCCAGCTTGATCGTGCCGGTGGGCAGAATAATGTTCTGCGCATTAACGGCGCTGACGATATCGGTAGGCGAAAGCCCGTAGGCCTGCAGCTTCTGCATGTCGAGATCGACTTGAATCTGCCGGATTTTTCCACCGTAGGGATAAGGCGTAGCAGCCCCAGGGACGGTAGCCAGAAAATTACGCAGGAAATTCTGGCCGAGATCGAATAGTTGTTGTTCGGGCAGAGTCTTGCTGCTCAGGCCAAGTTGAATGATGGGCGTGGTGGATGCGCTGTAGGAGATGATAAGAGGGGGAGTAGTTCCGGGCGGCAGCCCACGCACCGTGGTCTGGCAGATGGCCGTAATCTGCGCGATCGCGCCCTGCACGTTCGTTCCCGGACGAAAGAAAACTTTGATCACTCCCAGTCCGTAGACCGACTGCGATTCCATGTGCTCAATGTCGTTGACCGTGGTGGTGATTCCGCGTTCGGAGTTGGCCACGATGCGATCGGCCATGTCTTGCGGCGACATTCCGGTGTAGAACCAGACGACAGAGACCACGGGGATATCGATGCTGGGAAAAATGTCAACCGGGGTTCGCACAACAGTGACGAAGAACAAAATAATGATGACGATCGCCATGACGACGAAGGTGTAGGGACGCCTTAGAGCTAATGCGACAATCCACATGGGTCAGGCACCACCCCGAATCGAAAAAACGTTCGACACAACGCTAAAATGAAGGCGCGAACAAACATCACGGCCCTGCATAAAAGAAGAACAGGCCGCGGAAACCACGGACCTGAATTTAGATTCGATACTCAGCGTATCGGATTCCGCCACAGCGATATTAATTATATGTTAGGTTAGGAACATGAGCCATCAGTCCGAGGCTCGCAGGAATGGCCGCGGAGCCGGTCCCGGCCGCCCACGCAGCGAACAGGCCCGTCTCGCCATCCTGCGCAGTGCGCTCAAACTGCTGGGCCAGAACGGTTTCTCGGACCTGACCATTGAAGATGTGGCGGCCCGCGCCGGCGTGGGCAAGGCCACAGTCTACCGATGGTGGCCCCACAAAGCCGCTCTGATTGCCGACGCATTTGCCGCCAGCACACTCGAAAGGCTTCACTTTCCAGACACTGGGTCGGTTTTCACGGATATGAGCCAGCAGATGCGGCAGCTAATCAAAGTCTTTCGCAGCCGCCGTGGACGTATTGTAGCTGCCATGCTCGGCGGAGGCCAAAGCGATCCTGAACTTATCGCCGCCTTCCGGGAGCGTTTTCTGTGGCCGCGCCGCCAGGAGGCGTACGCTACTCTGCGGCGCGGCATTGAACGCAGGGAGCTGCCCAAGAAAGTCGACATGGACCTGGTGCTCGACTCGCTCTATGGCCCCATCTACATGCGATTCCTGATTCGCCACATCAACCTGACGCCAGAATTCGTCGACCGTCTTTGTGAACTGGTACTGGGAGGGGTGTGCCCTGAAAAGCTTGTGAAAAGAGGCCCGCCGATTCGATCGAAGCGAGCGCCATCCATTAAATAGTCCTACACGGGCGCGGCTTTTACACACAGCGTAAACGCCACTTTTCTGGAATGCAGCGCTTTCAGCGCTGCGATAAGTCGTTTTCTCTTTGTGTCCGGGTTGGGTCAGGGTTTAACCTATCGGGGATAGAGCAACTGGCCCTGATAGAGCTGCCTAGTGAGGCGTCCACTGCGCATGATTGGTGAATAGTCCGTTTACAAAACAAATCTGATAGGCGACGAACAAACCAAAAGCCAGACTCACTACTCCTGACAGCAGCGCCAGCCGTCGTGAAAATTTCTGGCGCCCACGCCCCACGAGCTTGAATGCCGACGCCAGGCTCATCGTGATCAGCATCATGCCGGCAATCGTGCCCACTCCAAAGACCAACAGGTAGGCAACTGCCCAATGCGCGTCACGGATCGTAGTCAACACCAGCAGCGCGACCGCCGCCGAGCCCGCAAGTCCGTGAACGATTCCGATTACGAGCGGCCGCAGATATTGGTACAAGCCTACCTTGCCGAAGGTGCGATCCAGCCAGGGCAGCGGCGCGTGGTCGGGAGAGTGAAGGCCGCTTTCGACCGCGTGCGTGTGCGAATGTTCATGAACGAACCCGCCATGACTGTGGGAATGCGAATGGATAATATTTTCTCCGTCCTGCCGCAACGCGGAATCGGACGGCATGGCTCGTAGAAATCCCGCGACGTTCCACAGTCCGAGAATGATCAGCATCACCGCGACCGACAATTCCATGCTGAGCCCTACGCGTACCGGGATCACCAGATTGAAAACGATGATTCCAGCCCCCACTACCAGAATGGTCAGCGTATGGCCGAGACCCCAGAAGGCGCCGATCAACGCCGCGCGCACTCGGTCGCGCTGGTGGCTCACAATAGTCGTCACTGCGATGACATGATCGGCATCCGTGGCGTGGCGCATGCCCAGAAAAAATCCCAATGCGAGGATGGAGAAAAACCCAATCATGATTCGTAAGTGGCGGAGACCGCCTTCGCGCATCGAAACTCAAATTCTACGCTATCGAGCGCGGCCAAGGGTTACGGCGCCGGCGCACGGCCGAATCTGTAGGTGAGGGTAATGCTCGCGTAGGAAGGAATGCGCACACCCACGGCTTCCTGAATGTCGGAACCGTAAAAGTTCTCCGTTGTCTGACCCGTGTAACCGCCGGCAATCAGGAAATTCGCACCGCATGTGACCCGTCCATTCATGAATGCTCGAACTACGGCGCCCCGAAATTCTTTCACCGGAGTTCCCGTGCATTCGGCATTCAAATCCGGCAGGCAGCCCGTTCCAAGCGGCTTCGTGCCTACATATTCAAGCTCACCGCGCATCTGCAGGTGGAAAGGAAGCTTCTCCAATGTTCCCAGCAAGTCGAAGATGGTGCGCGGAGCCTCCGGGGTCGGCTGACCAGAGTCAAGATCGCGCGTATCGGCCTTGGAAAACGTTGCCAGCAACGAGCCCTGACCGAAGTGTCGGCGCGCGGCAACAGTCAGAAATCGAAGGCGACTCGGACCCTCATTCACCTGAAGGCCCGTGTCGGGATCGATCTTTGCCAACTGCGCGCTGCTGGTGACGTGGCCGAGCGTCAGTTTTAAATCTGTCTTGCGCACTGTCTTGCTGGCGACGATCTGGTACGAATGCGAAGTAGCTACAGGAGTGCCCGCGCCGGTTCCCGCGCCAATCCGCGGGTCTTCTGTAAAGAAAGCCTGCCCGAAGCTCAGAGAGACCAGTGGCGCGTACCATGATTCCACAGGCAGAACTGAGAGGGTAGCTTTCGGGGAATTGACGCCGACCCATTTCTGAAAGGAATTATCGGCGTGCAGCAGATCGTCGTTGGTGAAATCAATCTGATCCCGGCGCCAGCCGAGATAGTAGCGAAAGAAGCGGGTCATGCCGCCTTCTGCGGCGATGTAGGGAGTAAGCGATCCAATGGTTACGTTGTTCGCGGCTACCGGAGTAAATGGGCCATACGAGTTGAAACCGCACGAAGTAACGAAGGCGCAGGTATAGCGGTCCAGATCGTCGCGGCGCGGTGCTTCGCGTTCGTAATCGAAGCCCGCCAACAGAGTGAGGTAATCGGCAATTGTATGCACATACGTGCCACTGCTTCCCGCAACCGTGCGGAACTCACTCTGCCGGATGAGGCCTTGTCCAAAATTCGAATATAACGAAAGATTGTAACTGCGGAAAAAGCCGGAGAGGCTCAACTGCTGTCCGCTGCTCAATTGCCACACGTCGTTCAATGCGATCAGTGCCGTATGAGTCTGATCTTTCTGCCGTGGATCGATGGTATCGCCATAATTCGGAAAGCTGCTGTCATAGGAATTCGGCGCAAATATCGGAACAAGTCCCGGAACGTAGGAGAAGCCGTAATATCCAATTCCAAACAGCGTGAGCCCGTGCCTCCCTATATGAAATCTGCGCTCGCCGTTGAATTTGTATTGTTGGCGATGCTCCAAACGATCCAGAAATCCGTTGCCATAAGAACCGGAGAATGCCATCCAGGAATCGGGAGAAGGACTTAACCCTGCCACCACGTCGATATCCCGATAGTCTCCGGTAAGTGTGATGAATGGATCGAGGCCGGATCGCAAGCCATAAGTTGCCGCCAGATTCACGGAATGATTGCCTTCCCGAACATTGAAAGCGCCTCCATCGATCTCGACACTTTCCAGAACCTCGGGAATGAAAATGTTGGGATCGGCATAGCCGTTGCCGTGCGCATTCGCAGACAGGTTGTTGGGCACAAGGTAAGTTCCGACCGCGATGTACTGAGCAATCGGTTCGCCGTGATCGCCGGCAACGCCCGGGGCAAAATATTGCGGCGCTTTAATTCCGCTGGATGCAGTTTCAATGGGATAACCGGGGATCGATACCGGCGCACCGGGGCGTCCCGGATTGGCGTCGAGCATGTCCTGGCGAACAAAAACTTTCTCCGCGGGATCGGGCGCGAGAACGTTAAATTCGTTCACATCGGCCGTGACGGTGACGCTTTCGATTCGCGGCAGCAGTTGGCTCAAAATGATTTCGATGGTGGGATTGCCTGCGGACCGGACCATCATTGAGCGTATTACCGGACGGAATCCTGGAGCGTCAGCTTTGATGGTGAATTCGCCCGTTGAACCGGCTCGCAAAGCAAAGTGCCCGTTCGCATCCGACACGGTTTGATTCAAAACCTGATCGTGCTGAATGAACTGCAGCGTGGCATTGGGCACTCCGTTTCCTCTGGCGTCGGCGACGCGCCCCTTGAGCGCAATCTCTTGCGCGCGTAGGGGAACCTTCATGCAGAAAAGCAGCAGCAGGAAACAGAGAACTTTGTTTAATGGAGCCGACCTGCAGCTTGCGTGTTCGCGTCTCCGGTGTGTCTCGGGGATCCGCATCGGGGGTTTTCGGCTCAAGCCGGTGATATAGAATTCTCCCTCGGCCTACGTTCAAGGATACTATTGCCCCGGAACAGGAGCTTATTCACTGCAACAACATAATTACTGGCTCACCACGACCGAATTTCCCGCGATCGAACCGCTGCCGCTTCCGGAGCGGGTCGATGTTGCCGTGATCGGCGCTGGTTTCACCGGACTTTCCGCCGCTCGCACCCTGGCCAAACTTGGTGCGAAAGTGGCGGTGCTTGAAGGTGAAACCACGGGCTGGGGCGCCAGCTCCCGCAACGGTGGCATGGTGCTCACCGGCCTGAAGCTGGGTGTGAACCAGCTGATTTCCATGTACGGCCGCGAGCTTACCCGCCGCATGTACGGCGCGTCACTCGAAACAATTGACTGCGTCGACCGTATTATCCGGGAGGAAGCCATTGACTGCGATTTCTCGCGCTGCGGCCATCTCGAAGTCGCCTGCAAGCAAAAGCATTTTGACGATTATGCGCGGCAAGCGGAGGTGATTGCGAAAGAGTTCAATCATCAGCTTCGAGTCGTGCAGAAAAGTGACCTGAGTTCGGAAATTGGATCGACCATTTATTACGGTGGCATGGTAGACGAGGTGAGTGCAGGACTGAACCCCGCCCGCTACGTCGCCGGCCTGGGCCGCGCCGCGATGGAAGCAGGAGCGCAGATCTTTGAGCGCACCCGAGTCGACGCGGTCGAGAGCGAATCGAGGCAGGGCGAATCGCGCTGGAAGATAACAACTTCTCGCGGCCAACTGTGGGCGCACGATGTTTTCGTGGCCACCAGCGGCTACACCGGCAGAGCCACGCCCGCGCTGCGGAAGAAAATTATTCCAATCGGATCGTTCATCATCACGACGGAGATCCTGCCGGAAGCTCTGGGGCGTGAGCTTAGCCCGCGCAACCGCATGATCTACGATTCGAAAAATTATCTCTACTACTACCGGCTCACGCCTGACCGCCGGATGTTGTTCGGCGGACGCGCCGCCTTCTTCCCCGAGACCGACCAGACCATACGCCGCAGCGCCGAAATCCTGCGCCGCGGCATGATTGAAGTCTATCCCCAACTGCGCGACGCAAAAATCGACTACGTCTGGGGAGGCACGCTCGATTTCGCTTTCGACATGATGCCACACTCCGGCCACATTGACGGCGTGTACTACGCCGTAGGCTATGCCGGCCACGGCGTAGCCATGGCCACTTATCAGGGCCGGAAGATGGCGGAGTTGATGGCCGGAAAGAGTCCGGAGAATCCATTCGTGGGCATTCCCTTTCCGGGCGCGCCGCTCGGCTTGTACAACGGGATGCCGTGGTTCTTGCCGTTCGCAGGGATGTGGTACAAGTTTCTGGATTGGGTGAGCTGAGATCGTTACCAATCAGGATGCGACTTCTTGAACCGATCATAAATTTCTTCCCGATTAAATTTGAAGTCGGGAGGAAAAGGTCGGCTCAGGGATCGCAGGCGCTTAATCGCGCGACGGCGAGCTCTCTTTTGCAGCCTCTCTCGTAAGGCCTGCTTAATCCCCGTCACAAAGAAGGAACCCGCATAAGAACGATTATAACGGGCGGGATGTGCGGCGAATAATTCCATACGCCAGCGGCCCCACCGCCAGCGCAATTGCCCCGCCAATTGCGGCATAGCGGTCGCTCCCCAGCAACGCTACCAGACTCATCACCCCGGGCGCGGCCACCACGTAGAACAATCCCATCCGTCCGCCGGGAATCACAAATGAACGCGGCATATCGGGCCGGGTGCGGCGCAGCTTCCACGCAGAGAGCACGGTCAGCACGGTCGTCGCCGAGCGCAGCCAGATATAGACCGAAATAAGTTGCCCCAGACTCTGCCATGCCAGCAACGCATAAATGAGCGACGAGGCGACAATCGCCAGCCACGGAGTTCCATAGCGCGAGTGCTTGTGGGTGAGTGCCGCAGGAAGATATCCATCTTCTGCCATGGCAAAGGGCATGCGCGTCGTGGTGAGCACGGTGCTGTTCAGCAGCGCCACAAAGCCTATCATGGCAGCCAGCGTCATCCAGGTGCCGAGCCACGGCCCGCCGATCAGTTTCGCCGCCTCCGAGAAATATCCGGTACGCCACTTCTCCCACTCACCAGTCGAAGCGAGGCCCGCCAGCGTGGGAAGAAAATACGCAGCGATCGAAAGCGGCACCACCAGAGCCAGCGCCCGCGGATAAGCTCGTTGCGGGTTCTCCACTTCCTCCGCCACGGTGGAAAGCTGTTCGTATCCGGAATATAGCCAGAGACCGAGCGCCAATCCCACACCGAAGACCTTGAATGTAGGTTGATGCGGGGGAATCCACGGCAGGAACGGATTCTGATGCCATCTGAGCAAGCCCATCACGATCATCGTCGCTACGGGCAGGAAAATAAATATCTCCAGGGCTGTCGCAACCTGGCCTACCATCTGGATGCCGCGGACGTTAATCCACGTAATCACCGCAATCAGTGCTACTGAGACCAGGTAATGTTTCCATCCCGTAATTCCGGGAAAGTAGTAAACAAGATAATCGGTGAAGAGAACGGCGTAGGCTCCGCCCAGCAAGAACGACGCCGACCAGTTCCACCATCCTGCGAGAAATCCCCAGAAGTCGCCGAAGGCGGCGCGGGTCCAGCGATAGAAACCGCCTTCGACGGGCATGGCAGTGGTGAGCTCGGCAGAAACCAGCGACACCGGGATGCACCAGAAAAATGGCAGCACCAGCAGGTAGATCAACGTCATCCCCGGCCCGGAAGTTGTGACCATATCTTCGAGGCCGAAGGGACCGCCGGTCGTGTACGAGAACATTACAAAGACGAGGTAGAAGAGACTGGCTTTGCGGAGGGCGGAGGATGGATTGTCGGTCGCCAAGTTTTATCTGATTGCGGTAAGTATTTTTGTCATCCTGAGCGAAGCGAAGGATCTATGAGATCAGGTGGCGCCGGCAGCATACATAGGTTCTTCGCTTCGCTCAGAATGACAAACCTTATCAGGACTTAAGTTCGACGTCGGATCTTTATGCGGCCAGTGTGCCTGTCAGCGCGCCCTCCAACTCCAGCAGCCTCCGCTTCACCTCAAGCCCGCCGCCGTAACCGCAAAGCGTGCCGTCCGATGCAATCACGCGATGGCAGGGAACCACGATTGCGATCGGGTTCCGGTTGTTGGCCATGCCCACTGCGCGGAATGCGTGGGGCTTGCCCAGGGCGCGCGCGATATCCGCATAGCTGCGCGTTTCTCCATAGGGAATGGCCAGCAGCGCCCGCCAGCAGGAGAGTTGAAACTCCGTGCCGCGAAGATCGAGCGGGAAGCTGAACTCGCGGCGATGACCTGCAAAATACTCTTCCACTTGGCTGCGGTAAGGCTGCAAGGTGTCCGGCGAATCCTCGAACTGAAACTTTCGTGGCTCCCGAGCTTCCTGGCGAATGTCCCGAGGGTTGGGACGAATCGATTGCTGCCCCGGCAACCTGGCGTCAAACTCCAGGGCGACGAGCCCTTTTTTCGAAGCGGCCAGAAAAAGAGGTCCAATCGGTGTATCAAATGTCGTTGCGTGCAGGATTTCCATGGCTACTGCTCCCGGCGTAGCCAATAACGATAGCAGATGCCGTGTAGTCTGCGTCCAAAACGGCTTACCCTTAATTTCATGAGGGCGCGGGTTGACAGGAGCCGGTTTTTAGCCCAGAGTGTGTTCGGCGTTATTTTGGCCGCGTTGCTGCATTGAGATGCGCAGCTGAAGATCTGTGCGTTAAGAGCCATCTATGAAGATCCGCCGATGAAGAGAGGCTTGCTTATCTTCGCTGCCGTCGTTCTGGCGCCTGTGCTGCTGGTGAGCATAGTGGCGCTGGCGGCTAATGAGTGGCGGCAGATCGGGTCGACCGCCGGCGGCGATCAGGTTCTGGTCAGCGCGATCTCGGCTCCGAGGCACGGCCTGCGCACGGCCTGGATTCGCGTCGAATACAAAGAACCCACCCGGCTGCCGCAGGGCGGCCCGTTTGTCGAGCTCCGGGCGCGTGTGCGCTTCAATTGCGCCGACAGTGGCGCTGCGCCGGGCCTGGTTGCGAACTCGGAATGGTTCTACTCGCGCGACCATAGCGGCAAGCTGGTGGTCAGCAAGAAAACACGTCGCGACGATCAATTCGGCCAGTCCGTCGAGGGTGACTTTGCCGGAATCGCGAAGGATTTCGTTTGCAAGCAGAAATAAAATCACCTTCTGTTCCCACCCCAGCGGTTGCGATGGAACATTGCAATATCTTACTTCCAGCAGAAACTGATTCCCCAAAGGGCGGATTTCCACAGGATGGCACCTCCGTAACTCCCCCGGCCACTTCCGCACACCGCCTTTCCGTCATATCCTGATAGCGAACCTTCCAGCACCGGTTCGCTTACGAAGTTACTTCCATAGATTCATCCCGGATTTATTTACTGGTGGCAGCGGGCGGCGCGGTGGTTCTGGGCGCTTACGCGTTCTTGCGGCGCAAGCCCAAAGGCCCGGCTGAGCTTGAACGCGAGCGCCGCAGCTGGCTGGACGGCATTGGCCGCATCACCGACGGCACCGTTATCGACGTGCAGGAACTCCCGGTGAGCGATGGTCATCACGCCGCGGTCCTGCTGATCTATAAATATGACGTGGCTGGCGTATCTTACGAGTGCTCACAAGACGTCACCTACCTGCGCCAGTGGATCAACCTGCACTCCTGCCGCCTCGGTCTGCCCACGTCAGTGAAATACGATCCGCACAATCCCGGCAATTCGCTGGTAGTTTCGGAAAGCTGGATGGGATTGAGGCAGTAGGCAGCCGGCACCTAGCGGTATGTCAAAAGGCGCGGGTCGAGCCTGGCAAGTGATCTAAATCTGATAATCCTCGTAAAACAGATCCTGCGGCGAAATGTTCTTCACCGGAGTTCCCTCGTCGATTCTTATGTCGGGCTCTGCCCCTGACGCCTGGTGCGAGTGCTGCTGAAACTTCTCGCGCAGTTCTTGAAGTTCGCTGGCCAGCTTTATGATTACATCGGAGAGTGGATCGCGAATGTCCTTGGGATCGGTGATTACGACCCGTTTTCCATCCCGCAGAACAATATGCCCGGGCACCCCGACGATGGTCGAGTTGGCAGGAACGCTGCGCAGCACCACCGATCCCGCACCAACACGGCAATTGTCTCCAATGGTGATGTTACCCAGAAGCTTGGCGCCGGAGCCGATAGAAATGCTATTGCCGAGCGTGGGATGGCGCTTGCCTTTCTCTTTGCCGGTTCCACCCAGCGTCACCCCTTGATAGAGCGTCACGTCATTGCCCACTACAGCGGTTTCTCCGATGACAGTGCCCATGCCGTGATCGATGAACAACCGCCGGCCCAGCTCAGCGCCGGGATGAATCTCGATTCCTGTCAATATCCGCGCCATTTGCGAAGTGAGCCGGGCCAGGAAACGCATTCCGTGGAGCCACAGCCAGTGGCTCAAATGATGAATCCAGACTGCATGCAGGCCGGGATATAAGAGAAGGACTTCGAAGTAGGATCGTGCGGCCGGATCCGACTCGAAGACTGCAGCAATGTCCTCACGCACGGAGTGGAAGAAACTGGTCATTTAAGTTCTCAGTTCTCAGTTCTCAGTTCCCAGTTCTCAGCGAAACCGATTCGTGCTTCCTCAAACCGCGTGCGGTCGTGCACAGCCGAGAATAAGGACTGAAAACATTCTTTCTTCCTCAAGAACGTAGCTTAGAGAGGGCAAGAGTGCAAGGATAAGAAAAGAAAGCTCAAAGTCACAGACAGAAACTCCTGTCGATGTTTGAACTGAGAACTGAGAACTGCCTTCTAGCTCCCCGTCTGGAAGCCGCCGTTGTGGGCAACGGTCATGCGCAAATACTTGTAGGGATTAACGGGAGTGTCGTTGATGCGGACTTCGTAGTGAAGATGCGGCCCCGTCGAGCGTCCGCTCGTGCCCACATAGCCGATGGTGTCGCCGCGATGAACTTGCTGCCCTGAAGTGACGGCAAACCCGGAAAGGTGTCCGTAGCGGGTGGAGATACCGTGGCCGTGATCCAGCATGAGGGCCTTGCCGTATCCGCCGAGGAAGTCGGCGAAGGTCACAACCCCGTCAGCGGGGGCGAGCACGGCGTGGCCGTAGGTGCTGCCAATATCCACGCCGCTGTGAAACGCGCCTTCTCCGTTGAACGGATCGATGCGCTCGCCAAAGCTGGCTGTGACTTGGCCCTCGACCGGCCAGAGATTAGGAGCCGAGTTTGCCCGGAACCAATCGGCCGTAGTGGCATTGCGAGTGAGGCCGAGGCTGATGCCGACCGTAGCCGCGCCAGTCAAGGCGGAGGTCCGCAGAACACCCAGCTGGTCCAGCGAAGATTTTACATCGGCGTCTTCGATTTGCATTTCCGAGGCCGCCAGCGCGGGCCGCGACTTCAACCCGTAGAGAGCCGAAACCTCGCTGGCGATCGATCCCAGCGAAGCAACCTGCACATCGCGCTCCTTGGCCACCTCTTCCAGGCGCGAATAGCGATCCTTCAGCTGCTCTTTTTCGGTACGTAATTCGTTGTAGCGGGAAACCTTCAACAACATGCGGGCGTAGGAGCTGGCAATTCCGGTCAGGCTGAGGAAGCCGATAGCTGCGCCCACGACGAACACATAGAGGTACTGGACGGGGATGGAGACCTTACGCAGCTGGCCGTCGTCGCCGCGAGCCACAAAAAGTATGTAGAAGCGCTTTCGCAAATGCCTTCCTTCTTCAGCTTTGATTGATCAGGTCCGGAATTTCAGGCCAAGTTCTGAGGTTGCAGAAAGCCTGTTCGGACCACCTGATCTTCTCGGGCTACGCTCCCATCTTGGGAATGGAAACTTTCTAACGCGCCCTTTCCCTACCGGAACCAAGGCCGAAGCTGCCACATCGCGTCTGCAATTTGTACGAACTGCAGAACTTACCTCTACCACTTTTTTCGGCCAAAGGTTTGTGAATGACTGGTAAAAGGTAGCAAACTGGGTTCCCCCCTGTCAACGGCCAGCCGACCGGTTAGAGGTTACTTAAGACTTGAGTAACCGCGAGTCATCTTCGCGAGGTTACCTGGCGGGGGGCCAATCGGGGGACTGGTCAGCCGGCCCATGGCGAAATCGGCAGCATCCCGAGGCGCACACCGCCATAAAAAGCATCTCGCTTATAGTAGTTGCCGTGGCACTTGCCGAAAAAGCGCTCATTGCCCAGGTCCGCCGCATGGCGGCAACGACGAAAAATCCCGCCATTCAAACCGCCATTGGAGATGACTGCGCCGTGCTGCGCGTCGTCACAACCGGGGGCAATCCGAAGGACACGTTGGTGACTACAGATTTCACCCTGGAAGGCATCCACTTCCGGCGCGACTGGCATTCGCCCGAATCAGTGGGCCGTCGTTGCCTGGCGCGGGGGCTGAGCGACATTGCCGCCATGGGCGGAGAGCCGGTTGCTGCGTTTCTGTCTCTGGCTCTGCCTCGGAACCTGCCGCAAAGCTGGGTGGGACGCTTCGCGCGCAGCCTGATCAGCCTGGCCGAAAGATATGGCGTGACGCTGGCCGGGGGCGATACGGCGGAATCGCCAAACGGAATTATGGCCGACATTGTTGTGGTAGGCGCGGTGCCGGCGGGAAAAGCCGTGCTGCGGTCAGGTGCGCGCCCGGGGGACCGCATTTATGTGAGCGGAGAACTGGGCGGTTCGGCGGCAGCAGTTTGCCAGATGCGGGCCAAGCCAAAACGCAAGCTGAACCCGCGGGAGTATCCGCGCCATTTCTTTCCCGAGCCCCGCCTCGAATTAGGCCGTCTGCTGCGCGAAAAAAGTCTCGCCTCAGCCATGATCGATACCAGCGACGGCCTCTCCACTGATCTTGCCCACATCTGCGAAGAAAGTGGCGTGGGTGCGGAGTTGCGGGCCGAAGCCGTTCCCCGCGCCAGCGTGGGCAAGCCGGCACGCGAAGTCGATCTGGAACTTGCTCTGCATGGTGGAGAAGACTACGAACTGCTGTTTACCGCCCCGCCCGGCAAGCGAATCTCCTCCCGCCTTGCCGGGATTCCCGTCACGCACATCGGAGAAGTGACTCGCCGGCGAAAAATTGTTCTGAGGGACCGTGCGGGCGGAGGCTACGAACTTCAGCCCCGGGGCTGGGAACATTTCCGCTGAGTTCGAGCAGACGGCACCTCAACATCAAAAAACCGAATGAGGGACTCAATGAGCTACCGTGCTTCAAGGCAAACAGCTTCTCAAACCTTCGGGCAACTTTGCTTTCTAATATCTTTTCTTTACGCCGGCGCTCTCATGGCTCAGGTGTCAGGAGCGCTTTCCGCTGAGAAGTCTGTCCCCCTGCCCGGGGTTTCCGGCCGCATCGACCATTTCAGCGTCGACGTGCCAGGGGAACGCCTCTTCGTCGCGGCTGTTGAAAATCATAGCGTTGAAATCGTCGATCTCAAATCCGGGCGCCGCGTGCATTCCATCGAGGGCTTGTCGGAGCCTCAAGGAATCCTCTACGATGCCCGCACTCATCATCTCTTCGTCGCCAGCGCCCACGATGGGATCGTGAAGATGTTCGACGGCGACACATTTGAAATTCTTGCCACCATCAAATTCCCGGACGATGCCGACAACATCCGCTATGACGGCAGCAGTAAGGAAGTCATTGTGGGCTACGCTGGCGCCAAAAAGCTTAGGAAAAGGCAGGAGGGCTCCGGCGGTCTCGGCTTCCTAACCCCCGATGGAACAAAAATCGCTGACATTGTCATTGACGCCCATCCAGAATCATTTCAGCTGGAGCGGGAAGGCTCCCGCCTTTTCGTGAACGTTCCCGAAAAAAAGGAAATCGAGGTTGTCGATCGCGCCAAGCGCTCCATCCTGGCGCGCTGGCCCGTCGTGGCGGCGGAGAACAACTTTCCCATGGCACTCGATGAAACGCATCATCGCCTTTTTGCGGGATGCTGGACGCCCCCGCGCCTCCTGGCCTTCGACACCGATACCGGCAAACAAGTTGCCTCCGCTGAAATCACAGGAAAAACTGACGATCTTTTTTACGATCCGGCGACGTCCCGCATCTATGTCCTCACTAGTCCGGGCAGCCTCGACGTTATCCAGCAGAAGGACGCCGATCATTACATTCGCCTTGCCAGCTACCCCACCCCCCGCGGCACGCAGACAGGACTACTTGTGCCCGAATGGGGCAAACTCTTCGCCGCGGTTCCCCGGCAGAATGGCAACGATGCGGAGATTCGTGTGTACAGCGTCCACTGAACAAACTGTCGCAATCCTCTATCGAGTCCGTAGTTGAGGCAAAACTGGTTTGTGACCCAGAAGCTGCCTTATTACCTCCGTTACTACCCGGAGTTGAAAAATGAGAGCTAAAGTAAGGCCATGTGGACCTCCCAAAGTTTCCGTTCTCGTGCGCTGCCTGTTTTGCTATCGGTCCTGGCCACCGCTTTAACCGCGTCAGCTGGAAAGAAATTGCCGCCACCGCCGCCCGCTCCGGCCAAATCGCCGACGCCAGCGGTCACCAACGATTACATTCACAAGGAATTTGGCGACAACTGTTCGGTGCTGGGCGGTCCGCCGCAATTTGTCGGCGATCTCGATGGCGACGGTATCGACGATCTGGTGATCGCCGGCCGCTGCAAAAATCCCATGGCCGACCAGGCCGAATACGGCTTCATCGTGGCCGATCCCTACGACAGCTTTCTCGGCTTCGGCAACGTGAAGATCACGTCGACGTTCCAGTCCGATGCGCCCGAGCGCAAAGGCGTCTGCCTGCTGGTGGTGCACGGCGTCGGTAAAGACGCCTGGCGCTCCGACAAGCCCAAACCAAAATTCGTCCTCATCAACCTGCCCTTCAAAACCCTCACCATGAAAAAGCTGGCGCTGAAAAAGAGAGTCGTCCTTGGCGTCTACATGGAAGAACAAGGCGAAGGCGAAGCCACCTCGTCAGTAGTGTTTTGGGATGGCAAAAAGTACCGCTACCAGATTCTCGGTTCCGACCTCGAATAATTTCTCAGAACCATGTGGGGACAGCGGCCCCCAGCTGTCCAGCGGCGAACCGCGCCCTCTCTTCCGTGCCGCTGTGATCTACCGCACACCCTGCCCCCCACCCGCTATAATCCTTCCGCCATGAATCTCGAAGAAAAAATCGCCGAACTGAAACGCCGCAACCAGCTTGCCGAAGCCGGCGGAGGCGAAGCCCGCCGCGAGCGCCAGCATAAAGAAGGGAAAATGTCGGCGCGGGAGCGCATCGAGTTCCTGCTCGACGACGGCACTTTCGAAGAAACCGACAAGCTGGTCACCCACCACTGCAACGACTTCGGCATGGCCGAACAAAAGTTCTACGGGGACGGCTTCATCACCGGCTACGGCCGCATCGAAGGCCGGCTGGTGTACGTTTTTGCGCAGGATTTCACGGTCTTCGGCGGATCGCTCTCTGCGACGAATGCAGGGAAGATCGTCAAGATCATGGATCTGGCCGCCAAGATGGGCGCGCCGGTGATCGGGCTCAACGACTCGGGAGGCGCGCGCATTCAGGAAGGAGTGGCGTCGCTGGCCGGATACGCCGATATTTTTCTGCGCAACACGATTTACAGCGGCGTGGTGCCGCAGATTTCCGCGATCATGGGACCGTGCGCCGGGGGCGCGGTCTATTCACCTGCCATCACTGACTTCGTCCTGATGGTCGACAAAACTTCCTACATGTTTATCACCGGCCCGGACGTGATTAAGACGGTGACGCACGAAGAGGTCACCAAAGAGCAGCTCGGCGGCGCCATGACGCATAATGAGACCTCAGGAGTGGCGCACTTTCTGGCGCACGACGACGCCGAGTGCCTCTCGATGGTGCGCGAGCTGCTGAGCTTCATCCCGTCGAACAATCTCGACGATCCTCCTCGCAAGCCGTGTACGGATCCAATCGACCGAGCCGATGCAGCGCTCGACAAAATCGTCCCGGCGCAATCGAATCAGCCCTATGACATGAAAGATGTGATCCACTCCGTCATCGACGACGGATATTTCTTCGAAGTGCAGGAGCACTTTGCGAAAAATATGGTCGTCGGCTTCGCCCGGCTCGATGGCCGCAGTGTGGGCATCGTCGCTAACAATCCGGCTATGCTGGCGGGCACGCTCGACATCAATGCATCAATCAAAGGCGCGCGCTTCGTGCGCTTCTGCGACTGCTTCAACATCCCACTGGTTACTTTTGAAGATGTGCCAGGATTTTTGCCCGGCACCGCGCAGGAATACGGCGGCATCATCAAGCACGGCGCCAAGCTGCTCTATGCTTTCGCCGAAGCCACCGTGCCGAAAGTGACGGTGATCACGCGCAAAGCCTACGGCGGAGCGTATTGCGTGATGGCGTCAAAGCACATTCGCACCGATGTGAATTACGCGTGGCCGACGGCGGAGATTGCGGTCATGGGCCCGGAAGGCGCGGTGGATATTGTTTACAAGCGCGAGTTGGAGTCGGCGAAAACGACCGCGGAGCGAGAAGAAATGCGGAAGGGCAAGATTGAGGAATTCCGCGACCGCTTCGCCAGTCCCTACGTCGCCGCTGACCGCGGATTTGTCGACGCCATCATCCAGCCGCGAGAGACGCGGAAGAAGCTGATCCAGGCACTGGCCATGCTGGAGAACAAGCGGGATAATAACCCGCCTAAGAAGCATGGGAATATACCGCTGTAGCAAGTGCGTCGGGGCACCTTTTAGACGTGGTCGTCCCGGCGCGACTGGAAGGCTTGGAACCTGTTTTCCAGTATTACGTATCTCTCCGTTAGGCTGCCCTGGTCGTTGATGCTCCTGCTCAGCAAGTCGAAGCGCAGCAGTTCCTCGTCGGATTTCTTGCCTTCCTCAACCCTTTTGCGGTTGGCCCTGCGCTGGGCATCGAAGTCCACTAGGAATTCCCTAATCGCTGCCCTTCCATCCGGATGATTCTTTACGAACCAGTAATACAGTGTGATCGGGCCCTGTGAACTCAGCAGCACGTCTTTTGGCGCAAAAACCTCGACCATGTCGTTCAGTACGTCGCGTACTTTCGCGCCTGCCCGATCAAATGTGGTTACCTGTGACTTTAGTCCTTCTTGTACGAATCTATCGAGGTGGGTTCGCTTCGTGTCCACGAACTTCCCGCGAAACTCGATCAAGAGGATTTTTGCCGCAGCGTTGAACTCCTGCTTGCGCCTCGTCGTAAACCGAATCCTGGTCTTGAAGAACCTGTGGCGCGCAATGGAATCGATGAGGCGCGGGACAACACCTAGCATTGCGCTCCGAATCTCGCTGCCCGTCAGCGGTTTACTCCTGTTCAGACGGACAAATAGATCGTTAATCTTGCCTTCCTCGTCCGTGATGACGCTCATCACGCTCAAGTTGAAATTCTCAAATGATGTAGCGACCTCCGGATAGCGGGCCTTCAGATCCTTAAAGGTAAGTCCCGCGAGCTTTAGCTTCCGGTTCTGTTCGTAGGAGAATCTTTCATCAAGTGCCAGACTTCCGTCGAAAAAATTAGATATCGCCTCGAGCCGCTGTTTACCATCGATCACAGCGTACGACTTCCCCTTCTCGTTCAATGAGGTATTTCCATACGTGAAGTCAGCCAAGTAGAGCTTGGGAATGTCGTAATCGTTGAGTATCGAGTCGATTAGGTACGCTTTGTCTTCAGTGCTCCAGATGTTCCCTTTTCTTTGGTACGAGGGATTTAGGTCGATGTTTTTTCGCTGGCCATTCCACCAGCTTAGGGTGCGCGAGAGGTGCGGCTGAATCTTGAACATAGCTAAATTTTGAAACCGAAGTTTCTCTTCGTTTCCTTCGCCAAACCGTCTAGGTCAGGAAATACCACAGAGTCTGTGATGCCGATATCGGAAAGCGACTTCATGAGCCCGCCAATTTTGCCTTGGGGAATGGAGATTTTCGTCAGCGTATCTTCCGGAAATCTTAAAGTTTGATACGTTTCTTCCATTGGCAGCAGGCTTTTGCCAAAGATGACGAAAACTCCTCGCTGGGCGACAATTCGGTAGCTGTTATGAGTGCCGTAGATTGCGACGGGGTGGTTCTTTATCATGGTAGGGGACTGGAATGGTTCATATCCGCTCAGTGGGGCGTCGTCTCCGGGGACTAATACCTCACCTGTCCAAGTAATATCCTCTAAGGCCTTCCGGTTCCAGGCGACCGGGTCGAGGACCCATAGCGCAGCATCCGTATCGTATACGGGGACCCCGGATGAGTACCGGTCTGGTTTGCCGCACAGAGCAAAGTAGAGGCCAACGTACGGGTTTTCGGTCCAGTCTAAAAGTCTTGTCGGGATGCCGAAGTGTTGCATGAAAAACAGGTGCTCCCAAGACGTTGTTAAGGGCCTCAGCTGATACGGGACGCTACGCTGTTTGAATCGGCTGAGTATCTTCGTCTCTAAGTCGATGAGTTTTGAGGCCTCGCGGATCGTCGGGTGACGATAGAGAGTCGGAATGAGACCGTGCGAGAGATCGCAACATCCTCTGTACCAGAGCGCCCTGCCAGCCTTGGTGATTCCGTTCTGCACAAGTTCGATGAACTGATTGATCGAGTCGAGCTCGACGACCTTGAGCGGCGTTGTCGGTTTCCGGCTGGGGGTCTTCTTTTTTTTAGGCATCTTCCTTCTGGGGAGGGAAGGCCCTTATTCTGCGCCGAAACTCGATTGCATGCAAGAGCAAAGCTGCAGGATGGCTTTGGGGAGTTTATTACGACGGCGGGCATGCAGAAAAATAAGAGTTCCGAGGTGCTGTTGGGTCCGTTCGTCTCGGCCAGTAGCTCGCGTTAGACCCTCGCTCGACCTGCTATGCGGCTTCCCTTGCGGGACGGCTCATGCGATCGGTCGCTCGGGCTCCGGGCTTACCGCCAACCGGAAAAACCTACCCAACGCCTCGGAACTCTATCCTGCCTTCGACGTTTCTTCTTGTTCTCCTCGACCAGCGCTTTGCTATAGACCCTTGCTTGCCCTCCCTGGTCACTTTCGCGATGAGGGTGACTGCGCTTGAGTCCCGGACGCCGCACCAACCGGAAAAACTTTAGAAGCTGTCAAAGAACGAGTATGTTTTTAGCGGCTTGAGCTGTTTTCGTCAATGGAAAATCGTGGGTTATAAGTTGCGTATTTTCAGGCGAGTGCAGGCTGTCCACAAGTGAATGACCAAAATTGGTGCAACGCGCAAAAGGCTCTTTCGCGGAAGGCGTTGCTGGATGCGGCTTTTCGAAGCTGTCATGCGCTAACCAGGAACGCGCAAGAAGTGCCGCGATTAGTTTAACGCTGTGAAAATCAATGGAAAGCGGCGCTGGGCGCGGGATATCACACTGTTCCGTTCTGAAGCATTCGTTGGTGAAACATTCGACGCCCCGGCCAGCTCGCGCGGTTTAGCATGTTGCCGGACTATCATATCCAAACGGGTTATAGTAGGAGCCCATGAGAACTTTCTTTGTAAGAGTCGCCTTTGTTCTGCTGGTCTCTATGGCCTTGGCGGCGCAGGTGCAGGTCCCCGACACGCCTGCCGGCCGTCAGCTTTCCAATTGGCTCGCGGCCTTCAATAGCGGCGACAAAGCGACGTACCAGGCGTTTCTGGAGAAGAATTATCCCGCTCGCGCCGGCGACATTGACCACGCAATGAGCTTCCGGGAGATGACGGGCGGGTTTGATCTGAAGCATGCCGAGGATTGTGGAGCCACAAAATGCTCGGCCATCATGCAGGAACGGAATTCTGAGCAGTTTGGGCGCATTGTGGTTGAGGTTGATCCGGCAGAGCCGCATGCCATCAAGAGCTTTGAACTACGCCCCATCGCTCGCCCCGCCGAATTTTCCATACCGCGGATGACGGAAGCGGAGGCGCTCAAAGCTTTTCGCGGGTACCTCGACCAGGCCGCTGCCGCCGACCGTTTTTCCGGCGCGGTTCTGGTGGCGAAAAATGGAAAGCCAGTTTTCACCGCTGTTTATGGCATGGCGGACCGGGAAAAGAAGACTCCCAACACGCTCAATACAAAGTTTCGCATTGGATCGATGAACAAAATGTTCACCGCGACGGCGGTTTTGCAGCTGGTGCAGGCCGGCAAAATCAATCTTACCGATCCGCTCGGGAAGTATCTGACCGACTATCCCAACAAAGACGTGGCATCCAAGGTCACCATTCACCAACTTCTCACGCACACCGGAGGCACCGGCGACTTCTTCGGCCCGGAGTTCGACAAGCATCGCCTGGAGCTGCGGACCTTGCAGGATTATGTCAAGTTTTACGGGCAGCGCGGGCCTTCCTTCGACCCCGGCAGCCGCTGGGAATACAGCAACTACGGTTTCCTGCTGTTGGGCCTGGTGATCGAGAAGGCGAGTGGCCAGGACTACTACGAATATGTTCGCGAACACATCTTCAAGCCTGCGGGAATGAACTCCACGGACTCAATGCCCGAAGATCAAGCGGTACCCGGCCGGTCTGTGGGCTACACGAAAATGAAGGGGACGAAAGAGTGGAGTCCGAACCTGGATACTCTTCCCTATCGCGGGACTTCTGCTGGAGGAGGTTATTCGACTGTGGAGGACCTCCTGGCATTCGCGAACGCACTGGCAGATCACAAACTGCTCGACGCCCGGAATCTCGACCTGCTCACCACCGGAAAAATGGAAACCCCCGGCGGATCGAAATACGCCTATGGCTTCGGTGATGAAACCTCGGCTGACGGGATTCGGTGCTTTGGCCACAGCGGAGGCGCACCCGGCATGAACGGCGACTTAAAGATTTGCCCGCAATCCGGGTACGTCATTGCCGTGCTGGCAAACATTGATCCAATGGCCGCCGGCCACGCCTCAGACTTCATCACGATGCGTCTGCCGAAGAATTAGTATTTCGCTTACTTCGGCCTGATCTGGCACGCAAGAGCCATTTATAGTGGCAATATCGAGGTCTATCTTTCCGACCGTCATCGGCGCTCGTGCCGTGGTCGAGGTTCAGGATCAGTTGAAATGTTGCGGTTTCACACGTACTCCCGCTCCGCCTGCCGAATCTTGCGATATCGCTCAAACACTTTCCTATCGCTCTCCAGGCCGAGCACCGACCGAATCGAGCTCCCTCGAAATGTGTGGAACAGCATCTTCCAGCCCTTGAAGAGCACAAAGCCCGGATCGTGGCGCAAGGCCACCGGAATATGCCCCATCTTGATCCAGCGCTCCGCCTTCCAGCGCATGTATTCCACTTCTTCCGCTTCCAGGTGTTCAGTTCGCACCACGGCGGTGGTGCCGTCGTATTCTTCGAGACGTTCGTTCATGATCAAGCCCTGATCGCGGAAATCTTTCGTCATGGGCGTGCGCGGATAGGGGGTAGGATGCTGAATGTAGGGCCAATCCACATAGCGGCGGGCAAATTCCAGGTTGGCTTCAATGGATTCGCGCGTGTCGGCTGGGCTGCCGACAATTAATCCGCCGACGATGTACATCCCGTTCTGGTGCAGGTATTCAATCGCCCGGAGGGTGGCATTGCCGGTGTTGTGGCCGTTTGTGCGCTCGGTATTCTTGGCGGAGGCCTTCAGAAATTCCAGATCATTCTCCAGAATGTTTTCAATTCCCAGAAACACGTAGCGGAATCCGGCGCGGCGCATCAGCGGAGCGAGAGTCTCCCCGTGATTAGCAATGGCCGAGGTCATGGCCTGCACAAAATAATCGAGCGTATGCAAGCCCGCAGCAATGATGGCTTCGCACAGCGCTTCGAAGCGCCGCACGTTGAGGGTGATGTTGTCATCGACCAGGAAAATGGTTCGCGCACCATGATCGCGGGCGTCGCGAATGTCCGCCAGAACGCGATCGAAAGAATAAGTAAAGAAGTTGCGTCCGCGCATTTCGATGATCGAGCAGAAACTGCAATCGAAGGTGCAGCCGCGCGAGGTCTCGATTACGTCGACCTGGCGGCCGATCAAAGTGTAACCGTTCAGCACGCGGGCATCGCGATCGGGCGGGCGGATCTCGTTGTCTTCCAGACGGTGCGGTGCACGGGCCGGGTTGTGCGTCCAACCGCCGCCGCTGTTATAAGAGAGGCCGGCAATGTGCTCAACTCCGGTTCCCGCCTCAATCGCACGCAACAACTCGCGGAAGGTAACTTCGCCTTCGCTGCGCACAAGATAATCCACACCCATGTCGGTGTAAGCTTCCGGCGCAAGACTGGGATCGTACCCGCCGACAACGATCTTTACGCCAGGCCGCAGCTGGCGCACGAGATCGATAACGCGCCCGGCGGTGCGCCGCTGAAACGTCATGATGGAAAGTCCCACGACTTCCGGATTCAACTCGCGGACCAGTCTGGTCACGGTTTTGCGAACCTGGCGCTGCACCAGGATGAGATCGGCGACGGCGACGCGATGATGGGGATCGACGTTTCCCGCAAGCGATGTCAGCGCGCCGTTAGGCATGCGCACGATGGCCGGCGGCATGTGCTCAAAAGAGTCCGGCATCGAGAGTAAAAGGACGTTCATAGCACCTGTCCTTAATGCCTGCAGTCCCGCTGGCGCGCGCGGAACGAACCCCAGGCGATTAGTAGCGTAGATTGTACCGCAGACCGGCCGAAGGCCACCGTCCGGGATCGGGCATTAACTTTACTTAACTTCTTCAGCCGACCCGGGATGGGCCAAGATTCCCACCACAATCCCCGAAGCCTGACCGTTGTTGTGATACACCCGCTCCGTCGCCTTCACAAAATCGGAAGGTTTGGCATAAGGAATGTTCACGAAGGTTTGCGGATTGCGGTCGGTAAGCGGGAACCACGAGCTTTGCACCTGCACCATGATGCGGTGGCCGCGTCGGAAGGTATGATTCACGTCCTGCATCGTAAAGTTAATCTCTTCAACTTTGCCGGGCGTAAATGGCTCCGGCTTTTCAAAGCTGTGACGGAATTTGCCGCGAAAAGGTTCGCCCCGCACCAGTTGCTGGTACCCGCCCATGGTGAACGGAGGCGGCCCCACGTCGGTTCGCGGTTTGTTCTTCTCTTCCGGCCTTGGTTCGTCGAACTTGCTCTCAGGATAATCAGCCGGATAAACGTCGATCAGCTTCACGTCCCAATCGGAATCGGTTCCGCTGGTCGAAACAAAAAGCCGCGGCGAGACGGGACCGGCAACCGTGACGTCTTCCTCCAGCACCGGCGTCTCATAGACCAGAACGTCGGTCCGGCTGTCGGCGAAGCGTTGATCCGAATCCATATATTCCTGCGGCACGCTCGTGGAAAGGTAATTCACAAAAGGCACTGGCTTCGCAGGATCGCTCACGTACTCATCGAAGGCGGCGGCATCCTCTGGGGGATCGAACGAAAGCCCGCCTCCAGCGCGGAAATACAGCGTTTTTGGCTCGGCCTCTTTCGGAGGCCATGCCGAATAACGCCGCCAAACATTCGTACCCGTTTCAAACACATAAGCCTTCGGAAGCTTGGCGTCCCCGCCGCCTTTCAAATACTGCTCGAAAAACGGGAACAGAATATTCTTCCGGTAATATTCGCCGGTGTTCGACGAGAACTCCACGCGGCCCAGGTGGTCGCCGTCATAGCGCGCCCAGCCGCCATGCACCCACGGCCCGATCACGAGAGCGTTGAAGATTCCGGAGTTGTACTTGTCGATCGCGTGAAAGGTGCTGAACGGGCCTTGCAGATCCTCAGCGTCGAACCACCCGCCGACCGTCAGCACCGCACAGTGGATGTTCTTCATGTGCGGCGCAAGGTTGCGCGCCTTCCAATAATCGTCGTAGGTGTTGTGGCGAAGCTGGTCGTCGAACAGCGCACTCTTGCCCTCAAGATATTTGTCCAGATTCGAAGTCTGCCCTGCGTTCAGAAAAAAGTCGTAGCCGCTCTTCGTACCGTAATCGAAAGGAACTGGCGTTTTTGGCGGCAATTGCGGATTTTCCTGGGGCTTGAAAAAGGCGTAGAAACCAAAATTCGCGCTCAGCATGAACGCCCCGCCGTGATAGGCGTCATCGCCCATAAAGAGATCGGTCATGGGCGCCTGCGGCGAAGCGGCTTTCAGGGCGGGATGCGAGTCGATAATACTGGCGGAAGTGAAAAATCCAGGATACGAAATTCCCCAGATGCCGGCATTTCCATTGTTGTTCGGAACGTTCTTCAGCAGCCAGTCGATGGTGTCATAAAGGTCGCTGGCGTCATCCACATCCTGTTTGGATTTCTTATTGTCGATGTGGGGCCGCATCTCGGTAAACGTGCCCTCCGACATGAATCGTCCGCGCACATCCTGAAACACGAAAATGTAGCCCGTCTTGTCGAAATCGGGCGACGGCCCCAGATTCTTGCGATACTGGTCCACTCCGTAAGGGCTAACGCTGTAAGGCGTTCGATTGATAAGAAACGGATACGGGCGGGAGGTGTCTTTGGGCGCGTAGACTGACGTAAACAGATGCACTCCATCGCGCATCGGGATTATGTATTCGTACTTCGTGTAATGTTCCTTGACCTCGAACTCGGGAGACTCGGATCGGTTCTGTGCAGCAAGAGGGACGGCTGACCACAACGCCATGAGAACAAGGATTGACAGGGTATGGCTGCGCATTGCACTCCTCCTGAAACCGAATAGGCAAGCTACCTTTCTGAGTGACAAACCGTCAAGCGGAAATACCGCATTTTCTCATCCCTGGAACATGGGAGAACGCCGCCGCAGCTCTCCATGCGCGCTACAATAGAGTCTTCGCCACAACCGTGGCCCCGCCCATACCCAGGCTGGACCCGCTGAGGAATGCATGTTTGAAGTTACTGTAGACGACACATTTGCCGCAGGCCATTACCTGCGCAATTACAAAGGCAAGTGCGAGAATCCGCACGGCCATAACTACAAGATTCGAGTCACGCTCGCCGGCGCCGAACTCGACAAAGCCGGACTTCTGCTCGACTTCAAGGACTTGCGCGAGGTCATGCGCCACGTGATCGACCGGCTCGACCACCAGATGATCAACGATGTCGAGCCTTTTACGGTGGTAAATCCGTCGGCTGAAAATCTTGCCAAGTATTTCTATGACGAGTCGAACGCGCGATTGAAAAACGTCACCCATGGCCGGGTGCGCGTGAAAGACGTCACGGTATTCGAAACCGATACGACGACGGCAAAATACTCGGAGTCGTAGGGGCGCCAGCCTGTCCTCAACCAAAGTCGAAGGGCCTCGGCGGGCGTCGAGTTCGGCGTCCCGCCGGCGACTCGGCCAGCGAGAGCAACTGGCGCTGCTTTCAAATGCAGATCACGGAAATCTATAAATCGCTGCAAGGTGAATCGACCTACGCGGGCCTGCCCTGTGTATTCGTCCGTCTCACGGGCTGCAACCTGCGCTGTAACTGGTGCGACAGCGAGTACACATTCCAGGGCGGGCGCAGAATGATGTCAGAAGAAGTATTCCATGAAGTGAGGCGCCTCAGTCCGAACGGCGGCCTGGTGGAGATTACCGGCGGCGAGCCCATGTTGCAGGAGCGCGAACTCATTCCAGTGATGCGTCAGTTGCTCGATGCCGGCTATCGGGTTCTGCTGGAAACCAGCGGCGAGCGGCCCCTGCAGCAGGTACCCGCCGGCGTAATAAAAATTGTGGATGTGAAGTGCCCGGATTCGGGGGAAGGAGGTACTTTCCATCTCGAAAATCTGGAAGCCCTGACCGCGAACGATGAGGTTAAGTTTGTATTAAGCTCGCGCATCGACTACCTGTTTGCTCGTGATTTCACTGCTCGCCATCATCTGGGTGAGCGCGTCAATGCAGTCTTGTTCTCGCCGGCCTTTCGCAAGGATGCGACCGGGGCGCGCGACAGCTCTCACTGCCTCCTCGATCCGCAGGAATTGGCTGAGTGGATGCTGGCCGATGATGTGCCGGCGCGTTTAGGACTGCAACTGCACAAATTTATTTGGGATCCGGCAGTAAAAGGAGTCTAGGGTGATTGAGCGATCGAGTGATCGCCTGAATGACTAAAATGACGATGGATATGACTGCACGGCCCACACGCGCCATCGTTCTGCTCAGCGGAGGAATGGACTCCTGCGTCTGCGCGGCCCTGGCCGCCCGCGATTACAGCGTCGCGGCGCTCCACATCAGCTATGGCCAGCGCACCGAAGAGCGCGAGCGCAACTCTTTTCTCGCGATCTGCGATCGCCTCAACATTCACGACAAGCTCATCGTGCGCAACGAAGCTTTGCGCACGATCGGAGGGTCGGCGCTCACTGACGAAAGCATTGCAGTCCCCGCTTCAAAGGGCATTGGCCACGACATTCCCGTCACTTATGTGCCCTTCCGCAACGCCCACTTCCTGTCCGTGGCCGTCAGCTGGGCCGAGGTGCTGGGGGCGGAGAGAATTTTCATCGGCGCGGTCGAGCAGGATAGCTCCGGCTATCCCGATTGCCGCCCAGCCTACTATGAAGCCTTCAACCGGGTGATCAAGGCCGGGACGAAGGAGGGAAACATTGAAATCCTGACCCCGCTCATCCAGCTTCGCAAAGCAGAAATTGTGCGCCTGGGCCTTGAATTGGGCGCGCCATTCGATTTAACGTGGTCATGCTACAGTGGCCAGGACCGGGCATGCGGCGTCTGCGACAGTTGTGTCCTGCGCCTGCGCGCTTTTGCCGCTGCCGGTGTCGTCGATCCGCTTTCTTATGCTGTCATGCACCAGCATTCCACAACTTAGTTGAGCCGGGAGGCCTAGATGAAAAAGCGTGCCGCAATGTTCGCCATCGTTCTCGCCATGCTGGCAATCTGTATGCCATCAGGGTTCGGCCAGGCTTCGGGAACTGTCAAAGGCACGATCAAAGATGTCCAGGGCAATCCCATTCCGGATGCCATCCTGGTCTGGGTGAACGGCGACAACGGCCAAAGGTACACTTTAAGAACGAATAAGAAGGGCGAGTACTTCTCGTTGGGAATTTCGCAAGGCGCCTACACCGTTACCATTTTCAAAAATGCCGACGATCAGAAAGCCAATAAAGAGCTCTTCCATTTCGTAAAGTTTCCAGTGGCGCTGACCGAAAACACTCTCGACCTCGATCTGAAACACGAGCAGGAGAACGCCGCCAAGGGCCAGGGCATGACTCCCGAACAGCTCAAGCAGATACAGGAGCAGCAGGAGAAGCAGAAGCAGCAGGTCACCACCATCAAAAATTTGAACGAAAAAATCGTGGCCGCGGGGAATGCCGTGAAGGCGGGAGACTACGACGCCGCGATCGCCACGCTGACGGAAGCGACGCAGGTGGATGCCTCCCACGATGTAATCTGGGGGCAGTTGGCCGATGCCTACCGCGGTTCCGCGGTAAAACAGACCGATCCTGCAGAAAAAACCAGGCGCCTGCAGGAGGCCATCAACGACTACCTGAAGGCCATCGATCTTAAGCAGAAGGCGATGGAAGCCTCCACCAAGAAAGATCCCGACGACAATAAGCGGCAGGCCGCTTATTACAACAACCTGGGGGACGCCTACCACCGCTCCGGCAAGACGGACGACGCAGTGAAGGCCTATACTCAGGCGGCGCAACTCAATCCCGAAGGCGCTGCGGGATATTACTTCAATATGGGCGCTGTGCTTACCAACGCCGGCAAAGCCGATGAGGCCATCGCCTACTTTGACAAGTGCATCGCCGCCGATCCCACCAAAGCCGAAGCCTACTACCAGAAAGGCGTGAATCTTCTCGGCAAGGCCACGCTGCAGGGCGACAAAATGGTTGCGCCCCCGGGTACCGCCGAGGCCTTCCAGAAGTATCTGGAGCTCGCACCGACGGGGCCCAATGCCGACGCCGCCAAGCAGTTGCTGGCCAGCATCGGCGCCCCCGTAGAAACCGGATTCGGCAAAAAGAAGCCTGCAACGAAGACCAAATAGCGTCGATTAGGGTGGAAGGACGGGGTTTCAGCGCGGGGTAGAGATCCCGTCAGGGTACGGTTTTCGGCCGTGCCGTCAGAGGGGCCAAAGAGACGGGCTGCATCCCTCGGGGCCTCGATCCCGACTCACTGCCACGTTACCAAGGGCTATGTCCTAACTTGCCCTTATCTTTCCTGCTCCGCCCCTGTAGATTTGTAGATACCCCGGCGTCTTTAGCCGCTCTCCCCGTGTGGCGCGCGAATCCCTAAAGCAGCTTTTTGTGAGGACGGAATGGCAGCAGCACCCGGCACCGCCGCAATTTCGATTTCTTTGGAGGGCTACTCTGGCAGCGGCCGAGTGGCCACGCCCATTCTGCTGGGGGCTATGTTGCGCGGGGCAGAAAAAGTCAGCGACCTCATCTTTTCTCCCGGCAGACCTCCTCAAGTGCAAGTGTACGGACAGCTTATTGCCGTCCAAGTCCCGGGACTTGCCACTCTCACGCCCGACGATACCCGCCTCATCGCGGCCGACCTGATCGGCGACAACAAGCAGGCCATTGCTACCTTGCGCGAGCAAGGCTCCTGCGACATTTCTTACGGCCTCTCTGGCGTGGCGCGGTTTCGCGTGAATGTTTTCATCCAGCGCGGCAGTTGCGCGGTGGTGATGCGCGTGATTCCCACCGCCATTCCTGATTTCGCCTCGCTGCGCCTTCCCGGACACCTCGCGGATGTGGCCAAGCTGCGCGACGGAATCGTGCTGGTGACAGGGCCGGCAGGATCGGGAAAATCTTCCACGCTCGCGGTGCTGCTCGACTGCATCAATCGCGAGAAAAATTACCACATCATTACGGTCGAAGATCCGATCGAGTTTCTGCACAACCACAAGAGTTCCACGATTCATCAGCGCGAGCTGCACAGCGACACGCCCAGCTTTGCGCACGCGCTGCGCTCGGCGCTGCGGCAGGCGCCGAAAGTCATTCTGGTCGGCGAAATGCGCGACCGTGAAACCATCGAGATCGTGCTGGAGGCGGCCGAAACCGGCCACCTTGTTCTCTCCAGTCTCAACACCATGGACGCGCCCAAAACCGTGGAGCGCATCGTCAGCTCATTCGCGCCGCAGGAGCAGCAAAGCGTGCGCGAGCGCTTCGCCAAATCGTTCCGCTACATCATCTGCCAGCGGCTTCTGCCCAAAGCCGACCGCAGCGGCCGCGTGCCGGTCGCCGAAATCCTGAAAGCCAATGCCCGCACCCGAGAGTGCGTCGAGAAAGGCGAGCGCGACGGCAAGACCCTGCTCGATGCCATGAAAGCCGGCGCCACCGAAGGCATGCAGCACTTCGACGGCGAGATCGCCCAACTGGTGCGCGACCGCGTGGTCGACCTGGAAGTGGGAATCTCGTTCGCCAGCAATCCCACGGTGTTGGGGCAGGAACTGGCGCGGTAGCATTGCGAGGGAGTTTGACGTCGCAGGGCTCGCTGTGATTGCCTCCAGGTTTTCTTCTTCGTCCCGTTCTCGTAAGCCGGATTATCGTACGAGCGCTCGTACCGCACTTCCGTCCGGAACAGAATCGTGGTTCCAACCCAATGCTCCCAGCCGAAAAGATGCTCGGTGTAGCGTGTCCTCGTTCCCGTGCGCGAACTCCATGATTCGTCTAGAATATCCGCGGAAGAAAGCTCTGATCATGACAGGTTCTGGCTCCGCAAGGCCCGACTGGAAAGCCCACGGCCTGCGCATCATCCGCAGCGGCGAGCTCGACACCAACACGCCGCAAACCCCCGGCATGAACCGTGCCGAAGCCATCTCTCACGCCCGAGTCGGCGCGCAGAAACTGTGGGCGGGAACAGTCGTGGTTCATCCCAATGCCAAGACCGGCCCTCATCATCATGGGGAACTGGAAACTGTGATCTACGTTGTGCGCGGCCGCGCGCGTTTTCGCTGGGGCGATCATCTGGAGTTCGTCGACGAAGCCGGCCCGGGAGATTTCGTCTACGTTCCACCTTACGTTCCTCATCAGGAGCTGAATGCGCGCAAAGACGAGCCAGTAGAAGCCGTAATCGTGCGGAGCGGCCAGGAACCGGTCGTGGTCAATTTAGATATTCCAAGTCCGGAAGATGTCCCCGACGCTCCACAAAACGATCCCTTTCACGCTCCCCGAAAGCCTGTCGGCTAGAAGCCATCCAATAAAGCGATGTGAAAGGGCGCGGCTGTCTGCCGCGCCGGTCGAGGTGGTGAAAGATACGCCCGCTTCGGCCACGAGGGAAAGCAGTTTATTCCCAGATGGTCTTTAATCCCCGACTACGACTACATAGCCACGCTCCTCCAAGCTTTTATGTGTACAATAGCAGACGCATGAAAGTCTTCTACCGTACAGTTTTTGCCTGATTCCGGCAAAACGCTGGACGAGAGTAGATTGAGGCCGCAATCCACTTGTGGTCCACGAATCGAGGGCTGTCATGGAACGTCTCAAAGGCACAGTGAAGTGGTTCAACAACGCCAAGGGGTACGGGTTCATCGGACGCGAGCAGGGTCCGGACGTATTCGTCCACTATACCGCCATCGCCGGCGATGGATACAAACGCCTGCATGAGGGCGATACGATTCTTTTCGAAATTACGGAAGGGCAGAAAGGCCTGCAGGCAGCGAACGTAAATAAGGCCGATTGATTCGATAAGTCGGGGCCCGGGTCTCCACCTCGAGTTCTTGCCGGGAAATTCCTGCGTCGCGGAATTCGGCACTACCCCAGTGATCGCACGAGCGATGGCCGCACCGTGCAGGACGCTGGGTTGCGCCGGTCACTGGCCGGGCTTGGCTTCTTCCACGTTCTGCCCGTGGAAGTGGCGCTCATAATCAATTCGCCAGATCAGAAATGCAACGGCCGCCATGGGCAAAAGCAGCCAGGCTTTGACGGTTCCGAAATCTGCGAGAATGGTTGCGCCGCCCACGATAGCGAGCACGTTGCGCAGAGAATCGAGCGCGGCTTGGCGATGGATATTCTTCGCCCATTGCCAGACAAGTTTGGAGACTTTCATGATGGCTCACCCCTTGGTTCACCCAGTGAAAAGATCTATTGTGGGGAGGTGTTCGGCAGGGCCACGCCACCCACGATCTTTGGAATGCCAAAGTGCCCGCCGAGATGCAGCAAATCGGCAGGGCTGATGGAGCCGGCGACGGCAACGAAATCGATAGCGTTTGGTTTGGCCACAAACACAGCGACGTTGGCGATGGCATTGTTCTCCATCCGCACCCAGACATCGGTCGTGCCGGTAGCACCGCCCTTTTCGTGACGGTTCAGCACGCGCTTCCATCCCGCGGACCGGTAGTCGTCATTCACCGAGTTGAGCACGGCGGTGTCGTATCCGGAATTCTGAAATTTATAGGTTCGCACAGAGAGGCTGCTGATTCCCGCAACAACTCGCTTGAGGTCGTCGTCGCCGGGATCGAGCTTTGCGGCCAGCACGAGCATGGAATGATCGAAGCTGAATGAATTCCTGGAAGACGCGCCGGCTTCGAGGGCATTGACCCCCTGCGGCACCCACGCGTCCTGCTGCTGGGCGAGGCAAATTCCAACCGTCGAAAGAATCGTGACCAAAACTGCGCGAGAGAAAAAGCGCATGAAAAACCTCTGGGAAAGGAAAAGATGCTTTCCTCCGGTTGGTTCAAACCCACGGCAGGTGAAATAGTTGTGCTGACGCAAGAGCGTGGAATGACGGAAATTAGCCGAGGCAGCGATTGTCCGGAAGGGTTCCGAGACGAGATGGGCTCAGGCCAGTGCGCTCGGAACTACAGGGGCGGAGAGCGCCCGATAATTCCAGCAAGATTTCGCGGCAAAAAAAAAGGCGCCGGGACTTTTCCGGCGCCTGAACCTTCGCGAGATGCGGTCTAGCGAGGGGTGATAACTATTAAGAACTTTACTTGCTCTTGAACCAGGGTGGCAACATCTCTGCGCGTCTTGACAATGTTCAGACAGCGAGGCGGAGAGGACCTCGCCGAGGTGCGCTCAAAAAGCGATTCCAAAGATAGTACCCGAGTTGTAGGCGCCTCCGAATGCGGTTGTCCCGTAAACCGACCCCGTTTTCTCATTAACCAGAAGACTTCCCTCGGGCCAATATCCGTCAGAGCCTCCCTGAAAACTGTAAAGGGTCTCGATCCAGTGGCCCCCCTGCACTGCCGGAGGCCTTAACTGGAAAGCCGTACCGCAACCCACATCCACCCCATTGCTCAGGCACAATCCGCTTCCACCTTGGATACTTGTGCCGTAGACAGCTCCTTTGCTGTCGACCGAAAGCGCCGCGTTGAGCCAGAATCCGTCGTTGCCGCCTTCGAAAGCATGGAGCGGAGTTTCGGTCCAAGCCTGGCCTTCAACGGTTGGACGCGACAGCTTGAACGCGATGGCACAGCCATCTCCGCCCGCGCACTTTGAATTGGCAAGTTGTGCATTGCCGTAGAGATTGCCCTCGGCATCGAGTGTCAAGCCGGCCGCTAGCGGGTAATAACCTGTGCTGTTGCTATAGAACTCATAGATCGTCCGGTAACTCCAGGTGCCGTTTGATTGGTGGCCGATTTCGAAGATACTGCCGCAATCTTCCGTCCCACTGGTGCCGCAGGCCTGTCTCCCACCGGTGGAAGTTGATCCATAAAAGTGTCCCTGCTTGTCCATGGCCAAGGTAGTGTCACCCGCATTGACTGCGACAGTGGTCGAAGTCCACGTGCCATTGGAATTAGGGCTTAGCTCGTACGCGTCGCCATACGTGTAGTACAAGTTGCCGGCGGCGTCCACAGCGGGATCAGCCAATTGGCCGTAGGCGGTGTAGTCCACCTGATTGTAGGTCCAACTGCCTCCACCTTGCGGGGGCACCAACTGGAATAGGACGTTTTGCGACGTGCCATAGAGATTCCCCTTGTTATCGAAAACCACTCCAGTCGTCGAACCCGTGGGGTAGCCGCCTTCCCAACTGTAGATGGGAGTCTCGGTCCATGATCCGCCGGGTTGCGGAGGAGTAAACGAAAACACCACCCCACAGGGGTAGCCACAGTAATCCAAACCCCCACCGCTGGTCGTGCTGTAAAGTACGCCGCCCGCGCCCACGGCAAAACCCGCATAAGGATAGGCGCCATCTGTGCCGCCGGTAAAGGTGTAGAGAATCTTCTTTTGTGGAGTCGCCGCGAATGAGGTGATGGTAAACATCACCATGGAAAACACAGCCAAATAGCCGATTGCAGATCGGAGATTGCGCTTCATCGATCTTGCCTCCCGCATCCGGGCCGTGCCCGGAAGGAACCGGAACTCATGAGCACTAAAACGTGAACACGTAGGCAGCGCCGACATCCGCCAAGTTATAAGCAAACGGCGCACCTGCAAATAGAGTGCCGCCGTCAAGCGCAACGGAGTAGCCGAGGCCGTCATACTGGATTCCATACTTGGCGGTGAATTCGTAGTTGAATTTCGAGGTAGATTGCCAGCCCGATGCCGGCTCAACAAAAAGGTAGACCGCCCCCACGTAGGGATATGTTCCAATCTCGACCGCCGAAGCTCCCACAGCCAATTTATTCCCGCCCAATGAAACCGAGGCTCCGAAGGCATCTTCGTAGGTATTTCCGGCGTCGATGCGACCGCTTTCCGTGGCAGTTCTCCACCCTCCCGCCGGTTCTGTGAACAGATAAACATGACCGGAGACGGGGGCGGGTCCGGGCGCTCCAGCAACGATCGTATTGCCAGAAATACTCACCGAAGTACCGAGTTCCGCATCCAGCAGTTGCTTGGAAACGGTGAGCTTCGCAGTTTCCGTCATACTTGTCCAGCCCGCCGTTGGCTTGACGAAGACGTACGCCGCGCCATAATTAGAAAATAGCGGCTGGAATGGTGACCCCACTACCACCGTATTGCCATCTAAAACGACTGACGCGCCCCAGTTGACATCTTCGGAGGCGTCAGATGGGGTTAGCACCGCAACCGGCGCACTTGTGCTCTGCCATCCCCCTGCGGGTTTCGCGAAAACATAGGCCGCTCCGCCATTCACCGCGGCAACATTCGAGAACTCCGCGGTTACGATCAGCGTGTCCGCCGCACCATCAAAGGCTACGGCATCGCCGAACCCGTCGCCTGAATTTCCCGATCCATCCTGAATAATGGCGGTTTCGGTCATGTTTTGCCATCCGCCGGAGGGCTTTACGTAAATGTATGTCTCGGCTGCACCTCCGCCTACGGCGATCGTGTCGCTCGCAATGGCCACCGAATAGCCAAAGCCGTTGTAACCGTTGTCTGAAGGAGTCAACTGGGCCGTCTGCACCATGTTCACCCAACCGCTCGCTGGCTTGGCAAACACGTAAACTTGTCCTCCCTGGTCATCTCCTTGTTGGTATCCGCCGGGCGCCCCTATCACCACCGTGTTACCGCTGGCCGCGACCGACCATCCGAAGAAACTGAGGCTCTGCGTCTGGCTTCCATACAACTCGGCTTGCCGCACTTTGAGAGCGGAAGCAACAGCCGCGCGGACCGCCGGAGGCACGCCAGAAGTCCGGGGACTATCCTTGGCGAAGCCAGGAACGATTAACGCGAGTAGCGCGAAGAGCCAAGAGAGAGGCGACGCAGTCTTCAAATTGGGAATTCCCCCGAATTCCGGTGTGGTGCGGCAAGCCTAATATCAAATCCCAAAGCTGGTCAAGGAGCATTTCGGCTGGAGCACTTGTGCTCGCGCCAAACGGTATCGCACAGAAATTTTGAATCTGCGCGATTGCCTTGAGGAAGTGTACGCCAGCGTTAAGGCAGAACTCGTATGGGCAAAAAAAAGGCGCCGGGATTTTTCCGGCGCCTGAACCTTCGCGAGATGCGGTCTAGCGAGGGGTAGTACCCTACCAAAACTTATTTGCTCTCCGCGATTGGCGTGGGGCTGGCTCCGAAATCGCGGCGGCTGTTAACGGCGGTGCGCGCGGCGCGGGCAGCGGGCATATTAGCGGCAGCCGCTCCGTAACGCTCCAGCAGAACCGGCGCCATGGTGTTCTCCGCTTCCTTGACGAAGATCATCCGATTCTCGGAAGCCATATCGACGCGGACAAAGTCTCCGAGCTTCACCTGGCCCGTGGCCACAAGATTGGCCAGCGGGAAAACCAGATTGCGCTCGATCGCCCGCTTCAGGTGGCGCGCTCCGTAACGCGGGTCCGTGCCTTCTTTCAGCAGAAACTGTTTCGCGTCCGCCGTGCAACTGAACACGAACTGGTTTGCGCCTGCGGCCATCAGCACCCGCTGCTGCACCATGCCAAGCTCGATCTCGAGAATCTGTGACAGATGCTCATCCCGCAGCGTTTTGAAGACCACCGTTTTGTCAATGCGGTTCATGAACTCCGGCGTAAATTTACGCCGCGCCGCTTCCACCGCGGTCCGCTGAATCTTATCGTCGAAGTTGTTGTCGACTTCCACCGCCTTGGGGGCAAAACCAAAACCGCCGTCGACCAGGTTCGTCATCTCGCTCGCGCCCAGGTTCGAGGTGAGAATAATGATGCACTGCGAAAGATCCACGCGGCGGTTATCGCCCAGCGTCAGCGTAGCCTTATCGAGAATGCCAAGCAGCAGCTGCCACAGCGAATCGCTGGCTTTCTCGATCTCGTCGAACAGCAGAATCGAAAGCTTCAGCTTCTCCGTGAACCATTGGTTCAGCGCCTCCTGCGTCAGCAACGGATGCGTCTCCCGATGCCCCAGGTATCCCGGAGGCGAACCAATCAATTTCGCGATCTCATGCGAGTGCTGGAACTCGGCGCAATCTATCTTGATGCAGGCCCGCGCATCGCCAAAAAGCGACTCTGCGATGGCTTCCACCACGCGTGTCTTCCCCGATCCCGTTGGCCCCAGAAACAACAGATTCCCCACCGGACGCCCCGGTGCATTCAGACCCGCCAGAAACATCTGGTATATTTCGGCGACCTTTTCAATGGCCTGGTCCTGACCCACAATGCGGCGGCGCAGCGCAGCTTCGAACTCTCCAGCATCGGAACTGCGGCGGTTCGGATCGAGCACAGTAGCGAGATTCGTTCTCATAATTGAATGACCGATATTGCCGGCCGATCTTCCTTTTTCCAGGCCGTATCCTCGGCCTTTTATCTGCTTTTCCCCGGACTTTTCAAGCTCTGTTCTGACGACTAAGTTGTTTTTCGAGATTGACAAAATCTGTCATCCCGAAACCTTGTTCAAGCCTGACCCCATCCCCATCCGGGATGTTACTGAATAAGCACGCTTCTGGCCACGGCTGGTCCCCCGGTGTGTGAACCGAAAACCCAATATCTGGCTCGATTTAGGCGACCGCCGACGATATTAGACCAACCTCCAGTGGAAAGTTAAGAGTGCGGAAGAGAAATTCTTTGCGCAACGATGTGGCGACAACCGGACCGGCTGGCGGCGGCCGCCTCGGCCTGCCCTGAGCGAAGCGAGGCGGAACCTTGCCGGCGCTCTCTGAATTTCGACATTTCCACGGCTGCGGTTCTTAACGTCCCCGACGAGGTACTACAGACTCAGGTACTACAGACTCAGGTACTACAGACTTCGGGGCTCCGGACTCGTTACTCCGCTTGGAGGGGGGATGTCCGGCGGTAACTAGAAAGGGCGATTAGCGCGGGTTAGCATCGCAGTCAAAAGAGTACTCGGAGGAAACACTTGCGCCGCTCGTCCGTTCTAACCATCACAGCAGTGTCCTGTCTCGCATTCGCCGCAGCGGCTGTAAGGCTGATCCCGCATCTCTCCTCGGCCCAGGCGGCGCAACCGCAGAATGCCCAACCCGCGGCAACACCCGCCGGCGATGCACAGAAATTGGCGCAAATGAAGGCGGTTAGCGCGATGATTCCGGCTTCGGCCGGTATTTCCCGTTTGCAGCCGTTTCCGTCAGGAACTGAAACCTATACCGCCAAGCGTGGGGAATCCATCCCTGCCGTGGCCCATCATTATTTACAGCGCACGCGATACTTAACCTCTTCCGAACTCTCCGAAGCCATCCGCTCGGTGAATAAGAAAGATGGCAACATCCTCAGAGCCGGCGAACAGGTCACTATTCCCGGCATCCTTTCCTCGCCCATCATCGAACACACCGTGCCCGTCCCCAAAGGTTTCGAGGTCCGCGCCATCTACCTGACCGGCATAATGGCAGCCAGCGATCATGGACTCCGCATCATCCGCCACTGGCGCGAGGTCGGCGGCAACGCCGTGGTCTTCGATATCAAAGACTCCGACGGCAGCGTTACCATTCCCTTTGAGCATCCGCTGCTCGGCAAGCATCAGGTCTACATTCACGACCTGCCCAAATTCGTTCACTTCCTGCACTCCGAAAACATGCACGCCATCGCACGCATCGCCATGTTCCGGGATGAGCGCCTGGTGGTCGAACATCCAGAACTGGCGGTGCAGTCGAAAAAGAATCACGTCCCCTGGCGCGAAAACGGCAAGCTGGTATGGACCGATCCCTCCAACCCCAAGGTTCAGGATTACGACATCGCCCTGGCGAAGTTCGTAGCCCAGTCCGGCGCCGACGAAATTCAGTTCGATTACGTCCGCTTCCCCGCCGAAGGCGACCAGAAAGACGCAGCCTTCGCATTTCAAAATGAACAAGCCGCCGAAACCACCGATCAACCAAAAGATGTCATCCCGACGAGAGCGACAGCTCTCGGAGGGACCTTACGTGACTCAGCCCCAACCCAACCGCCGAAACGATCGCAACCGCCCGCACTCCCGGTAAACGCCGCACATAGCCTCCAACGCTCCGATGTAATCACCAGCTTTCTCAAAAAAGCCTACGCCGAACTCCACCCCACCGGGGTGCTGCTCTCGCTCGATGTTTTCGGCGTGATGGCATGGCAGCGCCCCGTCGATCTAGGCCACACCGGCCAGGACATCGTCGGGATGGCGAAATATTGCGACGTACTCTCACCCATGATCTACCCCTCGCACTTTTTCGGCATGGACAACATCGCCCACCCCGGCGACGCGCCTGAGCACTTCATCGGCGAATCGATGGAGCGCTTCGAGTTGATTACAAAAGGCAGCGGCGTGGTCATCCGCCCCTGGCTGCAAGCCTTCCACTGGCGCACAAAGACTTATTCGCCCGAATACATCAAGGTGCAGGTCGCCACCGCCAAGGAAAAAGGCGGCATCGGGTTCTTATTCTGGAACGCCGCCAACGACTACTCGAAGCCCTACGAAGCCATGCCGGAGATGGAGGAGGCAAATCTGAAGCAAGGATCGAAAGAAAATCCGAAATACTTCCGTGGCGACGAATTGCCCGGCGTAACCATGAAGGCAAGCCTATCGCCTGTGGCCGTACCCGCAGGGACACCGGAAGAAACCGCCAACCACTAGAAGAAACTCTTTTCGTTCCGAACCGGGCGAAAGCCCGGTGACGAACCTGCTGTCTCCATCCGCCACCTCGCGCGTGCCTCTGTTTCTGACGTTCTTTGCGAGAAGCAGGGTTTTTCTCGACGGTGGCCCTACGTCACCCGCACATCCAGCACGGCCACCCAATACTGAAAAGACTGCAAAGCAAATCCACAAAGAATGAGCCCAATCCCTACAGCTCCCATCCGCCGCTCGGGAAGGTTCTCCGCGTAATACTCGATCATCGGAATAGCCGCTCCGCCGATCCCCGTGACCACTCCGGTCACGAGCCCAACGCGAATGGCAAACCTCCACGCATGCTCGAGATGCTGCACCAGCGCGCTGCATAGCAGCGCGGTCGCGGTGTAACCCACGGTTCGGGTCACGATTCCCCACACCAGCCTCCGCGAGACCCGAGGTTTCCCTGTCGCAGCGTACTCCATGGCCGGACGCATGCCGCGCGAATATGCAAACACTTGCCCGATCGTGATCAGCAGGGCAAACGCCGCCGCAAACTCCAGCCCCAAACTCCGGTACAGCGCCGCCCCAAAAGCCGCTGCCCGGATGGCGCTGCAAAATCCTTCCCCCCACAACGGAAAATGTTCCATCCCCCGGGCCGCCCGGTTCAACTCAATCGAAATCGTGACTCCGGTGGCCAACCCCGCCGCCAGCCCAAACCAAAGCCCCAGCCCCAGCCCATACCCGACTCCAAAAACAATCGAGTAAGTCACGGCCCGGGTCAGCAAGCGCAAGGGCCCATGTTGCCCGCCCAACAGGTCATACGCCAGGTAGAGACTTCCGATCACATCCAGGCAAGTCCCCGCAATGCTGATTGCAGCCACAGTGTGATGGTCCATGCCAAGAGATTCTAAGGCAGAAGCCCGGCTGTCCTGGCATGCCCGGCGTTTAACCCGCTCCCACTGCCCGCCTCTGCAGAATGGTGTCGTAGAGATTCTTCTCCACGGTCGCCAGATCGGCGCTACCGTCGAGCGCTTGCTGCGCATAGACCTTGCTGGGCAGCGAGTATCGCAGTGCCGCTGGCCGCACAAAGTTTTCATATTGCCAGCGGATCAATTCCAGCGGCCGCTGCCGTTCCGTAATGTCCCGCACCTTGCGGCGATGAAAACAGACTCCGTCGGGGGCACCCAGATAAATTCTCAGGTCGTAATACGGGCGCAGCTGGGGAAAGTGCAAAGCCAGAATTCCTTCCACAATCAGCAAAGACTTGGCGGGAACCTGTTCGCGCCGGTCCATCACGCGCAAGTGTTCGGCAAAATCGTAGAGCGGAGATTCGATCGCCTTCCCCGCGCCGTATGCCCGGATATGACTTTCCAGCAGTACAACATCGGTTGCCTCGGGCTCGTCGTAGTTCTGTTTTGACCGCTCTTCGAAGGGAAGATGGTTGGTCGCGACCGCGTAGGTTTCCATGGAGATGACATGCCCGCCAAGCCGCGAGGCCACACGCCGGGCCACGGTAGACTTCCCGCTACCCGAAGGCCCAGCCAGCCCGACAATAAACACTTTTCCCTGCATCGCCTGCAGTGATCATCGGCAGTTCGGGCGGAGAACTTGCGTCGGCGTAAGCTCCAGGGTTCGGGGAGGGACCTGCTGTTCCCTTGCGCGGCCACAACCCATGTGGCGACAGCCGACCCTCCGGAAAACTCAGGGCAGGCTCCCGGGTGTCCAACTGCCCGGCCCGACCGGACCGCTGCGTCCTCTACTCCCATGTTCCTTTTCATTGTGGGATATCCCCCCGGCATGAATCCCCATAGACTCCAGGCGTGATTTGAGCGGTTGCAATCCCCATTGCATTCCTCCCATAGTCATAATATTATGACCACATTATGAAACAAATCCCCGCCGGCCAATTCAAAGCTCAATGTTTGGCCATCATGGATAAGGTGTCCCGAACTGGAGAGCCCCTGGTCATCACCAAGCACGGCAAGCCAGTGGTCAAACTCGTTCCCGCCGAAAATCGGGCCGACGACATTTTTGACTACATGGCCGGAAAGGCGAAGGAGGTCGGCGACATCGTGGGACCCGTCACTCCGCCCGAGGATTGGGAGAACAAGTGATCCTGCTCGACACTCACGTCCTCTTCTGGATGGCGAACGATTCGAAGCGGCTGTCGAGGCGCGCTCGGGAAGCGATCCGCCAGGCCAGGCAGGATGATGGCGCGGGGATCGCGATTGCAACGATCTCGCTATGGGAGCTGGCATGGCTGGCGCAGCACGGCCGAATCGCCGTCGCGGGGAGCGTGGAATCGTTTGTTCGCGAGCTGGTAGCGCGGGTCATTCTCAGGCCGGTAACGCCGGAGATTGCGGCCTTGTCCGTGCGCCTGCCCGATGAATTCCCCAAAGACCCGGCGGACCGGTTGATTGCCGCGACAGCCATGGTTGAAGGCGCCCCGCTGGTGACAGCCGATACTCGCATCCGGCAGTCGAGCGTGGTCAATACCGTTTGGTAGGCGGCGACCGCGCACTCTCTTGCCGGAATCGGCCGGCCCGCATGGGGCTTTTTCTACATTGCTGCATATAACTTCTGAACGGCTCGCCGGGAACCTCGGCTATAATGGCGTGTAACGCGGCCTGGGTTTTAACCCCTCGCCCCCTGAAGTGCCAGAGGAAGGATTCAGCCTCGTTGCAGGGTCAAACTGCATCTAATACGTCCGATCTGTAAAGACCTCAGCCGAAGGAGTCCGCATGGCGATTCAGAAGTCGGAAAACATCTGGCACAATGGCAAGCTTATTCCCTGGGATGAAGCGACGATTCATGTGATGTCGCACGTCGTCCACTACGGCTCCTCGGTATTCGAGGGGATTCGCTGCTACGCGCCGCCCTCCGGGCCGGCGATCTTCCGCGCCCACGAGCACATTGACCGGCTCATCAATTCGGCCAAGGTCTACCGCATCGAGGTGGGCTACACCCGCGACGAACTGGTCAGCGCCATGCTTGAAACCGTGGGCAGCAACGGCACCTGGCCGTGCTATGTTCGGCCGGTGGTGTTACGCGGCTACGGCGAGGCGGGCGTGAATCCCTTCAACTCGCCGACCGAGGTTTACATCATTAATTATCCCTGGGGAAAATATCTGGGCGGCGAGGGCGAAGGCTGCCACGCCTGCGTATCCTCATGGACGCGCATTGCGCCGAACACACTGCCGGCCATGGCGAAGTCGGGCGCGAACTACATGAACTCGCAGCTCATCAAGATGGAAGCCATTGTCAACGGCTACGCCGAGGGTATCGCGCTCGATGTGAACGGATTTGTCAGCGAAGGGTCGGGCGAGAACGTGTTCATCGTGCACAAGGGCAAGCTGATTACCGCGCCGCTGGGCAACTCGGTGCTCCCCGGCATTACCCGAGATTCGGTGCTGCAGATCGCGCAGGATCTGAACATCCCAATCATCGAGCAGATGATTCCCCGCGAAATGCTCTACATTGCCGATGAAGCTTTCTTTACCGGGACGGCGGCTGAGATTACCGGCATTCGCTCGGTGGACAAAATCGACGTAGGCAAAGGCGGAGTCGGGCCCGTCACGAAAGCCATACAGAAAGAGTTTTACGCCATCGTGCGCGGCGAAAAAAGCGACCGCCACGGATGGCTCACCCCGGTGCCGGTGCGCAGCAAGCAGCCGGTCGGCGTCTAGTTCGTTTCTCGGCCGTCAACTTGAGGGGCGCGCAAGCGCCCCTTTCAACCTTGTTACCTTTCTGTTTTTTCTGTAGCGTGCTACGTCTTGCCCTCGCCTAGACGTAGCAAGCTACGTCTCAAGTCCGAAAAGACACAACACCTACCCAGGAGGAAAATAAATGTCCGAGCAAGGTTTGACCCCCGAATTTGCCCAGGCCTACTGCGCCATGATGCTCGACGGCATCCAGCGCGAAGCTGAAATCACAAAGAAAGTCATCGCGGCCGTGCCCGATGCCAAGTCCGATTACAAGCCCGATCCCTGCGCTCGCACGGCAAAGGAACTGGCATGGCATCTCGCCAACACCGACATCCAATTTCTAGAGGGAATTGCCGACCTTAACTTCAAGATGGCCAACCCGGAACACAAGCCGCAGACCTCGGCGGAAGTAGCGGCCTGGTACGACGAGAACATCAAGCGCGGAGCGGCTCGCGTGGCCACCCTCACACCCGAGCAATTGCTCACGCCCATCAACTTCTTTGGCGTGTTTAATCTGCCGGCAGTGCTGTATCTGGGTTTTCTGAACAACCACAGCATCCATCACCGCGGCGAACTGGCGACGTATCTGCGCCCCATGGGATCGAAGGTGCCGTCGATCTATGGCGGCAGCTACGATGAGCCCTTCCAGCCTCCCGTTTCGGAAGAGACGGCGGCGTAGAAATTTTCCTTCGACATTTCAAAGCCGCCCCCAAGGGCGGCTTTTTGCTGAGTTTCGTAGGCCAAGATTCGCCGATCTTCATTTCTTCTTCCGACTGTGCTTCAGGGGTTCGAGCGGCGGAAGTTCGCCACCATAGAACTGCTTGAGCAAGTAGTCCGGGAGAGGCGCATCAAAATCATCAGCGACCCACACTTCCCCGCGTGCGAAGCCGAGCGGCCGTTTGACCTTGACTTCGACCGCGACCAGTCGCGCCCTCGGAACGCCGGAGCGTGTGATGATCGCTTCCTCGCCCGCTATCGCTCGCTTTATTAGATTTGAGAAGCGCTTCCTGGCCTCGCTGACGTTGACTTCCATTCTCCCAGAATAGACCAAAGCCATAGATCAAGCTCAACCGAATTGATAGGCCGATACGGTCACGCCCATGACGCGATCAGTAAAAATGCGGCGCCCCAAGTCCTTGCCTGCTGCGCCCGAGGCTACCATCAGGGGCAGAAGGTGTTCTTCTCTAGGATGAGCCAGGCGGGCATGGGGCGCAGTTTGCCACTGTTCCAGCTTGCGATTTCTGGTGACCGCGTCTCCGGCGCACACGGCATCGGTGAGCCAGGCATCGAACTCGTCGGAGGCGGCGCTGAACTCGCTGCCAAAGCCGCGCAGGTTGTGATAACTCATCCCGCTGCCGACGATCAGCACTCCCTGCTTGCGCAACGGTTCGAGAGCACGTCCCACCTCAATGTGCAGCTTCGGATCGAGGCCGGATTTCAACGAGAGCTGCACGATGGGAACATTGGCGTCGGGATAGATCAGCTTGAACGGAATGAACACGCCGTGATCGAAGCCGCGATTCGCATCGACCCGCGCCGGAAGTCCTGCCTGTCCCAACAACTCGGAGATCTGCTGAGCCAATGCGGGTGCGCCGGAGCGTCACAGCGTAACTGATAGGTGGCTGGCGGGAAACCCTGATAATCGTAAATCAGCGGCGGGTGCGCTCCACCGGTGACAGAAGGTTCAGGTCGTTCCCAGTGCCCCGAGATGACGACGATTGCCTTCGGAGTGACCCCGATCGAAGCGGCCAGTGATCCCAGCCACGCGCCCATCTTCTTCCAAGTGTCCGGCGGATTCCACTCCATGAAAAAGCAGGGCCCTCCCCCGTGGGGAATAAACAAGGTCGGGAAGGACTCGAGTTGAGGGCCCGTTGTCATAGGAGAATATTCCTTCGGCGGCAAAACTATTCCGCGCTCTTTGGAACCGCGGCAGCGGCCGCATCGAACCCAATCTTCGAATGGGTTCCGTCGCAAAACGGCTTGTTGGTGGAAGCGCCGCAGCGGCACAGAGCGATTTTCTCTCCCGCTTCAATCTTGTTGCCGCTCGCATCCAGAAGAGTGAACTTCCCGGCAACCAGGTAGGGACCTTTGGGCAGAACCTGAATAGTTGGATCCGACATATCTTTCTCCTTTGCAATTTTATTCAACGCAACGTTCAACAGTACACTCTTCGGCGCGCGGTTACTTTCGGCGAGTGTCCAGGCTCCACGGCCCGGATCCAACCTGCGTAATGAACAGCGCCGCGCCGAGCATCGACACATTCTTCATGAACATGACGAATTGCATCTGATAGGCCATTGGGTCGGTAACTTTCCAGAAGGCGTGCATCACCGGCGTTACGCAGGCCAGGAACAGGATCAGCAGCCAGGCTCCAATCTTGGCGTGGTAGCCGAGCAGAACGGATAGTCCGCCCAGCAGCGCCAGCACGCCCGACAGGGGAACTGCAATCGACGCCAGCGGCACTCCCTGCGCTGCGGCGTACGCGATGGTTTGACTCATGAAATGCCTGGGGCCGGACATCAGAAAAATCAGAACAAAGAAGAAGCGTCCCAGGAGCGCAACCGCCCCCGCCGCTCCGGAAGATGGGTTGACGGACGAAACCGTTTGCGTAGAACGCGTATAAAGTGCTGGAGCTGTTGCTGCCATGATGACTCCTCCTCGAATGAAAATAAAAATGATTCTCCCCACCGATTTTCGTGCGTGCGGCGGGTGCAAATCCCGATGCCAGTTACTGCCCGGCCGCGATTACGGCCGAAGTGGTAGCCGCCTGCTGTATCTGCGCCAGCGCCGCCAGGCGCGCGGGTTCCGCCAACTCTCCGGGCTTCTGATTTTCAGCGTGAATAAAGGTCACGTCGGTCAATCCAATGAAGGCCAGAATGTGGCGCAGATAGGGTTCCTGGTGATCGTAGATAGCGGTAGGCGAACCGGGACGGAACGATCCCCCGCGCGAAGTGAGCACCACAACCTTCTTGTCCTTCAAAACGCCCTGCGGGCCATTCGGCCCGTAAAGTACGGTCTTGCCCACGCGCACCACCTGGTCGATCCAGGCTTTCAGTGGCGCCGAGACGGTGAGGTTGTACATGGGCGCGCCAATCACGATGGTGTCGGCCTGCAGAATCTCGTCGATCAGTTGGTCCGACAATGCAAGTTCCTGCTTCTGCGCGGCGGTGAGGGCCGCCGGATCGGAGTAGGCGGCCTGTGTCCATTCATCGGTAATCGGCGGAAGAGCAGTCGAGGCCAGATCGCGCTCGATGACTGCTCCCTGCGGATTTTCCTTCTTCCACGCTTCGACGAACCTGGCTGTCAGTTGCCGGGAAACTGAGTTGCGGCGGGCGCTCGAATCAATGCGAAGCAGTTTCATAAGACCCTCCTTTTTTTCGGGTCAGTCGGATTGGATGCGCATTTTTCGATTTGGTTACAATAAGTAACTTTTAACTCTTTACATTGCAGGAACTTTATAGTAACCTGGTACCCAAATGACAACTAAACGCGGAACCGCGGTCAGCTCCCCCTGCAAGATTGGCGGGCTGCTCGAACTGCTTACCCGTCCCTGGACGATGCACGTTCTGTGGGCTTTAAGCCACGATGGGCCGATGCGCTTCGGGGTTCTGCGCCGTCAAATCGAGGGAATCTCCGCCCGCGTGCTCACCGAGCGGCTGCGTACTCTGGAAGGCGCGGGATTTGTCTTCCGGCACTACGAACAGACCATCCCTCCGGCCGTCACCTACGGCATCACCGACCGCATGAAGGACATTGAAAAGGTGCTGGTGCAGCTGGAGGGACTGGCGCGAAAGTGGCAAAGCGACGGAACAGCGGTTCCCGCAAGCCGGGGGAATGCGGAGAAAATGGCAACGGCAGGCCATTAGTCTGCCGCGGGAGTTCCGCTTTGGAACAATTCCACAGTATTTTTCTAAATTCGCCTTTTCTTCGCTGAGGTTCGAATGTATAATCCGGCCAGATTCAAAACCGATCCTGCACTGAAGGAGCCATATTTTGATGGCGGATGAGCGCGGCAAAGCGATCGATCTCGCGGTTTCTCAGATTGAAAAGCAATTTGGCAAAGGTTCGATCATGCGGTTGGGATCGAAGGAAGCGATCGTCCCCATCTCGGTGATCTCGACCGGTTCGATCTCATTCGATGCGGCACTCGGCGTGGGCGGGTTTCCCCGGGGACGCGTCGTTGAAGTGTTCGGGCCCGAGTCTTCGGGCAAGACGACGATTACTCTGCAAGTCATCGCCGAGGCGCAGAAGACCGGCGGGATGGCCGCGTTTGTCGATGCCGAACATGCGCTCGATCCCGCCTATGCGAAAAAGCTCGGGGTGGACGTCGACAACCTTCTGGTCTCGCAGCCCGATTATGGCGAGCAGGCCCTGGAAATCACCGAAGCTCTGGTGCGCTCCAACGCCATCGATGTGCTGGTGGTCGATTCGGTTGCGGCGCTGGTGCCCAAGGCCGAACTCGACGGCGAAATGGGCGACAGCCATATGGGCCTGCAAGCTCGGCTGATGTCGCAGGCACTGCGCAAGCTGACGGGAACGGTTTCCAAGTCGCGCACCTGCCTCATCTTTATCAACCAGATTCGCGAAAAAATCGGAGTGATGTTCGGCAATCCGGAGACCACTACCGGCGGCCGCGCACTGAAATTCTACTCGTCGGTGCGTGTGGATATCCGCCGTATCGCCGCCATCAAAGAGGGCGACGTGGTCACCGGCTCGCGAACCAAGGTGAAAGTGGTAAAGAATAAAGTAGCGGCGCCGTTCCGCGAAGCCGAATTCGACATTCTTTACGGCGAAGGCATCTCCCGCGAAGGCGATCTGCTCGACCTGGCGGTCAACAACAATATTCTTGAAAAGTCCGGCTCATGGTTCAGCTACAAAGGAGAGCGAATTGGCCAGGGCCGCGAAAACGCCCGCCAGTTCCTCAAGGAAAATAAAGACACCATGGCCAAGCTCGACACGGAAGTGCGCAAAGCCCTGGGACTGATCGCGGCGCAACCGGCCGCCGCAACCAGCCAGACTCCGCCTCAGGGAGCGCGCGTCACCACGATGCCGACTGCCACAGAGGCGGTGAAAGCGCCCATCGTGGCCGCGCGGCGCTGAGAATCTGGGTAGTGGTGCAATTTGGTCTTCTTTGCGTCCCCCGCGGCACTTCTCTGCGACTTTTGCGCTCAAAGGCCTCTGACCTTGGAGCGCGAAGTCCTAAAGAAAGCTGACCTGCACCGCTGCCAGGCATCTAATTTTCCCTTGACATTCGCCTTATATTCGCCAACAATACCCGCATGGCGATTACTCGCAGGCAGCGTGAAGTGTATGACTTCATCTCCCGCTTCGTGGCGGTGCACCAGTACTCTCCGTCTTACGAAGAGATTCGCAACGGCCTCGGCCTCAATTCGCTGGCTACGGTTCACAAACACATCAGCAATCTGGAGAAGAAGGAACTGCTGACGCGCGACTACAACCGCAGCCGCTCCATCGACCTGCTCCCGCCCAAGGGGCGGCTCAAACAGGCGATGAGCGTGAACACAGGATTAATTTTGCCGCTCCTGGGCCGCATCGCCGCTGGCCAGCCCATCGAGGCGATTGAAAACCCGGAGACGATCTCGCTCGCCGATTTCGTGCGCTCCAAAGAGGTATTCGTGCTCGAAGTGCGCGGCAATTCCATGCAGGACGAAGCCATCCTCGATGGCGACTATGTGCTGGTCGAGAAGTTGAAGACGGCGCACAACGGCGACATCGTGGTTGCGGTCGTCAATCGGGATGATGCCACGCTGAAGCGCTTCTACCGCGAAGGCGACAACATCCGCCTGCAGCCCTCGAACGCGACCATGAACCCGATCATCGTGCCCGCGGAGTCGGTAGAGGTGCAGGGCCGTGTGATTGGAGTGCTCAGAAAATACTAGAAGCTATCAAGCGATCGCACAGATGGCTTTGAAAGGGCACAGCTTCAGCCGTGCCGCTCAGGGCCAATAAAGACGAGGGCTTTAGCCTCCGGGGGAATCGATACTTAAACTTTCAATACGGGATGACTTCCCGGTTTCCACCCCCCGCCAAATACCATAACCATGAGATTCCCAGTCCGAACTCGATTGCTTGTGAAAATCTGTCTGTGCCTGAGTCTTACCGTCTCGGCAATTGCGCAGAGTCAGCCCGCGCCGCAAGCTGCGCCCGCAAAGGAGAAAGTTGTGACTGGTCATGCAATCGGAACATTCGATGTGAAACTGACGCCGCAAGCGGTTGGAGACGCGGCCGACGCCGGCCTCGGCACAATGTCCATCGACAAGCAGTTTCACGGCGATCTGGAGGGAACCAGCAAAGGCTTCATGCTCTCCTCCGCTGCAACCATGGTGAACGGTTCAGGGGGATATGTCGCGATGGAGAGAGTCACGGGAACGCTGAAGGACCGGACAGGCACCTTCGTCCTGCAGCACAGCGGCACCATGACGCGCGGGACGCCGCAACTGAGTGTCACAGTCGTTCCGGACTCTGGCACCGGCCAACTAACGGGCCTTACGGGAACTCTGGCTATCAAGATCGAAGCGGGAAAACACTCTTATGAGTTCGACTACACGCTACCAGAAACACCGTAACAGCGACTTTTCGATCAGTACAGGTGGAACTCGGTTTCGGCGGCGAGTTCTACGGCGATTGCCTCCCCATCCTTGGTGCCGGGCACGAACTGCCATTGCGACACTGTCTCCACCGCCTTCCGATCCAGCCCCATGCCCATCGGTTTCTGGATTCGGATATTTCGCGGCTGCCCGGTTTTGTCGACAACGAAAGACACCACCACCACACCCTGATATTTCGCTCGCCGCGCCTCGTCGGAGAATTCGGGCTCTTTGTGGGAAATGGGCTTCGGCGGGTGTATGTCCCGGCCAGGGCGAGAGACCGCGCCATCCGTTTCGCCAGAGGTGCTTTCATCCTCGGCACTGGCCGATGAGTTGTAAGCGACTCCGGGAATCGCCACAAATTCCTTCGAGAAATGGCACGCGGAGTATTCCTTCCCGCCATTGCCCGTCAACGCCGCGCGCACGCAAGGCTTCCAGTAGTCAGGCACTAGATCGGCAAAGTTATCTCGCGATGTGAGAAATATCTGGGAAAGGACAGAGTCGGCGCTCGACGACGCAAGATCAGCCTCAATGCGGAGAGATCGGTTGCTCTTCTCATCGCTGTCGAACTTTCCTATCTGGTCATGCAATTCCTGAAAAGCGCCGCCAATCCAGCCCAGATGGACCCGCCTCGCTTCAATCTTCAGATGGCCGCCCGATATGCGAAGGTCGTCCACATGTACGACGCCTGCAACCGGCCAGTCGCCCGAAGCGGGTGGATCGATGACGTGGCCGCCGGAGTCGTATTTCAAGCGGTGACCTGAATAAAACCCGCGCAGGATGAACGTCTTGCCCTTGTACTGATCGTTCAGTTGCTGCTTGAGGTCGCTTTGGCCGGTCGCCATAATGGCGAATGTCAAAACACAAATCTCCGCGACAATGATGATGAGCGTCGAGAATCTATTTGACCGTCGGCCAAACATAGCTCAGCATTTTACTCTTGAAAGGTGGCTCAAAAAACAAAACGCCCGGAGTTGGTCTCCGGGCGATGTACTGAATTCTATTATGTGAAGTCTTCCCGGCCAGCATGTTCAAAAACCTGCGGTGATGCTGGCAGTGGAAGCTTACGCGAGATACTTGTCGAGCACTTGCGCGATGGATTCCTTCGAGCGGTTGCCGCCGACCAGTTGCTCGACCACCTGCCCACCCTTGAAAACCAGCAGCGTTGGGATTCCGGTAATCCGGTAGCGCATCGGGGTCGCGCTGTTGGAGTCGACATCCATTTTGCCAACCTTGACTTTGCCTTGATAGTCCTTGGCCAGTTCCTCGACTACGGGCGCAATGGCGCGGCACGGGCCGCACCAGGTTGCCCAAAAATCCACCAGCACGGGCTTATCCGATTTCAAAACGTCCGCGTCGAAGTTTGCGTCGGTTACTTCGACAATTCCATTGCCTGCCATTTGTTTCTCCTGAATATAAGGTTCGCGCTCTCGGCGGACGCCCCTACTTTGCCAAAAACATTGTTTTTGCCAAACATTGAGCGGTCTCAGCCGGGCCCGGCGATATCTATAAAATGCGTGCCCAACTGGGCAGCTATTATCGTACCACCGTCATAAGATGCCAGTGATGGCCCGAAAGTCGCACGAAAGGATGAACCCAATGAGCAGCCCTTGGAATCGGAGGTTTGCTCGACCGGCAACCAAGTTAGATGCCGGCAGCCGGTAGAACCCGGCCTACTCAGCAAAGAACTGGCGGCCCTTCTTCCAGGCGAATCGGGCAGGGAAGAACAGAATCGCGGCCCACAAAAGCAGGCTGGGACCGAAAGAAAAGAAAAACAGCGCCAGCCCAATCACACTCTCGACCATGCTGCGATAACCTTCGACCGCGGCGTTATGAATGCGGCCGCTGGTCGAAACCGGCACTACTTGCAACTGCGCCTTGTAGTCTTCCGCCACGGTTGCATTGACGGTCGCGAAAGCAACCCGGTTTGCCAGATTCTTTTTCTCGGCTTCCATGCGTTCGATTTCGCCGCGAACGCGGTCAACTTCATTCTCCACCGCAAGAACGTCCGACAGTTTGCCGGTCCGCTGGCTGAGCAGATCGGTCAGCCGCCGCTCCGTGTTGCGAGCATTCGCGAGCCGCGCTTCCAGGTCGACGTATTGCGCCGTCACCTCCTGCCCGCTCTGCGTCTCCGAGTCGATCCGGCCCAGCTTTCGAAGATCGGCGATGGTGGCGTCGAGTTGATCGGCGGGTACTCGCAGGGTCGCGGTGAAGCTTCGCCCCGCGCCGCTGGGGGTATTAAGCGTCAGGTCGCCCACATAGCCGCGGTGCCGTCTCAGGATATCGTCGAGACCGGCGCGGGCCTTGTCGAAATCGGTAGTAGTGACGGTAAGGCCGGCGGTGCGTACGATCATCGGACCCACAGCTATGGCTACGTTGCTCTGCTTATCTGCTCCGGGCTGGCCATCGACAGGCTCGGCATGTTGGGCTGCGGGCGACTGGGCAAAGGACATTACTGTGTCTTCGTGGCCGCCCAAAAGACCATTCGAGTCGGCAATGGGTCCAGGGTTGGCTAGAAGGGTAGTTACGGCTCGTTGTTTCGATTGTGCGACGCTCCGACTCCTGGAGAGAGTGGTCCGCTCGATGCCCAATCCCACCACGAGGCATGCAGCCACAAACGCCCCCGCCAACACCCAGCGGCGCAAAAAAACTCTGCTTTTCGATACTGGAGGTTTTAGCCATACCGCGTGCGCGTTTTTCGTGCGCTGCTCGAGCGCGGCCACCATCACCGCAGGAATTTGTGAATCGGGAGCTTCAATCTCCCAGGCCATCATCCGCTGAGAAATATTTCGAAAATCGGTAGCGAGGCTCCGGCACTCCGGGCAGCGGTCCAAATGCGATACGGCCGCGCTGGCGCGATCCGTCGACAATTCGCCGTCCAGGTACGACATCAATTCTTCCGGCTCGATCGGATGCCTATTCACGCTCATTGCACGGCCTCATTTTCCCGGACGCGGGCAGCCTCGTTCTTTCCCAAAACCTCACTCGCGTTTGCCCGCGGATCAAGATGAGCCTTCAAGGCCAGGCGCGCTCGAAACAGCCGGGAACGGACGGTGTTTACAGGAATGCGCAGCAGATCGGAAATCTCGGAATAGCTCAACTGTTCGTACTCCCGCAGCATGAGAATTTCCCGCTCCGATGCGTCCAATCTTCCAATCGCTTCCCGTACCCACACACATCCCAACCTCGGCAGCCGCTTGCGCGGCCGGCTCCGGAGCAGTATCGGCTGGTGTGCCGTTTCTTGCCTGACATCGGCGCTCGGCCATCACCAGTTTTAACGCGATGCCGTAAAGGTAGGTGCGCACCAGCGCTCGTGGCTCGTAGCGTGAGCTGGCACGTATGACGGCGAGAAAAGTTTCCTGCATAAGGTCCTCCGCCCGCTCGGCGCTTTCGACCCGCCGCCGGAAAAAGCCGTACAGGGGCTCGCGGTAACGGGCAAACAGTTCCTCAAAGGCCGCCCGCGATCCCCCCTGAAATTCCAGCATCAGGGCTTCGTCGCTAGTCACAAGCGCCGCCTTCACTGCAGCTGCGTGTCTTGCTCATATCTCTGTAATGTCGGAAGGCGCGGAAAAGTTCCCCGCTGAGATGGAAAAACTCTGTTCGGAATGACGGACGGAAGGCCAGGGAAATAAAAAAGCGCCCGGAACTTTTCAGTTCAGGACGCCTCGGCAGCCCTCCCCCAGAACTGCCAAACCACGAGATGGATAGTAAGGAACTACTCATTTTGTGTAAACGTCACTTTGGTAATGCGTTCTTGATCTGAAAAACGTATCCAGGCCAAAAAAGATTCGGAGCGCTCGAGACGAACTACCGTGGGAGGGCGAAACCGGCGGGTTTAGTACGCGGAGCCCTACTGCTGCCTGCGCCATGTCTGGCCGTCATCTGAGGTGGCCCAGACTTCTGCGGATGACGTAGTCACGGTTCCATTCTGCGAGTCGGAAAACCGGATGCTCACGATGTCACCGGTGGGGCTGACTCCGGCCGCGTAGGGGACAATCCGAGTCCACCGATTTCCCCCGTCGACGCTGTGATATAGACCTGCCCCGGAACCTCCCGCCCAAACCTCACCAATAGAGGAGGCCAAGACAGCGCGAAAGATCATACTGGATGAGGCTGGCGCTGGCGCGGCTGGGGAATTCACGCCAGCCGATGGACTGTAGCTTGCCTTCGACTTGGCCATTGGCGCTGCCTGGGCTTTCGTTGTCTGCTTCGTCTCGACCGGCGCTGCCTCTGCGGCGATCTGAAGATTAGCCCCTGCATCGGCCCTGGCCGGAGTGTTTGCAGCCACGTCCACATCCTGCCAGCTTTGCCCTCCGTCGAGGGAGCGCTGCAGCGTACCGGCCGGGCTGATGGTCCAGCGCGGCGCTCTCGCCCCTTTCATCAAGCTGGGATCGGTGTGCATCGGCGGCGAGGGCGCCGGGCTGAAAGAATCCGTTCCCTCGGGTGCAGCTTTCGCCTTGCCTACCACGGGCGCTTCCACTTGATCGCCGGATGGCTCGGAAGATCCAAGAGCGCTCTGGCCCGAAGTCGTCATCGTCAGAGGATCCCGTCCGCCACCTGACCCGCCCATATACGCTCGGCCCGGCGCAACCTCTGCCCCCGATCCGATACCCGCAATTCCGGCGCCTGCTGAACCGGCGCGTGCTGGAGAAGAAGATTTGGGAAAGATTGCGCCTGCAGTTGCCGGCGAGCCTGGCGTTACTGTCGGTTGCGCGATGGAATGTTTCTTCCCAGATACTGGTGCGGGCTGGGAAACCTCAGTTTCCGCAGAAATGGCCGTTTGCTGAACAGACGATTCCGGGGCCGAAGGTGCAGCCTTCGGAGCAACGGTCAACTGCTCGTGCGTGACGTTCGTTGCGAACAGAGTCGTTTCCCCATGATGACGCGAGTGTAATTCGAGCACTCCGACTGAAGCTACAGTAATAATTCCGGCGGCCACCACTCCCCAGCGGAGGACCGGCCAGCTGAACCAGCCGCGATGTGCGGCCCCGGCGTGGCCTTTCACCTCTAAGCTTTCGATCTGCGGCAATGCCAGCGCCACCACTTCCCGGCAATCTGAACAACGGGCAAGGTGAGCCATCACGTCCTCGCGCTCACCATCGCTCAAAGCCTGCTCGGCGAAAGCAGTGAGAAGATTCGCATCCGGATGCGAATCGATCTGTTGCGGTAACAACCGCCCGACCACGAGTTTAGGCAATTTCTGCATCGATTAAATCCTGAAGCCCGATAGCGCCGGCCTCTCGTCGGCTGTCTCGCGGGCGTCCCGCCCGGGTCGCTCGGCGCCACGCAACAGCGTTCGAGATTCTTACCCCCGGGCCTTCGGCGCTACCCTCTGTTCCACCGGCAATCCGCGTTCCTTCTCTGAGAACGAACCCGGCGGCGATTCTTGCGCCAGGCTGCGCCGAATATCCACCTGCAAATCCCGCACATCCACTTCCAGCGCCTCTTCGGCCTGCCGCCGGGCCATACCCCCCTGCATCATTGCAGCCAGAATTTTCTTTCGCAACGACTTAGCCAGCTTATCCACCTTGCGGCTGATGGTGGACTCATGCACGCCGACCATCCGGGCGATCTCGGCCAGCGTTCGTCCATCGAGATAATACGCCGCCAGCACCGTGCGATCTTCATTGGGAAGCGAAACCAAAGCCGCGTCAGTGGCCGCTTCCAATCGCGAATCAGCCGAGGGAAGCGGTTCCGGTTCCGGAGCGGCGAACTGTAAACCCTCTTCGCTTTCTTCGTCGAGGCTCACCAGCCGCCGCGTGCGGCGGTAGCGATTCACGAATTCCTGCGCCAGCACCGTCCGCAGCCAGCCCTCGAGCGATCCCCGCCCGGTGAACGACACCAGCTTGGAGACGCGCTCGCCGTCCCGCGTCCCCGTTCCATATAACTCGGCATAAAGACTGTCCGCCAGATCGCGCGCGGCCGAGTCCTCCCGCGCGATGCGCAATGCCGATAGATACATCTTCTCGCGGTAGCGGGTAAGAAAGATCTCCCACGCGGCGTTGTGGCCCGCGGCGCAAGCGCGAGCCAGCGCCAGTTCGTCCACGCGCAGTGTAAACAGAAAGGAGCGAGCCTGTTCGCGATTGGTTTCGGCCGGCAGATACTTCGCGGCCACGTCACAAAGAATTTCCGAGAACGGTTCGCGCTCCATCCCGATCTTCTCGCACCCGGCTTTCGCGTACAGCTCTGGCACGAGTTCGGCAACGGCCGATTGCACTTCCGGCGAGATCGGTTTCGTTGAGCGCATGAGAACTAAATAAAGATGGATGCCAGAGGTTACGACGGTACTCAACTCGATGCTACCAAGTATTAGACGCGCCCAATATAAATTTTGGCCGCAAGCGGCGAAGATTATTTCGTTCTTCCCGCGAGTCGATGGGCGGCGTCGCTTCGTGGAGCTGGCACCACAGTCTCCTGGGACCGAAGCCGCGCCGCCCGCGCGGGGGAGGGAGATATGCGTCCAAAATTATTTGTGGCTGGGATGGTACTGGTAGTCGTGGCCGTGATAGTGGGCGTTGATCCGCGGCCGGTTCGCGCCGGGGAGCCGCCTTCGGCTTCCGGCTATAAAGTGCTGGACCCGATCCGGCATGGAAGTTTGACGGTTTTTCCTGTTGTTGCTCCCAAGTCTTTTCCCACCGGGGAGTTCATCACGCTCGATGAAGGATTGCGCTCGGGCGATGTCGTCGTCACTGAATACGGGCATTTGAACGGACTGCTTCGGCGTCCGCCCACGCCACATCCGAGCGCGGCGGTGAATCAGCTTGTTTTGGTGAATAACTCGAAGCATCCCCTGCTGCTCTTGGCGGGCGAAATTGTTGCCGGCGGTCATCAGGACCGCGTGATCGGCAAAGATCGCATTGTTCCGCCAGAGAGCGACCCCGTCGATCTCAGCGTGTTTTGCGTTGAGCCCGGACGATGGACGGGAGTGAGCGAGAGATTTGGAACTTCGGGAGCGTTGTATGGAAGTAAGGGCGCCGATGGCAGCACTCGCGTCCCTGCGGCCAGCACATTGATGGCGCAGCCTTCTGTGCGAGCGAAGGCCATGGACAAGGATCAAAACCAGGTCTGGGCCGAAGTGAGAAAGCAGCAGCAATCGATGGCGGTGGAAGTTGAGGCATCGAGTCCGCCGGCCGTTCCTGAACCGATTCACTCCACTACTTCCTACGCAGTCGTGATGGAAAATAAAGACGTAAAGGAAAAAGTGGATGAGGTCGCCAAGCCCATCGAACAGAATTATCAGAGCCTGATCAAACAACTGCGGGATCGCAAAGCCGTCGGAGTGGTGGTCGCGGTAAATGGGCGCATCATCTGGACCGATATCTTCGCCAGCACCGAGCTACTCGAAAAATACTGGCCCAAACTGGTGCGCTCGTATGCGTCCGAGGCGGTGGTGAGCCGCGCGAAAGGCGCCGAAGCCACCGTAGCGCAGGCGGAAGCGTTTCTCGCAGACATGGACGGCCGCAAAGAAACTATCGAAAGCGAACCCGGCGTCTATCGGCACACGGAAGTAAACGGCGACGGATTCAAAGCGTTCGCCCTAACCTCACTGCTGCCGAAGACAGGATTCGATGTGCACGTGGCCAAAATGGCGGAATAGGGAAACCCGCAGGCAGCGGGACGTGAAGGGCTGGGAAGGGCACGGCTGCAGGCCGTGCCCTTCCAGCGCCACTTACTCACTGCTCATGGGACCCTGAATTCCGATACCACTCGCGCCACGCCGCCGAATCATTGGGCAGCCGCTGCTTGGTAATATCCCCGAGCGCCTGGAACGCCCAGCCATGAGTCTGTGCGTCGAGCGCAGGATCTTCGGAGTAATTAATCAGTTGCGGTACGGCGGCCAGACGCTGCTGATGGGTCAGTGTGCCGGACTCGGCCAGGCTGCATGCCGCGCGTTCGCGTACCACAGCAGAAGAATCATCGTGCATCGCTGCCAGCAACGGCACGATGGTCGACGTCGTTCCCACCAGGCCCAGCCCTTCCACGGCCCAGCGGCGCGTGTCTTCGTCGTTCCGGTTCGGCGTGTTGCCTGAAGCCTTCAGATGATCGCTCAGAACCTCGACAACACGGTCGGTTTCGATCCCGCGGTTTCCCAGCAACCCCAGAGTCCAGAGAGCCCAGACTTTTCGTGCATGATCCTGCGAGCCTGCCTGACGCACCAGCATATCCACAGTCGAGGAATTCTTAGCGAGCCCATAAGCTGCAAGCTGCACTTCAATGGCGGAGGCCTGCACGCTGCGGTCGCTTGAATTGAGCGCAGCGGTCGTGAGCTGGCCGAGTTGCGAATCCAGTTGCAGCTTGCCCCGCCAGCCGGGGATATGCGCCTCAATCTGATTCTCAACCTCCGATCCGCTTTCTTCTGCTCCGCGATCCGCGGAAGCTGCCGAGCGTGCGATCGCGCGCTCCAGCAAAATCTCGGCTTGCCTTTGCGGCTTCTGCGAGTCCAGATTGTGGTCTGCAAATCTGACGGTGGAAACGGCGTTTCGGCCCGGCGCAAAAAGGCCATTTATTCTGTTCCATGTTCCGGCGGCTTCTCCGGCGCGGGAAACCAGCAGCGCAGCGACACCCCCCGCCAGCCCGGCGAGCAGTTGAAGCAATCGAAAATTCTTGCCCTCTCGTCGGTTTGTTTGCGGCCCTGGCCCCGGTGGGGATGAACCCGGTGGCGGGGAGGCAAGCCTGGCAACGTCCGATCCCGGACCGAGCGTTCCGTAATCGGGCGTCGGTTGCAAGCGAGGGTCCACAGTGGGCAGAGTTGCTTCTGCCGCTGCTTGAGACCCACCCTGCCCCGCCCCGCCGCTAAATCCATTCATAAGTAAAGTTTAGGGATACACCGGACTAGGGTAAAGTTACTTCGGGACCCAGCCCAACCGAATTTGGATGCAAGATTGCGGCTACCCAGAATCAGGAATTTGCATCGGAATACAACCGCTGCATGGAACGCGGCAGGGGGAAATGACGACCAATCCAGTTTTCAAACGCCCATGGCGAGTAGTAGTCCTCAGTGTTGTCATCACAGTGCTCATGGCTAGTGGCGCCGTACAAACCTGCGCCGCTTACTCCGTGCTGACTCACGAAGAAATTGTGGACCTGACCTGGAAGGATAAGCTGGTGCCTCTGCTCAAAAAGCGCTTTCCCGCGGCCACCGACGACGATCTGAAAAAAGCCCACGCCTTCGCCTACGGTGGCTCGCTGATTCAGGACATGGGTTACTACCCGTTCGGCAACAAATACTTCAGCGATTTAACCCACTACGTGCGCAGCGGCGACTTCATTGTCAACATGCTGAATGAAGCCACTGACCTGAATGAATATGCCTTCGCGCTAGGTGCCTTAGCTCACTATTCCGCTGACAATTGCGGCCATCCCACGATCAACAAAGTGGTCGCCATCGAGTTTCCGAAGTTGAAGAAAAAGTATGGCGATATCGTGACCTATGAAGACAATCCCAAAGCGCACATCCGCACCGAATTCGGTTTCGATGTAACTCAAGTGGCAAAGAACCGCTACACGTCGGATCGCTATCACGACTTCATCGGCTTCGAAATTTCCAAGCCCGTGCTGGAGCGGGCGTTTCAGGATACTTATGGCATTCCTCTGAGCGAAATTCTAACTAAGGAAGACCTCGCCTTCGGCACCTTCCGCCGGGCTATCAGCCAGGTCCTTCCTGAGATGACGCGCGTGGCGCTGATTGCTCGCCGCCAGGAAATCGTCGCCGAGACGCCGAATTTTCGCGCCCGCCAGTTCCGCTACTATTTATCGCGCACCAGCTATCAGAAAGAATGGGGCAAAGGCTATCGGCGTCCCGGCTTCGGAGCGCATGTGCTGGCGTTCATCTTAAGATTTGTTCCAAAAATCGGACCGTTCAAAGCCCTCGCCTTCAAAATTCCCACCAAGCAGGGCGAAGACCTCTACATCGCCAGCGTCGACCTTACCGTGGAAAATTACACCAAGCTGCTGCAAGAGACGGCCACAGGAAAACTCCAGCTCACCAATACCGATTTCGACACCGGGCACGACACCCGCGCCGGAGAATATAACCTGACCGACAAGGCCTACGCCCGCCTGCTCGACGAACTGGCCACACGCAACTTCGCCCAGATCACACCCGAGCTGCGCAACAATATTCTGGCCTTCTACTCCGACCCCAGCGCTTCTCCCATAACCAGGAAGAAGCCTAAGGAGTGGGAAAAGACGCAGGACGAATTGCAAAAGCTTCGCGCTTTACCGGAACCTGCGGCGGGTGGAAACCAGGCCACATATGAGATTCCCGCCCTTCCCGCGCCTCTTGCGGGAGGGTGAAGTTTGACTTTCTACGCTTGCGTTCCGGTGCCGAGCAGTTCGATCACCTGCGGCTTGGAGGAGGCTCTGTCGATGATGGTGATCGTGCCTTGCTGCGCTCCTTGCTTTGTTGGCGAGAAGGTCGCGCTGATCGTGCAATTCGCTCCGGCAGCGACGCTCGATCCGCAAGTCGATGTCACCGCGAACTCGGCGCTGGCCTTCATGGAAGAAATCTTGAGAGCGGTCGTTCCGGTGTTGGTGAGCTTGACGGTTTGCGGCTTGCTGGTCGTGCCTATGGTCCTCGCGACGCCTGCACCTCAGCAATTATTCAAAATGTGAACGGCGAACATCCCCTTCCACGACTGCCGCGTACCCGGTCTCACCGGGTCTTAACCTTCTCTTCACCGATCTCTTCAATACCGGCTCTGCACCAGAACGACCGTTCGGTTGTCAGACCACCCATCTTCGCTGTATCATCGCAACACTTTCTTCAAAGGCTGTATTCCTGCGTGTACCAGGCGTTTTGACCGTTGCAGTCTCCAGAATCTAATCGCAAGAGGATGCTTTCGATGACGGCAGGTGACGACAAGTTTTATCATGTGCGGATTACACGCCGCGAAGACTTTGCTCCCGATCTGTGGATGATTCGCGTCCAGGCGGACGGAGTGTTCCCCTTCGCTCCCGGACAATATGCGACCCTCGGCGTGGAGCACGACGGCAAGCGCACCGAGCGCCCGTACTCGATCGTTTCGGCGCCCTCCGAAACGGAGATAGAGTTCTTCTTCGAGCTTGTGCCGGAAGGTGCGCTTACCCCGCGCATCTACAAGCTGCAGCCGGGCGACACCTTGCTGATGCGCAAAGTGCCGAAAGGCAAATTCACGCTGGATACGGAAAGCGGCCGTAAGCACCATTTGCTCGTCTCCACCGTCACCGGAGTCGCGCCCTTCGTCAGTTTCGTCCGCACGCTCTCGAAAGATTGGAAAGAGGGCCGCTTCGATGGCAGCCACGAGTTATACCTGCTCAATGGCGCCAGCCGTCCCTGGGAGTTCGGCTACAAAGAGGAATTAAACCGTTTCGGCGCGGAGTTGCCCTGGTTCAAGTACGTGCCCACAGTCAGCCGGCCGTGGGATCATTCCGATTGGCCGGGAGAGATCGGCCGCGCCGACGACATTCTGCGCAAATACGCCGACCAGTGGGAACTCGATGCCACCAACACGACCGCATATCTGTGCGGCCATCCCGACATGATTTCCAACAGCAAGGCGATCCTGAAGCGCCGCGGCTTCCTCGATAAGACAGCGATTAAAGAAGAAATCTACTGGATCCCGCCGAAATAGTTTTGAAAGGGCGCGGCGTCAAGCCGCGCCGGAGGGCACCCACAAAATCAACAGCGGCTCAGAGCCTGCTTCAAAAACCACCGTGCTCGGAATACCGTGGAACAGCGGCGCTTTGAGCGCCGCGTAAGGCCTTAAGAATCGAACAGGCTTTAGCCTGCATTGGCGCATCCAGCATCGCGAGGACTTTTTTCCGGAGGCTGTTTCATCGGCCGCTGCGAGTCGATCGCCCCCACTCGGGGGCAGATCCTACGCGCCCACGCTCGCGCTTCGCCGTTCCAGCAACAACACATCTCTCCAGACCCCGCCCATCCTGCCCACACGCCGCCTCACCCCGATTTCGCGGAATCCACACGCCTTATGCAACTTGATGCTGGCAACGTTCTCGGGAAAGATTCCCGCCTGCAGCGTCCAGATTCCGTGGCGCTCAGATTCCGCGATCAGAGCCTGCAAGAGCGTCTTGCCGATACCACAGCCCCGCGCCGCCGAAGCAACGTAAACCGAAACTTCCGCCACTCCCGAGTAAACCCGGCGTCCAGAAACCGGACTGAGCGCGGCCCAGCCCACAACCTGCCCGCCACGATTGGCGATCAACCGGCAATCCTGCCGGTGAGCAGCATCCCATTTTTCCCAGCTGGGGAGTTCCGTCTCAAAGGTTGCGTTGCCGGATTCAATGCCTTGCGCGTAGATTTCTCTGACCACGGGCCAATTGCCGGGTTCCAGATTGAGGATTTCCAAATCCATGGCGACGTTGCTGGATCACCTTTCAGCTCGGCGAAGAGAACCCATGCCACAAGCAACACTCAGCAAATCAGCACCGCGTGACTCGGGGCACGCGACTCGCGACTCGGGACTGCTTACGTTTCCGCAGGCGCGAAAAATACCAATACGGCCAGCTCTTCCTCAATGTCGTAGAAGCGGTGTCCCACCTCCGCTGCCACGAAGATCACGCTGCCCGCCGACACTTCGCAATCTTCCGCCCCGGCCTTGAATCGAGCTCTCCCGCGCAGCACATAATAGACTTCATCCTCGCGATGCGGCTTCTGATGGTCCGCCGCTCCCGGCGGCAAAACATAAAGTCCCGCGCTCATGGCGGGCACGCGCAGGAACTCCCGATAGGGCCGGCCGCTGCGTGTGCGCTGTTCTTCAATTTCCGCGTGCGTGGCGAAGAATGTCTTCATAAAAGCTTCAGGCGAAAATTCCCCCAAAGATAAGATCGGTAAACTGCGGCACCAGGTTCTGCACCTGCAGATCGCCCTCCGGCTTGTGCCATTGGTAGATCCAGTTGATCATCCCCAGCAGCGCGAAAGCCGCCGCCCGCGGGCTTACTTTCGCCTTGGTGTGGCGTTGCGCTTTCTGCTGTGCTTTTTCCTGAACATCGGCCATCAGCTTCTCCAGAAAATGCACGTAATCTTTCTTGCGGGCGTTGATGCGCTTGCGCAGCGATGGCGGCAGAGGATGGTTTTCATGCAGCATCACGGTGATTTCGCGATCGCGCGGGCTGAGCACAACTTCGATATGCAGGCGGATCAGCGTCCGCAACCGCTCCTCCGCGTCGGCGATGCCGCGCACTGGATCAAGCACGCGCTCCTGCGTGATCTGCATGGCGTGATTCATGATCTCGAAAAGAATTTCGTCTTTGCTTTGGAAGTGGTGGTAAAGGCCGCCTTTGCTCAGTTTGAGCGCGGCGGCCACATCGTTCATGGAAGTGGCGTCATAGCCGCGCTGCTGGAACAGCCGCGCAGCCGTGCGCAGAATTTCCTGCCGGGGATCGACCACCGTCTCGCGGGTCATCGGCTGACATGGTAACGGGTACTCGCAACAAAAGCCAAGACTGTGACCTCTGTAGGTGATACTTCGGCTGGGTGGGAGGACGGCGATGCCCACTCGTACTTCAACTTTGCCCGGACAGGCGCCAGTTGGCACGGGGGCCCATGCCGGCGCCGAGGTCGAGAAATGGCCCTAAGCAACTAAAACCTCAGATTTGGCCTACTAACGATGTCGGAGAATCGCATGCGAAAATCTGGAGCCGTTTCGCTATTGGCCTCGTTATCGATCCTGGCCGGATGTGCCGGAAATCAATCTGGAAGCACGCCTGTGGTGTCTTCGTCGACTCAGTCGACTCTAGCTTCACAAAGCCCGCTTGCCTATGTCTTCACACCGGACGGCAATCAGTACGTGGCTAATGCCGGTCCAAACACCACTGAATTTTCCCTTGCGCCCGGGGGCAGGTTGCAGCCCGTGGCGACTGGATTACCATTCCTGCCGCTGGCCGGCACCACCTCCGGGCTCGTCGGCAGCCCGGCCGGCAATACCAGCTTTCAATCGTATGCCGTACAAGCGGATGGATCGCTTGTGGCCGAGGGCAGCCCGGTTCCTTCCAGCAACTACTCAGCCTCCGCCAGCACCGGCGCGGATTTTTATGCTGTATCCGACACCGCTATTTACGGTTTCGCAGATGGGAATAGTGGCCTGAGCGCTCTCCCCCCAATGCAGAAACCGGTGCCGTTAACCTGCGTTCCCGGCAATATTGATGGGGCCCAGTGCGTGTATGACGCCTGGATGACAATCGGCGACACCAGCGCCTACCTGCTCGAGGAATTCCAGTACTTTGGACCACCGCTCTACCAGTTAACCAGTTTCTCGCGCCAAGGCGCCCAACTGGTCAGCCAAACCTTGGTACCGGTCGGACTCACCACGGGGTTGATCGCCATTACGCCGAACGGTAAGTTTATTTATTCGTTGGACCTGGCGAGCAGCAGAATTTATTTCTACAACGTAAAAGCCACGAATTATCCCGAGTATAACGTTCTCTCCAACGGAAACCAGTTGCAAGCCTCTGGCTATAACCAGTTCATGGTCAGTACCGACGGGGCATATCTGGTGGCCGCCGCAACTCCCACTCCAGCGGCGGCATCCGTGATTCACATGTTTCAGATTAATTCCTCGTCCGGAGTTCTGACCGAAGTTCCCGGCTCCCCCTTCTCCACTGGACAAGCAGGTTTCATCACGATGAGCTTCGATCCAACTGGCCAGTTCCTTCTGGTGGCAAGCTGCACCCGGAATTCGGCTGGGTATTGCACCACTGGCAATCTGGCCGCCATGAGCTACGATTCCTCCAGCGGAGCGCTGTCGGTCACCAGCGATGTAGCCGATGGTACGTATCCTTACTCCGTTACCGCCGCGCCCGTATCGCAGTAAAGAATCGCACGCTCTCTACGGCAAAGCCGCCGGACTGCCCGCAATCCGCCACGACCACATCAGGAACGAAGAAGAAGTCAGATCGATAGCCGGTTCGGTTGTGCTGTAGGACTGAACGTTATCCCGGTACACCGCGTTCTCCGAACTGTTATAGCTTCCGTCGTTTCCGTTAAAGATAGCGAACGTGTCCACGCCGTTCGCCGGACAAAGAATCATCCCCGTCAAAGTTCCCGACGTGGCCGCGCTGGCCGGCCCTTCCGAAGCCGCGCCCCACAGAATCGGCGTACCGCCGGAGGTTCCATCCAGCGCCCCCGCCAGGTTCGCCACCTGATGCTGAATGCAGTTAGGAAACGTGCTTCCGTCGCCCACAATAAACGACGATCCCCACGAGTTCGCGCCCAGAATGTTGGCCAGCCATTTCTGCGAATAAGTGTTGTAGCTGCTCGTGCCCGTAAGATAGTAAAGCTCGCTCGCCATCACAGAAATTCCGGCGCCGTGCGAAGTGGTATCGCCATTCTGCCAGGGCACGCCGAATTCCCACACATCTTTTTTCGATTGCGTGATGGCCACGTTCAACTGGTTCTCCAGCGCCGTGAGCATGGTGGATTCGTTCACCGCCAGGTTTTGCGGATTCCCCGCCAGCTCCAGCGCGCGATACAACTCGAAGTGCGCCAGGCCGCTCACGTCGTACAGATTCAAAGTATCTTCGTTGCCCGTGTCATAAATCTTAGTGATGTAATTCGAGGCGTACTGCGCCGCATCTTGCAGATAGGTCATTGGATTCGTGACCGGAAGCCGTCGCGGCAGCTTGCCTCCTGCCGACTGCAGCGCGATGTAAAGTTCAGTAGCGCCGAATTCCATGTCGTCATCCCAAACTGTCTCGGGATAGCCGTCAAATGGAAGGATCGTCAGCAGGCATCCCGAGGGGCAACTTCCGCTCCCCACCGACGCGGCCGGATCGGCCAGAGAAGTATTGGCCAGCGCAAAAATATCTTCGGCATACAGTAGCGCCTGATTTGCCAAAGTCGGATTCGACACCCGATAAAGTTGGTAATATTCCGCGAACGCCGCCGCCATCCGGCCCGCCAGGTTCGGACTGATGCTCGACCCCGCCGGCCCCGCCACAAATACCGGCCGGTAGCAGATGTAAACATAGTCGGCAGTGCAGCCGGCATAATCGTCGGCAGCCTGCGGCAGAGTCCAGATGTCGTACTCAGTCTCCAGATTCTTAAAGCGGCTCCAGTCCTGGCTGTTGTCGACCTGGTAGTAGAGAGTCTTGTTGGCGTCGTCCCACATTTCCATCAGCCAGTTGATCCCGAACTGCGCCGACGCCGAAAAGTTAGACGAACTAGGCGCACCCGAAGCCGCTCCCGCATACGAAACCGAAGCCGGCGGCGCCGGCGGATTCGCCGGAGCCGAAGGTCCCATCTGCCCCGGAAAATCGCGAATGCCAATCTCCATCAGCGCCACCGTGTAGCTCATGGTTTCCACATACTTCATGTAGTCGCCCGCATCCCACCAGCCGCCCTCGCCGTTGATCACCACTTCCGTAGAAGTCAGAGGCTTCCCAGTCGTCGAAATCAGGTCATTCGAGTTCAGCGGCGGAGTGTCGTACACCGTCGCCGTCTCATCATTCAAATGTCCGGGAGCGGTTCGCAAAGCGTTGGGAACATAATCCGGACCGTCCTGCGAGGTCTCATAGAACCACAGCGTATTCAGCAGCAACCCGGGATAGAGCACGCCCGGCGCATCCACCGCAAAATGCGGCGACGTTGCCCCGACCGGCCCCGTCACTGAGATCGTATAAATGTCGCCACCCGCCACCGTGAAGCTGAGAGAGTAGACGTCATACTTCAGCTTCTTGCTGTTGCTCCACGTGCCCAGCAGTGAACCGATGGAACTCGAATACACCACCACGCCCTTGGAATTGATCACATTAAAAGTAGCGCCAGCTTCCGAAGCTGTCGACATCAGATAAGCCTGAAACGGAGCGTTGGCCGTCTCATATCCCACCTGGCTGACCCGCACATAGGCGGACGCAGACGCCGCATCCGCAGCGGACGCACTAAGTGCAACGATGACGACCGCGAGAAGGGCAGCAAGAGAAAACAGAAACCAACGGCTGACTCGAGAAATTTGGTATCGGCTGGAGCGCATGGTGTACTCCTCCTTCTTGAAGGCGGGCCAGAAGGTCACGCTGGACGGTTTCACCGCGGCTGCAGAGGAGATCGCAATTCGGTGAAACCATTTATTAAAACGCATGAATACTACCATTCGCGCGGCGGAAAATTCAAGGCCAAAGGGAGTGTAAGCGCCCCAACTCCTGAGGGACGCCCTTGAGAGCATAGGGCCCACGGCGAGTTTCAAATGACTTCAACCTGCGGCACGGTCGTCGCAGCGGGCGCGAGCTGCACAATCTGCGCGACCTTCTCTCCGACCAGGCAAGGCGCAGCGCAGGGCACCGTCACCATCATTCGACAGCGCCTCAACCAAGCCACAGGTTATCGAACTCCTTGGCACGGGAACCTAAGATAATTTCCCTTGACTTCCCTGACACGCTGACCCATCCTATTTCTTCCAGCACAATTTCTTTGACAACTGAATAGCAATTGGCTAACACCTGCCATTCGCGCCCTAAACGGCGGCAAAATCAATGCGGCTTTCAGCCGCTGAGGAAAAATTCCGATTTTGCATTTGTCTTGAAAGAGCGCGGCTTCAGGCCGCGTTGCAAAAGCCGCAAAGCAATGGCAGTCTTCAGAGGCTGCAGAAAAACTATGCTTTTGGGATCGTCGCCTAACTCCTATGTCCTTAATATTTTGCGGATAAACCCTTTAGAACCCTGGATTTAGCCGGATCAACGCGGACTCGGTCAGATGCACGTCATTTAATTCCATGGATTTAGGGATTAGATCCGGATTCTTTTGATGGATCAATCGACGGGCTGCGGAGCTTCGCCGGGCGTGGTGCGAGAGCCGAACTCCTTCGCTCAAAAGGAAATAAACCATGGCTAACTCATTTATTCCCAATATTTTACGGAGAAGCTAACTGATTCCAAACGGCTTAGAGGATCGCGCGAGAGCTAACCCCTTTGCCTGTAATATTTTACCGGTAAGTTATTTAGATCCATAGATTTAGCCGGATCGCCGCAGGTCAGGATGTCGGCAAGTCATTTGCTTCCATGGATTTAGACGATTAGATCCGGAAAGTTTCTTTATCCGGGAGGAATCTTGATCTGGATCAAGAAAGAGACCTCGAAGCTGGGAGGATCTCACGACCAGGTAAAGCCGCTTTGGGATTTTCTCCTTGCCGGGGGCCTGCCCTTGAGCGGCGCGAAGGGTGTGTCTGTGGTCGGAATGATCTTTCCAGGATGCTTCCAAGGCCTCGACAACGCAAAAAGTCCACCGCGATGCCCTCCGCTACAAAAAAGTTGCATTTTTACCCCTTACCGAAGTAATATCGGTTACGGAGCTGTTATTCCCAGTTTCTAAGACCCTGTACCGCTCGCTAACTTCCAAAAGTGCAGTTCGGATTGTGCAAAACAACATTACGAGGCCGCCTGTCAGCCTCCGTCCCGGTTCGGAGAGTTCAATATGGCGTGGTACGCATACTGCCTTACCGAGCACCAGACCCTTCCCAACGGTACCCGTTCCAGACGCCCATTTGTAATTGAAAATGTCCAAGGCGTGAACGGAGCCCCAGTCCTCAGCTATCCCAGCGGCGAGTTTGCTGTGATTGTGAGCGAATACGATCCCAACGCTGGCGCACTTGATCACAAATCCGCCATTGACCATGCCCGCGTGGTCAGCGGCTGCTTCCGCAACTCCACCGTTCTTCCGTTCCGTTTTGGAACCATCTTCGAGAGCGACGACGCGCTCCGCCAGGCCGTCCGGGTCAACCGGCGCGCTTTCGGCCAAAGCGTGGAGAAGCTTCGCGGCAAGTCCGAAATGCACATCAAGCTGACCGTCACGGACGGCTCGCTGCGCGAAGCGATGATCGACGTCATCCTGCCCGACACCGTCGGCGGTGACTATCTTTCGAAGCTGCGCGTAAAAGCTTCCCGCGAGCGCGAACGCCAGACCAAGGCGCGGGCGCTTTCGGTCCAGGTCCACAAGCTGTTTAATCCGCTGGAAGAAGAAGTAAGCTGCAAGAAAGTCGCTCCGCAGGGCATGCTGATCGACATCGCGCACCTGATCGACTCGAAGTCGGTGGAGAAATACCAGAACCGATATTCGACCGCCGCCAAGCAGTTGAAGAACTGCGAAGTAGCCATCAGCGGACCCTGGCCTCCGTACCACTTCCTCCCCGGCAAGCTGCGCACCGTGGCGGGAAACAGCTAGAAAACATTCTGGGATAGCATCCGTCTTGAAAGGGCGCGGCTTCCAGCCGCGCCGCCAGGACCTTCAGAGAAATCGGGCTTCTAGCCCGTGGAGCGGGCGGTTCAGAGCATCCACCTGCAGTGATTGTGCAGCCTTGTGCACTTCAGCATGTCTGCTAGGCTCTCGATATGCTCCTCGCCCGAACCGTTATTCCGACCTTAACTCGCACACCGGTAAGCACTTATAAAACCCCGCCGGCAGCCGGGTAGAGCGGTCGCTCTTTGGCGCGGCAAGTGCTCGTTATCGATGTACTAAAGAGGCCGCAACCCAAAGAAAATGACCTCCACTTTTTTGACTCGTCACCATTTCCCGAAGTGCCGCTCGGCTGTCTGGAGCGGCCACTTGCATCGCCTTTCCTGACTACCTTCCAATCCTGACCTCTTTGAAATGTGGCCCCAGAAATGGGGCCGCTTTTTTGCCCGGCCGCCGTCTTGTCAGATACACTGCCAACCATCTATGACAAAGGGTTTGACCATGCCGCTCTCGAGGATAAATTCTGCCGCAATTCTGGCCGCGCTTCTGCTGACGTCTGCGCTTAGCGGACAAAACGCGCCGCAAGGTGCTCAATCCGCTCCGCAGAACTTTCCTCCACTCCTGCTGCAGCAGCTTTCGGCCATCAAGGCAGCCAGCTTGAATGACGATTACGGCTACCGCCAGCTGGCTCACCTGACAGAGAATATTGGCCCTCGTCCGAGCGGTTCGCCGCAGGCGCGCGCCGCCTCCGACTATGTTGCTGGAGAGCTGCGCAAGCTTGGCCTCGAAGTCCATCTGGAGCAAGTCACGATCCCGCACTGGGTTCGCGGGGCGGAGACCGCGGAACTGGTCGAGTATTCCGGGATGGTTCCCGGCACCGGCCAGAAGATCGTTCTCACCGCGCTGGGCGGGAGCACGTCGACGCCGGCAGATGGACTCACCGCCGAGGTCGTCGCTGTTGATACCTTCGATGAACTTCAGGCGCTGGGGCGCGACAAAGTTGCGGGCAAGATCGTGCTCTTCAACGAAGTGTTTGACAAGCAGAAAGCTGCGGCTGGATACGCGTTTGCTTCCTATGGGGAGGCGGTTCGCTATCGCGCCGGGGGGCCGAAAGCGGCCGCCGATCTGGGCGCGGCTGCGTGCCTGGTTCGTTCGGTCGGGAGTGCCGACTATCGCCTTCCACATACCGGATTCAGCTTTCCCGCGGGAATTCCCGCAGGAGCGGTTACTGCGGAAGATGCCGATCTGATAATGCATCTGGCGGGGCAGGGGAAGGTTCGAATGCACCTCACGCTTACCCCGCAAAAACTACCCGACGAGACCGGCTATAACGTTATTGCCGATCTGAAGGGGTCGGAACATCCAGAGCAGATCGTGGTTGTGTCCGGACATCTTGATTCCTGGGATTTGGGTACGGGTGCCATCGACGATGGCGCCGGAGTTGTTATGGCCATGCAAACGGCGGAGGTTCTGCAGCGGCTTCACTTGCGGCCGGCGCGAACCCTGCGCGTGATTGCCTGGATGGACGAGGAAACGGGGGGCGTGGGGGGCAAAGCCTATACTGCGGAATACAGCAGGGATTTGCCGAATCATGTGGCGGCCATCGAGAGCGACTCGGGCGCGGCGCATCCGCTGGGGTTTAACGTGAAAGCCAGTCAGGGAGCGATCGACGCCGTCCGTCCGGTGCAAACTGTTCTTCAGAGCATTGGATCCACGGTGTTCCTGCCGAGCACGTACCCTCCCGGCGCCGATATAGAAGGGATGTCGACGGCGGGAGTTCCCGCCTTTGGCGTCATGCAGGACGGCCGCAAGTACTTCGACTACCACCACACTGCCGCCGACACGCTCGATAAAGTGGTGCCATCGGAACTGCGCGAAAATGCCGCCGCCATGGCGGTGCTGGGATATGCGCTGACGAACATGAAAGATCCTTTGCCAAGACAGTAACGGCCTTCGGGCGCGAACCCAAGCTGCGTTCCTGCAACCGGTACGGCGAAGGCATTAAAGCCAAAACTCGCTTCCTGTAGACGACAACACGCCTGAGAAAAACGTCATCTTTCCGTCCAGTGCGGAAGTTGAATCAATTCGTCCGGCTTTGCGGAAACGCAAAGGGGGTAGAAATGTGGCAAAGACTATCTTGGCGTTGCTTGTCCTGGCTCTCTCGTCTGTGCTCGCTCGCGCGCAAGACTTGGGACAGCTATCGGGAGAATCACAGCTTAATCGCCCGGCTGCGCTCGTCGGGAGCGCTCTGACGTGTTCGCAATCACAGACCTTCCGAGTTCCCCCGGATGTCGCCGACCGGGCAAGACTCAAAGCGCGGCTTATCAGCCTCCTGCACGAAAGCCTTTACGACGATGCCAAAGGCATAGTCAATATCGCGCGGGAAAAAGAGATAAGGAAACTTGCAAGTAAGCTGAAGCGCTGATCGGAGCATAGGTCTGATCCCTCAAGTGTTTGGCAGAACCGCCGATTCATGTCTACGAGGCGCAAGCCTGCTCGGAGGCTGAATGTCCCGTCCGGTCGCAGCATTCCCCTGCTCTCGTCCATTCCTGCCGTCAGCCTTAACCATAGCCCTAAGCATTTTTTCTATTCCCGGGCCAGGGAATGTCCGTTATTACTGCATGACGTGAACCACGCTTCTGTTGCGCGGCTCGTCAGACGCTGGGGCGGGCGCCTGCCGCGTCGTCACCATCTTTGGAGGGTGACAGAGTCTTGCTGCAGTGAGGGGGTGACTTGTCTTGCTGCATTTCCGCGGTCCCGGGGGCCTGTTGACGCATCTCATTTAAGACGCTTATCATTTCCGTTTGGCCCTAATGGGGCGGGGACGGCTCCTGGAGCCGTCACAAATTTTAGAAGTGAACATCATATGGATAAAAAGAAGTTAGACACATTCAAGAAACGGCTGGAGACGCGGCAGCAGGATCTGCGCCGCACGGTGTCGCGCACGCAGGCCGATGGCCGCTCCGCCGACGAGGACACGGCGCAGGATATTGCCGACCGCGCCGCCAGTTCTTACACCAAGGAATTTCTCTTCAGCCAGAGCAACAACGAGCGGCAGCTCCTGCAGATGGTGGAGAAGGCGCTGGCCCGGATTCGCGAGGGCAGTTTTGGCGAGTGCATCCACTGCGGCAAGGAGATCAATGCCAAGCGGCTCGAAGCCGTTCCCTGGGCGCGGCACTGCATCGAGTGCCAGGAAAAACTGGAACAGGGATTGCTGGAAGAAGCTCAACGATAGCGTTTCCGGCTTTGACGGTGCGGTTTTCCCGCTGATACACTGATAGTTCATCCCGCCAGGATCGAGACCTCGAAAGAGAGACTGGAAAGGTAGTTGTGCGCGCAGAAACCCGCCATCAGCTTAAGGCCGACACATTCAGCCGAGTCACCATCGGAGCTGCCGAGAAAACCGCTCATTGGAGCGTAGAACACCGGAACACCATTATTGTGGGGGTTGTGGCCGCGATTGTGATCGCGGCGGCGGCGCTCGGCGGCTGGTATTACCTAAACTCGCAGGATGAGAAGGCCAGCTTTGAGTTGTCGCAGGCGGTCAGGACTCTGGACGCGCAGATTCGTCCCGCGGGAACGCCCGCGCAGCCCGACGTGCCCAGCTTCACCTCGGCAAAAGAACGGGCTGAAGCGGCAAAGAAGCAGTTCCAGACGATCATAGACAAGTATTCTCACACCCGCACCGCGGATATGGCGCGATATTTCCTGGGGGTTACGTCGGCGGATGCCGGCGACAACGCCACGGCCGAAGCCGACTACAAGGCCGTTGCCTCGAACGGCAATAAAGAGCTGGCCTCGGTCGCGAAGCTGGCGCTGGCCTCGCTCTACGGTAATACGAGCCGCACCAAAGATGCGGTAGCTTTGTATCAAGAGCTCATCAACCACCCCACGGCGTCGGTGAGCAAAGTGACCGCGGAGTTACAACTGGCTGAGCTTTATGAGACGAGCAATCAGCCGCTCGACGCCAAGCGTCTCTACGAGCAGATCAAGAAAGACAATCCGGGCCCGGAAACACTTCAGCTTGCGAACCAGAAGCTCTCACAACTGAAATAAGCTTCGAATCCCATATTCGCGCACGGCAACTGCCTGTTTCCCTTCCTGCTCCCTTACTTTCGTAAGGCCAATCCCGACTTTTGCCGTGAGTTGCTGACCTGGCTCAAAGAGAATTGACGGGAGTCCATTTCCGTCCTTGAGCGAGGATCCATGACTTTTCGGCACCGGCGTGCATGGTTAGTAGTTTGCCTTCTGGCGGGTTGCGCTTCCTTCGGCTCCGCACAGGATAACTCGGGGCAGAGTCTCGGCGACGTGGCCCGCAAACTGCGAAAAGACACCACCAACGAAGTCAAAATGACGGACGGGGACACGAAGAAGCTTTTCGAGTCCGTGGACAAAATATTCGCTTTCGCGGCGGAAGACACCGGAATGCCGAAACGGGCGGTAGTCAAGCGCCAACTTGTGGGCAAGGCCGACGTAGAAAAGTATGCTGCCGGGCGTCTGGCCAAGGAAGAATTCACGCAACGCTTCGCGCAGGCTGAATTGAGCATGAAAAAGCTCGGCTTTCTTCCCCGGGAATTCAACCTGAAGGAATTTCTGGTGAGGTCCACGGGCCAGGAAGTTGCCGGCTACTACGACGAAGAGACAAAGACAATTTCTCTGCTGAACTGGGTGCCCCTCGACCGCCAGGAACCGATTCTGGCGCACGAACTGACCCATGCCCTGCAGGACCAGAATTACGATCTGGCGAGGTGGATGAAAGCGGGCAAGAAGGCAGAAGAGAATGGCGCCACCGAGGACGCCGCTGTAGCGCGCAAAGCCGTGGTTGAGGGCCAGGCCATGGTGGTATACGTCGACTACGCCCTCAAGCCGACGGGACGGACCCTCGAGGATACGCCTGGACTGATCTATCAGATGGAGGAACCGGTGGTGAAGGCGGTGATCGATTCGCAGCTCATGCACGATGCGCCGATGATCATGCGCGAGATGGGGTTCTTCTCCTATCAGGAAGGTTTGATTTTTGAGGGCGAACTGCTGCACAAGGGCGGAAAGAAGATGGCCTTTGCGGGGGTTTTCGCGCATCCGCCGAAGAACTCGCACCAGGTGCTGCAGCCGGAAACTTATATCCAGGGCGAAAAATTGCCGCCGGTGCTTATTCCGGACATGCAGGCGGTGCTGGGCAACCAGTATGAAGTATTCGATTCGGGCGGGATCGGCGAACTCGATGTGCGTGCGTTGCTGAAGCAATATGGCGAGCGGAAGACTGCCGGAGATCTTTCCTCGGCGTGGCAGGGCGGGGCGTATGTGACGTACCGGCGGAAGGACAAACCGGTCGCCGAAGTTTCTGCCAGTACGGCCGATCTGGCGCTGTTGTATGTTTCACGATGGAAGACGGCGCAGGCGGCGGAGCGCTTCGCGCATTTCTATGCCGAGGCGGTTTCGCAGCGTTATCACAGTGCGACGGCGCAGCAGGTGGAAGCCTGCTCGGGGACGAATTGCCCGGTTTCGATGGCTCAGATTGCAACGGAAGAAGGGCCGGTGATCGTCGAGCACGGGGATGAGAACAGCGTGGTGGTCTCAGAAAGCTTCGATACGGCGCTGGCGGCGAGGCTGCGCACTGCGCTGCGAAATGAGAATGAGGGCGTGCATGCGCAGGTGCAGCCGCAGGCAGAACTAGGAATGCGGCTGTTCGAGATTCCGGCGTTTCAACAATTGGTGGAGAGGATCGGAGAACGTATCGCCGCGGGAGTCGAGTGAGCGCGGTAGCGGGCGCAAAGAAATCGCGCAGGACGCGAAGAAAACAAACTGCACCGATATCTACAGTTCTCCGAAAAGTATCTGGTCCACGGCTAGCTGGCGGCAGGTTGAGTGAATGGCTTCGATGGCGGCTTCTGACACAAACCGAAAACCATAGCGAAAGGCGTTGCGCTGGCAGGCCATGGCGTATGTCCGGACCGCTCCGAAGGGAAGCTCGAATTCCAATTCCACCAACTCACCCAGAGGAACTTCCATCCTGAGCATGGCCCCGATTCCTGACTCGCTCAGATCCACAGTATAACCAGTGAGCATGCCGCATGTCCGTGAAATCACAGTAATAGCGACTTCAATTTTGAAACGCGGATGGCGGCGCTGATCGACCGCAGGCACGGAAGTGGATGCGGGCTGGGGTTCAGAATGCAAATTGCTTCTCCAAAATGCTCTTAACTCATTAAAGACACGTGGTTCCCCGGGACTTGGGACGGGGAGGGTGTTGCATTTTTATCGGCATTAAAGCGGCAAAGCTTTATTGTGACTTCGCCGCGACCGTCCATTTTCACCCTTCCGCCCATTTCCACTTTCTCTCCAGCTTCGGTAGGATGATTGTCCATTCTGTTTTCATTACCATAAGAATATGGCTGACTTCACACTGCGGGTAAATGGGACCGAGAAGAAGTTCAGCGTTCCCCCTGAAACGCCCCTGCTTTGGGTGCTGCGGGATACGCTGGAACTGACGGGGACGAAATTCGGCTGCGGCGCGGGGCTGTGTGGCGCATGCACCGTACACGTGGATGGAGTGGCGACGCGCTCATGCACGACACCGGTTTCGCAGGTTGCATCGAGGAACGTCACCACCATTGAGGGGCTGGGTGCGAAGGGCCTGCACGGACTGCAGCAAGCCTGGATCGATGAGGAAGTCCCGCAATGCGGGTATTGCCAGACAGGACAGATTATGGCGGCCGCCGCCCTGCTGGCGAAGACGCCGAATCCGAGCGATGAGCAGATCACGCAGGCGATGAACGGCAATCTGTGCCGCTGCGGAACCTATGAGCGCATTCGCAAGGCGATCCACCGGGCTGCATCGGCGGGAGGTGCGCGATGAGTCCTTTAAGCCGGCGAGAATTTGTGGCGGCGGGGGTCGCTGCCGGGGCGGGACTGGTGGTCGGCTTCTATTTGCCGCATCGTCAGTCCAGCGGCAAAGCAGTTTTTTCCCCCAATGCGTACCTGCGGATTACGCCCGATAACAAAATCACAATTGTGGTGGCGCGGTCGGAGATGGGGCAGGGAGTGCGCACCGCCCTGCCGATGATTTTGGCGGAGGAATTAGAGGCCGACTGGAAGCAGATCGAAGTCGAACAGGCGGGCGCGAGCACGCTGTTTGGAGATCAGACAACCGGGGGCAGCGCCAGCGTGCGCACCACCTGGGATCCCATGCGCAAGGCGGGAGCGGCAGCGCGGGAGATGCTGATTTCGGCCGCGGCGCTCACCTGGGGAGTACCGCGATCGGCCTGCAGCGCGCAGAACGGAAGCATCGTTCACGCCTCGTCAAACCGGCGGTTAAGCTATGGTGAACTGGTCACCAAAGCCTCCGCCTTGCCGATTCCGACAGATGTGCCGTTGAAACAATCCAAGGACTATAAGATCGTGGGGCAGCGGCTGGCTCGTGTCGACACTCCGGCGAAGGTGAAGGGGGAAGCCGTGTTCGGCATCGACTTTCGCCTGCCGGGAATGAAGTACGCGGTGTTGTCGAGATGTCCGACGATTGGCGGCAAGGCGGCAAGCTTCGACGACAAGGAATCGAAGAAAATTCCCGGCGTGAGTTACGCGGGCAATATCGGCTCGGCTGCGGTTGCGGTTGTCGCGGACAGCGTATGGGGCGCGATGGAGGGCCGCCGCGTGCTGAACGTCAGTTGGGACGATGGCCCCAACAAAGACTTGAATACCGCCGCTGTGGTTGAATCGCTTCGGCAAGCGGCGGCAAAGAAGGGTGCGAGTCTTTATTCCGCCGGAGATGTTGCGAAGGTGTCCGGCCGGCGAATTTCCGCAGAGTATCAGTTGCCGTTCATGGCGCACGCGCCCATGGAGCCGGGAAACTGTACGGCGCATTACTCGGGCGGAGGCTGCGAGTTGTGGGCTCCAACGCAGGTTCCTCAGGACTGCCGCGACTCGGTGGCGCAGGCCGTTGGATTGGATCCCGATCAGGTAAAAATTAACGTTACGCTGATGGGCGGAGGATTCGGCCGGCGCCTGGAACACGACTACGCCGTGGAAGCGGCTCTGGTGTCGAAGGCGATTAACGCTCCGGTGAAAGTGATCTGGACGCGGGAAGATGACATGCGCTTTTCGACTTATCGTCCCGCCAGTTTGCATCAGTTGAGCGCGGTGCTGGACGGGTCCGGTTGGCCGGTGGCATTTACGCATCGCATCATCTCGCCTTCGATCAGCGCACAGAAGGGGCAGCCGGGCACTAATGGAATCGACCCTGACCTGCAAGATGAAGCCGCGTTCGTCTACGGATTGCCCCATGTCTCGCTCGAATACGTTCCCGCGGAAACGCCCGTGCCGCTGGGATGGATGCGGTCGGTCTACGCGCTGCAGGCAGGGTTTGCCAGTGAGAGCTTCATCGACGAACTGGCCAACGCGGCAGGCAAAGATCCGCTCGACTTTCGCCTGCACATGCTGGCGAAGGATCAGGACATTCCTTACTTTGTCACCACCTGGCACACGGCGCGCATGAGGAACGCTCTGCAGCTCGCCGCCGAAAAAGCGGGATGGAAGACGCCGCTGCCGCCGGGACGCTTTCGCGGTATCGCGTGCTTCGGTTGCTTTTCTTCTTACATGGCCGAGGTGGTCGAGATCAGCATGGAGAACAATACGCCGCGCGTGCATCGCGTGATCGCCGCCGTTGATTGCGGGCAAGTGGTCAACCCCAGCATCCTCGAGCAGCAGATTCAGGGCGGGATTGTTTACGCGCTCTCGAACGCGCTGCGGGCGCAGATCACGATTGAGAAAGGGCGCGTGGTGCAGGGGAACTTTGACGACTACGCCCCGCTGCGCATGGATGAAACTCCGGTGGTTGAAGTTTACGCCGTGCCCAGCGCAGAGGCGCCCACCGGAATTGGAGAACCATCGGTGCCGCCTCTGGCGCCGGCACTATGCAATGCGATTTTCGCGGCCATGAAGAAGAGGATTCGGGCCCTGCCAATCCTGAGTTAGCAGGGTGCAGCCCCGGTTGCCAGCGGAAGAAAGACAGATATCGAGGCCTGCCACCGAGGCCTGACTTAGTCGCGTGTGACCCGTGAATCGCTGTTTGGAAACTCGGCTACTGGGCCATAAATGCGCCCAGCCATTTCACGGGCAGCCGGGAAGCCAGCGCATTGGCGAGTCGCTCGTCGGCGGTGATCATCTCGGTCTTGTACTGAATCGCCAGGGCAACGTAGAGGGAGTCGTAGACGCTGCGGTTATGGGCAAGAGCAATCTTGATCGCATCGGGGAGCAAAGTGAGAGATGAGACCGTCAAGAAATCCCGAGCGATAATATCTGCCGCGGCAATCTCGGCGACTTCCTGCGGCCATCTTTGCTGGCGAACGCCTTTCCACAAGACATTGCCCACTTCCGCCCAAAAAATATCTGGCACCACGAAGTGAATTTCGCCGTCAACATAACGTTTCAATAGCCGCAGGGACTCGGCAACGAGCGTCTCTTTCGCGGCCGGAACCGCCCACTTCGCGGCCACGCTGGCGTCGAGGACAAGAGCGGTCAACGATCCCGGTCCTCGCGAATCGTCTCCTCAGCGCTGGGAAAAGAGCCAGCGGGTCCGACTGGATGAGCGCGGAGTTCCTCCATCCGCCGGTAGAATTCCCGGCGCCGTTGCAACTCTTTCGCCGTGGGTACGTTACTCTGCAGCAGCGAAATTACCTCAGCGGCGATCGATTTGCGGTGCTCACGCGCGCGTTTGCGGAGCGCATTGTAGAGATCGGCGGGGATATTTTCGACGTACAGCGTTGGCATATGGAATCCCTATGGAAAGTATAGCATTATCATAGTCCAAAGCAGGAGTCATCTCGCCTTGACACTGCTTTCCTTCAGCCTTTATTCTTGAGGCTGCTCCTGGCGGCACTTGCGCCTTCCTGGCGTGCTTCCGCGGGCCCAGGCGGCAATTGGACGGGCGCGGAGGTTTCCCATGTTCTTCGAGATCAAAGATTTAGAACTTCATCCCATCGAATTTGCGGAGAAGTTCGCACCGGGCGTAATTGACTTCGGCGAGGAGTACCGGCAGAAAGCCCTGATCGAAACCAGCGGGCGCGCCGACCTGGTCGAGGAGCATCACGGCAAGCACAAGATAATACAAGATATACGGATCAGGGGCGGGCTAGCGACCGCTTTGGAATTAAGTTGTGCGCGCTGCCTTGAACCCATCCTTCAGGACGTGACACGCGAGTTCGATCTGCTGTATCGCCCGCAGGGCGCCGATGCCGGGCGCGATGAAATGTCGGTGACCGATGCGGAGGCGGAAATCAGCTATTATGAAGGGGAAGGCGTTCTGCTCGATGATGTAGTGCGGGAGCAGGTACTGCTGGCGGTTCCGCTCAAGGTCACCTGCCGCGAAGATTGCAGGGGATTGTGTCCGCATTGCGGCAAAAACCTGAACCAGGAAAAGTGCTTATGCGCCGTTGCGCCGGAAGAACCGCGCTGGGCGGCGCTAAAAGAAATTCGCGGCAAGCTGGCGCATTGATCGAGTGCGCTTGTGCGGAATGACATCCATATATTGGCGAGAGGAACTCATAGACCATGCCGAATCCAAAACGCAGACATTCACAAAAACGCACCTCGACACGGCGGGCGCACGATGCCCTGAAGAGCCACTCGCTCTCCGAGTGCCCCAACTGCCACGAAAAGAAAATGCCGCACCGCGCCTGCGTGAAGTGCGGTTACTACAAAGGGCGCGAAGTAGTGAGCGTCGAGGAAGCCAGCTAGTTCCTGCCACCAAATGCCTAGCGTGATTGCGCTGGATGCGATGGGTTCGGACCGGGCCCCCAGGCCTGAGATTGAAGGCGCAATCCACGCCGCGCGAAGTTACGGAGTGCGTGTCCTGCTGGTCGGTCCGGAGGCCACGATCAAGGCGGAACTTGACCGCCACTCGTCGGCGTTCCGGCTGCCCATTGAAATCGTCCACGCCAGCCAGGTCATCACCATGGAAGATAAAGCGGTGCAGGCAGTGCGCGCCAAGCGCGACTCCTCCATGCGCGTGGGGCTGCGGCTGGTGCGCGAAGGGCGTGCGGCGGGATTTGTTACAGCCGGTAATACCGGCGCTGCCATGGCTTCGGCCAAGATGGTTCTGGGCGCGCTGCAGGGCGTGGATCGTCCGGCTCTGGCAGCGGTTTTTCCGACGGCTCCTGGAACAGCCGCGATTTTGCTCGATGTGGGCGCCAACGTCGATTGCAAGCCGCATAACCTGGAACAGTTCGCGGTCATGGGCGAAATTTATTTCCGCTCCATTTTCGGACGGTCGCGATCAGGAAGCCGGCCGCGCGTAGGACTGCTTTCCATAGGCGAAGAAGAAACCAAGGGCAACGAGCTGACCCGCGAGTCGTTTCAGTTGCTCAAACTGCTGCCTTTGAACTTTGTGGGCAATGTGGAGGGCCGCGATCTGTTCAATGGACACGTTGACGTGATCGTGGCCGATGGCTTTGTGGGCAATGTGGCGCTGAAGATTTCCGAAGGTGTGGCCAATCTGGTGCGAACAGTATTAAAGGAATCGCTGAAAGCTACCATTTCGCGGCAGGTGGGGTACATGCTTTCGCGCAGCGCGTTTTCCGATTTCAAAAAGCGAATTGATCACACGGAATACGGTGGCGCCCCTTTGCTGGGGGTAAAGGGCGTCTGCATTATTACCCACGGCTCATCCAACGCGAATGCGATTAAGAATGCGATTCGCGTGGCCGCTGAGGTTTCTGAGCGCCACATCAATGACACTATCGAGCGCGGACTGGCCGAGATTCGGCCCGCGCCTAAAGAGGCCGAAGCCGCGCCGGTTCATTGATCGTTCTTCCAAGATAAGCCGGCGCCAAAGGGCGCGCACACCATTTCAAATATGGAATCTACTAACGGGCATCGCATCGCATTCGTCTTTCCCGGCCAGGGATCGCAGGCCGCGGGCATGGGAAAAGATCTGGCCGAAAAATATCCGGTCGCGAAACAGACGTTTGAAGAGGCGGACGACGCCCTGGGCTACAAGCTATCGCAATTGTGTTTTGAAGGCCCGGAGGAGCAGTTGCGTCTGACCGAGGTCACGCAGCCGGCTATTCTAACCGCATCGATTGCGGCATTTCGGGTCCTGGAGAGCCGCGTGCCGAGGCCGAGCTTCGTCGCCGGCCACAGCATGGGTGAATATTCGGCGCACGTGGCTTCCGGAACTATGACTTTTGCCGATGCGGTGCGCACCGTGCGCAGCCGCGGCAAATATATGCAGGATGCGGTTCCGTTGGGAGTGGGGGCCATGGCCGCGATTCTCGGCATGGGAGCGGAAAAAGTTGAAGAAGTTTGCCGCGATGCGGCTCAAGGAGAAGTCTGCTCGCCGGCGAATATCAACTCGCCGGAGCAGATTGTGATCTCGGGCAACACCGCTGCAGTGGAACGGGGAACGAAGCTCGCGAACGAGCGCGGCGCCAAACGCGCCAAGTTGCTGCCGGTGAGCGCGCCGTTCCACTGCTCGCTGATGAAACCGGCGCAGGATCTGCTGGAAAAGGACTTAAACAAAATAAAGATGCAACGGCCGGTTTATCCCGTGGCCTGCAACCTGGAGGCATCTTTGGTAACGGATGAAATCCGCGCTCGCGAAACTCTGGTCGGGCAGGTTACAGGTTCGGTGAAATGGGAAAAGAGCATGCGCCTGCTCATCGACGAGGGCGTGCAAACTTTCGTCGAGATCGGGCCGGGCAAGGTTCTGTGCGGATTGATGCGGCAGATTGACCGGTCGAAGACTTGCGTGAATGTGGGCGACGAAGCTTCTTTGAGCAGAGCGCTGGAACAGCTCGCCAGTTAGGCGACCTTCATCGAAATTCCAGATCGCAAGGCGGGGTGCTGATGGTTTTATCCGACTTGTCCACATAGACCTGGGCGTGCTGGGCGCGATCGTTCACGATCAGGTCAACGACCACACCGCTTCCGCCGCCGGGGCAGTTGCTCTCGCCGAAGATTCGATAACTCTTAATGAGGCCCCATTCGCCGCCCGGGCCCCAGTCCTGCTTGAATTCATTCAAGGGATATTGCGCATGATTCTGCGGATGCTGCTTCCAATCGGGATCGGCGTAGTAGATGCCGTAGGCGGTTTCGAAATCCTGTCTCTGCAGCGCGGCGAAAAACTTATCCGCCACATGTTTTTCCGGCCAGAAGCGGTTCCACCAGCCGATGGCGAGCAACACAAGCAGAAGCGTGACCCCCGAAATAATCCGGGCCCTTTTCCGGCGTTCCTTCTCCGGCTGATACTCCTTCGCGTCCAGTAGCGTCATCACTCTCTAGCATAACGGACGCAACCGGGAAGTCAAAAGTTCCAAATGGGATGAGTGATTGCGAAACGCAGGAATCGGGCGATTTGAAGTTTGCAGGCGCAGTCGGGCGCTCTCAACTAGTCGATTGCAAAATTATCCGGATACTGGATGTCTATAGAGTGCGTTTGAACAGCGGAATCGCGATCCCCAGCGTCAGTGCCGCGAAGACGCTCAGAAACAGCATATCGCCCCACACCGCACCGAGGGTTGTTTCCTTCAGCAGCAGGCACTTGAAACCATCGACGGCATAGGTGAAAGGGTCCACCCAGGCGATAGCCCGCAACCACCGCGGAAAGGCCTGAACGGGATACACCGAGCCGCTGGGGAAAAATAAAAGAGTATTGAGAATGCCGAACATGGCTCGCGGCACCAGGGGATCCTCGATGCGAACCATCAGCAGAAACATCATGGTATTGAAAGCCAGAGAAGTCAGCACGATCATGATCGCGAGACCGAGGATGGTTGCCGGATGGAAAATGGTTCCGACTCCTGCCAGCATCGAACCGATCACGACAATGATTACGCCCGTCATCACCGCCTTAATCGCGCCGGCGAGATTCAGGCCCAGCACCAGTTCCAGCTTGGTGATCGGCGTAACCAGGTAGCCTTCGTGCACCCCGCGCGCTTTGTCGTCGATATACAACATGCCGCCGCCGATCATCACCGAAACGAACATGGCCAGCACCAGCGAACCCGGCAACAGATATTTCATGTACTCGATGTACGGATAAAGCTCGACAATCGAAAGCGCCGTCTGCTGCAGGATTCGCGGAGAGACGGCCGGCTGGTTGAGCGCGGCGGTCAAATCAGTGAGTTCGGACTCAATCGCCGAACTCATGAAGTTGTCGCTGTTGTCGACGACGACCGCGATCTGAGGATGGTTCTCTTCATACACACGGCGGGAGAATTGCGGCGGGATGATCACCGCGCCTTGAAGTTTGCCGTCGCGGACATCCTCGACCGCCTTTTTGTCGCTGTCGTAAGGGATCGCCTCGAAGGTGCGGATATTGGCGCGTACCGAATCGAAGGCCTCGCGCACCCGGAGCGCCTGCGGGCCGCCATCCTGGTCGACAATGGCGACCCTGGCATCGCGAATCTTGCCGCCAAAGGCATTGCCCAGGATGATGAGCTGCACCAGGGGAAAGATCATCGACGCCAGCATGAGCGCCGGCGAGCGGAAGAACTTGCGCATCTCGCGCTCGACGATGGCCATCATCCGGTTCATAGGTTCAATTCTCTGCTTACGGTTGCAGTCCCGGCCGTTGTGGCATCACGAAGGCGTACGCCTTCTGCAATTCGTCTCTCAGTTGCCGTCCCGTGTAGTGCACGAAGACGTCGTCAAGGGTTGTGTTCTGCACAGAAAGCGACTTCACCGGAACTCCAGCGTGTACTGCCATCTCGACCAGTTCAGTCGTTGTGCGCGAGCCGTTTCCTGTCAGGATGCGGTACATCCCCGCTCCCTCGTGCTGAATTGAAGTTACGTCGTGAAGCGTGTGCAGGCGCTGCTCCCAGTCGTCGGGAGGCTTCTCGAATTGCACTTCAATCACATTCGAGCCCGGCACGCTCGCCTTCAATGCCATGGGCGTATCGAGGGCAACCAGCTTGCCGTGGTCCACAATGGCGATGCGCTCGCATAGCCGGTCAGCTTCGTCCATGTAATGGGTGGTGATCAGAATGGTGAGCTGGCGCTGGCTCTTGATGTTGCCCAGCATTTCCCACACGGCTACCCGCGAGACGGGATCCAGTCCCGTTGTGGGCTCGTCGAGAAAAAAAATCCTGGGATGATGCACCAGGCCGCGCGCAATCTCCAGCCGCCGCCTCATTCCGCCGGAGAGTGTCTTGGTTTGCGCGTTCCGCCACTTGGTTAAATCCACCAGCTCCAGCAATTCGTTGATGGACCGCGATCTTTCTTTTGCAGGAACGTCGTACAGCTTGGCGTAGATCTGCAGGTTTTCTTCCACGGTAAGGTCAAGATCGCTGGTGAGCGCCTGCGGAATTACGCCGATGGTTCGCCGCACTGCATCCGGATTCTTAGCCACGTCATGACCGGCGATGCGCGCGATCCCGGAAGTGATGGGAATCAGCGTGGTCATCATGCGGATCAGCGTAGATTTTCCTGCGCCGTTGGGGCCAAGCAGCCCGAAGATTTCGCCCTCCTTTACTCTGAAGGTGACATCATCGACGGCAGTAAAGTCGCCGTATTTCTTGACAATGTGTTCGACCGCAATGGCATCAGCCGGTTCAGCCGTCGCAAGCGCAGCGCTGTTCGACTTGGGACTTGCATCCGCGGTCATTGCTGCCCTGCCGTTGCCGTGCTCTGCGGATGGCTCTCACCCTTCATCTGCGCCGGCGATACCAGCACCTCGGCCGTCATTCCCGGCACGAACGCACCCTTCGGATTGTCCAGCCTGACTTTCAGGACGATGGTTCTGATATCCCGCTTGCGGCGGCTCACGTCGCGCTGCGTGGCGAAATCGCCTTCCACGCCTTTGAAGAATACTTTGCCACTGATGATCGTTCCTCCGGGCATGCGAACCCGCAATACATCGCCATAGCCGATGTGGTCGGCATAAGTTTCAGGAATCGCCGCCCGCGCCCAGGTGTCAGTCAAATCGACAATGGTGACGATGGGAGCGCCGATATTGACAACCTCGCCCTGTCGCGCCGCCCGCACGGAAACCGTGCCGGTTACGGGCGCATACACGTTGGTGTAGCCCAGACGCACCGCGGCCTGATTCTTTTGTGCGATGGCATTTTTGAGGTCGGCCTCGGTGGCTTGTACATTGCTCTTCGCCGCATTGGCCTGCTGGGTTCGCGCGATAGCGGAGTTCAAGTTGGCCTGCGCCGCCTTCACCAGTTCCTGCTGGGCCTGCAGGTTGGCCTTAGCGGCTTGCAGATTGGTTTCGGCTTGCACGCGCTCCTGATCGGATTGCACGCCGGCCCTGGCCAATTCGATCATGCGGCGGCTGTCGCTCTCGGTCCGATCGAAAGCCGCTTTTGCCCGTAGAAGTTGCGCTTGGGCGGAAGAGAGCATGGCCTGCGCGTTGGCCACATCGCTGGAAGTGGAACCTGACGTGGATTCCTCGGTGTGCTGCATCCCGGTAACTTTATGCTGCAGGCTGGTGATGTTGGCCGCGGCCGCGGCATCCTGAGTCTGCAACTCAGAGGGGTCGAGCACGGCAATCAAATCTCCGGCTTTCACTGGCGTGCCTTCGTCCACCAGAAGTTTCTGAATGCGTCCTCCCACCTGCGCGCTGACGATGACCTGATTCGCGTCGACTGTGCCAATCAGCACCAGATCCTTGGAATGATCGGTGGAAAAATAGTAATAAGCGACCGCGATGACGAAGATGATGCCGAGAAGAATGAAAAAGCGGTTGCGAGCATTCATTTGCGTACTCCTGATCCACGGACTTCCAGGCCCGTGCCAGCGCCGGGCGCGAAGAGCGCCGCGGAAATGAAATCCAGAACCGCAGCCCGGCGCTCCGCGATGCGCTGCGGGGTGAGAGGATTGAAGTGCACAATCTTTTGCATAACCGGAGCGCTGCTGAAATAAAAAACGATCATCGCCACCATGGAAGAGACAAAGTGCGCCGGATTTACGTTTCGAAATTCTCCCTCTGCCATGCCTTTCTTCAACAGTTCTCCCAGCCGCCGATAAACCGGCTGAAAGTAAGTTTTCACCAGCCGGTCGATGTGCTCCGAGTGGCCCTCGCGCGCGCGCATCATCTCGCGCTGCATCAGCTTGGGGTAAACCTGGTTGGAAGCGATGAAGTCGAAATAGGCGCCCACGTAGGCGATGATCATCTCGCGCGGCGGCAGATTACTGTCGAGGACCTGAAATACCCGAGCCTTCACACCGGAGAAGGCGTGGTCCAGAACCGCGCCGTAAAGCCTGTCCTTGTCTTTGAAATAGTAGTAAAGCAAGGCTTTGTTGACTCGTGCGTGACGGGCGATCGCGTCGGTGCGGGCGCCGGCGATGCCCTGCTCTGCGAACTCCCGGGCGGCAGCTTGCAGGATGGCGGCCCGGCTTTCCTCGGGCTGGCCGCGAGTGCCCAGACGGGAAGCGCTGGCGCGGGGCTGTGATGAGCGGCGCATTCTTAATTAACCAGTTAGTTAGATTTTACACCTGCCGGAAAGTAGCCGCAAGGCAAGGTTCACCGGAATGGATCTTTATTCGAGCTACAACTTTCCGCCGGCGATTGACGGCACCAGCAAGACCTCATCGCCGTCAGTGAAGACGTAGCTGGATCCGCCTAAAAAGCGGATGTCTTCCTCATTCACGTAAATGTTGAGGAAGCGGCGAAGGTGTCCGGTTTCATCACGCAGGTGAGGCTTGAGGTCGGGAAATTTCTCGTCAAGGGCCGAAAAGAGCTCGTCCAGGTTCGAAGCAGCGCAGGCGACTGAGCCTACGCCCGCGGTGTGGCGACGCAGCGCAGTTGGAATTTGTACGGTGATTGCCATCGATGTTTCCTCGGCGGCTGAGGCCGCTGACATTTGTTTGGGTTGGCGGCGCGACCAAAAGTCGCGCTCTTTTCAGCGAAAAGTAAAGTGTTAGGCTCCGACGGTGGCTGCCGCTTCTTTCGCGGCCGCCACCGTGCCCAGCGTCTCCTGCAAGTAGTTCTCGAATTCTGCCAGTTTGGGCGCAATCGGTTTTTCCATCTCATACACGCCGGCCAGCACGTCAGTGGTCTTCAAGCCGTTGCCGGTAATGCAAAGCACCGTCGTTTCCTCCGGCAGAATGCGATCCTGCCGATAGAGCTTTCCGGCGCAGCCCACGGTTACGCCGCCCGCAGTCTCGGTAAAGACGCCTTCGGTTTCCGCCAGCAGGCGAATCGAATCGATCACTTCAGGATCGCTGACATCCTCGCTCCATCCGCCGCTCTGCTTGATTGCCCGGATGGCATAGTGCCCGTCCGCGGGATTACCGATGGCGAGCGAGCGGGCGATGGTTGCCGGCTTCTGCGGATCGATTTCCGAGCTGCCGGTTTTTACTGCCGTCGAAATCGGCGAGCATCCCGTGGCCTGGGCGCCGAAAAACTTGACCGGCTTCTCTTCAACCAATCCGAGCTTGATCAGTTCATCGAACGCTTTTTTGATCTTCGTGATCAACGAACCGCCGGCCATGGGAACGACGACGTTGTCGGGCAGGCGCCAGCCCAGTTGCTCGGCGATCTCGAAGCCCACGGTCTTCGACCCTTCGGCATAATAAGGACGCAGATTGACGTTGACGAAGCCCCAGCGGCGCTCTTCGGCAATCTGCGAACACAGCCGGTTCACCTGATCGTAGTTTCCGGCGATCCGCACCACGTTTGCACCAAAGACCTGCGTGCCGAGAATCTTTGCCGGCTCGAGGTCGGACGGAATGAAAATCCAGGCCTTCAGCCCCAGACGCGCCGCGTGTGCGGCCACGGCATTGGCCAGGTTCCCGGTGGAAGAGCACGCCACCGTATCGAATCCGAATGCCTGTGCCTGCGCCAGAGCGACGGCGACTACGCGATCTTTGAAACTCAGCGTAGGAAGGCAGACGGCGTCGTTCTTCAAGTAAAGATTTTGCGCCGCGGTTTTCGCGTCATTGTTGCCGCGCACCAGACGCGACGCCAGGCGCGGCGCCTGAAACAGGGAAGTGAAACCGACCGGTAGCCGAGCCTCAAATCCCGCGGGCAGCGGCAGCAGTTCGGCGTACCGCCACATGTTCGGCGGCCGCTGCGCGATGCGCTCGCGCATAATTCGGGAAGAGGCTCCGTTGGCGTTCTCTGGACGGATCGCTTCGTAATCGTAGACCACTTCAAGAGGTGAGAAACATTCGTCACAAATCGACCGGGGCTGGTTCCCCCAGGCTCGTCCGCATTCGCGGCAGCGCAGTTGGTAACGGAGTTCGTGATTCGGCATGGGGCTACTCGCTTTCTCTTGCTCACGGGAGCAATTTTTCGGCGAATAGCTGAAGACGAGCCGGGAAAAGTGGCCTTAAAAACAAAGCCTCTTTTTCCCAGGAAATGGAAAAAGAGGTTATCGGAATGCAGGTAAGGCTCGCATCCGAATCTCATGTTCCCCGTTTCCAGGAGAGAGTTGGCACCTGTCAGCCGGGATATATGATCCCGGTTCGGTTGCCGTGGCGTCTCAGGGCTCGTCCCTCAGCCACTCTGCATGAAATTCAGGTCTGCCTCGAAAGGCAAACTTGTCCAGATGATAGTACCGCGACCGCCGAGTTTCGTCAACCGCTCGATTTTCGAGCAGACTCCCCGCAAGCGCGGCTCATCAAAATGCCGACGGGAGCAGCGGGGTGAAGCCGGGTCGCAGTCGCCTATCGGTCGCGTTGCGCCATTTCCCGCGCCAGTTCTGCCGAGGTCACCTTCAATCGCCGCACCAGCACCAGAGCCAGGGACTGGTAAAAGCGGGAGGCCAGCCCGGGGAAATCCTGTAACAATTCACGCAAGTGGTGCGCGTTGATCTCGTCGATCTCGACCTCCTCGTCTTTGGCGACCACCGCCGCACTGTATCTACCCTGCTCTAGAAATGCCATATCGCCGCAGACATCCTCCGGGCCCAGCCACGCCAGAATCGTGCGCCCGCCGGAGGATGCCACTTCCACAGAAGCTTCCCCTTTGCGGATGACGTAAAAGCTCTTTCCCAGATCACCCTGGCGGATAATTTGTTCACCCAGCCCAAACGCGCGCCGCTCCGCCCGAGCCCGGATTAAGACCCAATCATTTTCGGTAAGGTACTGAAGGCGCGCTCCGCTCATGCCTACAATATCGGCGGGAGTAAGGGCCTCGATAAGTTACCTGAGGGCAGGAATCCTAAGACGAAACTGATGTTTGTTTTCTTGAGTTATTTAGGCGCTGACTCTTCAGGTAGAGCTGGAAGCATCAAATCAAGTTTTTCCCGCTTTGCTGGCGAACCGGGGTTACTGCCGAAGATATGCCTGTGACTGACACTGGTCACCGCCAGGCCGATTTTCGCGACGCGTAACATCAGGTAACAACGACTTATATCTTCCTGCAGGCAGCGGACTTCGTGCGTGTAACCGTATCACACCTACTGACACTTCATAGGTCGCTCAGGAAATACTAATGTGCTTCTGCATTCCAGCCAAGTCTCCCACCGCGCCGGGGTAGCCGCTGGCAAAATCCCTAGGAGGAAGCCCATGAATCGGTTGTCTGTGCGCTCGAAACACACCTTGCCCCTCTGCCTCTTCACCCTGCTGATCCTCACCCACGCGATGCTCGCCCAGGATTTCAAGAAGCAAACCATCTACCAGATCGTCACTGACCGCTTTTTTAACGGCGACACAAGCAACGATAACCCTCCCCAGAGCGCTGGCCTGTTCGATTCGACCCAGACCAACTGGCACCTCTATTGGGGTGGAGATCTTGCCGGCATTCAACAGAAGATGAGCTATCTGCAAGGTTTGGGCGTTACCGCTATATGGATCTCGCCTCCCGTCGACAACCTCAACCTCAACATTCCCGATAGCAACGGCAACCCCACGGCTTCCTACCACGGATATGGCGCACGCGATTTCATGCGCATCGAAGAACATTTCGGCGATGCCGCCAACGACTGGACCGCTTTCAACAACATGGTGAGCGCCGCCCATTCGGCTGGTATAAAAGTCATCGTAGACTTCGCCCCCAACCATAGCAATCCCGACAATGGCGGGGAATATGGCTCCCTCTATAATGACGGGACATTTGTTGCCGCCTGCAACAACGATCCCAACGGGATTTTTCACCACAATCCGGACATCTCCAACTTCGATGATCGCTATCAGATCCAGTACTACACGCTCGAAGACCTGTGCGACCTGAATCAGGAGAATTCAACGGTCGACTCTTACCTCAAGACGGCGATTCAGCAACTCCAGTCGCACGGGGTAGATGCCTTCCGCATTGATGCCGTTAAGCACGTCACCTGGGGCTGGGAATACAGCATGTCGAACACTGCCTTCACCTACGGCCCCAGTTTCTTCTTCGGGGAGTGGTACCAGAACTGGGGCGACGCCCTCTATCACGACTCCTACAAGTTCGCGAACAAGAGCGGCATTTCGATTCTCGATTTCAACGTGAATCAGGCGGTGCGCGATGTCTTCGCCAGCAACAACAATTTCTCCGAACTGGATAATGTCGTGAACACCGAGGATTCGAATTTCACCTGGCAGAACGATCTGGTCACGTTTGTCGACAGCCATGACGTTCCGCGCCTGCTCAGCGTCAATAACAACACCAACCGCCTGATCGAAGCGCAATCGTATGTGCTTACCACCCGCGGTATCCCCGTTGTTTACTACGCCGACGAACAGTACCTCCATAACGATACCAACGGCGGCGGCGATCCCTATAACCGAAACGCCATGACCTCGTGGAGTACGACTACGACGCTGTATCAGGTGATCAATAAACTTGGCGGCCTGCGCGCCGGGAGTAACGATGCGCTCGGCTATGGCTCCTACACTCAACGCTGGATCAACAACGATGTTTATGTCTATGAGCGCCAGTTCTTCAACGATGTCGTTCTGGTTGGGATCAATAAGAACGACACCACTGGCTATTCGGTTACCGGGTTGGACACGGCTCTGCCCGCCGGCGCTTACACCGATTATCTCGGCGGCCTGATGAGTGGACCTTCCATTACCGTCAGCACGGGATCGGGCAACAACAATCCAGTTTCGAATTTCACCATGCCTGCACACTCGGTCGCGGTCTGGCAATTCACCAGCACCGCCAGCGCTCCTGAAGTCGGCTCGATCGGGCCAACGCTGGGCCAGCCTGGCGTCAAAGTCACCATCGCCGGCAAAGGTTTTGGCACAACCAACGGGACCGTGCTCGTGGGTACCACCTCTGCGACCATCGATAGCTGGTCGAGCACATCTGTGACGTTCACAGTTCCGAACGTCACCAACGGCGTGTACAGCGTTACGCTTAAGAATACGGCGGGAACCGCCGCCAACACGATTCAGTTCACCGTCCTCACCGCCCAGTTGATACCGGTAACTTTCACGGTTAATAATGCCACTCCGACGAACACGGGCGACTACATCTTCCTCACCGGTAATACCATCGAACTGGGGGACTGGGGAACCACGTGGGATACGGCGATTGGGCCGATGCTCGATCCGAACTATCCGAACTGGTTCCTGAATGTTTCTGTTCCGGCGGGGGCGCAGATTCAATTCAAGTTCATCAAAATCGCCGCCAACGGAGCCGTGACTTGGGAGAACGGCAGCAATCACACTTTTACGGTTCCCACCAGCGGAGTGGGATACGTCAATGTAAATTGGCAGTATTGAAAGGCACAACACTGCACGTCAGGCCGGGCCGGCGCGAGCCGGCCTTTGGCCTCTTCCTTACTGTGGTGACTTGAGGAAACGTTCTGCCTCGGTAAATGTCGGGGATAAATCGGCGCCCGCGTGCGCGCAGAGGCGGGGATGGGAATGTTTTCGGATTGGAGCTGCTGCTTCTGATCTATCGTCGCTGACGAAAGAATCTGGGTTTAGAGTCCAACTTGCGTGTCGCGCGTCAACGGTTGTACTGGTTCTTCTTCTTATCCTCGTGTCGCTCAATACCTAGCTGAATGAGTTTGTCGATCAGTTGGGGATACTCCAGCCCCGATGCCGCCCACAGCTTGGGATACATGCTGATCGCCGTGAAGCCGGGCATGGTGTTGATCTCGTTCAGATAAATCTTCCGCGTGGTCGGGTCCATCAGAAAATCGACGCGGGCCAGTCCCGAGCAATCAACCGCTCGGAACGCATGCACGGCCAATTCCTGAACTTTCTTCGTCTCGACCTTGGTGAGCTTCGCCGGGATAATCAACTCTGAACCTTCGTCGAGATACTTGGCGTTGTAGTCGTAGAATTCTTTCACCGGAACAATCTCACCCGGAATCGAGGCTGCCGGCTGGTCGTTGCCGAGAACCGAGCATTCGATCTCGCGCGCTTTGCTTTTTTTCCCTCCGACCCCCTGCTCGATGACAATCTTGCGGTCGAACCTGGCGGCTTCTTCGACGGCAGGACCGAGTTCTTTGCGATTATGCGCCTTGCTGATGCCGACCGAAGATCCCAAATTGGCCGGCTTGACGAACACGGGATACTTCAACTTGCTCTCCACGAGTTTCTGAACTTTCTTCGGATCTTTTTCCCACGCACTCCGTAAAACTGTCACATGCTTCACGATGGGAAGTCCGGCGGCGATGAAGAGGGACTTCATAATGTCCTTATCCATGCCGGCGGCCGAACCCAGAACGCCCGCTCCCACATAGGCAATATCGGCCAGTTCGAGCAGGCCCTGAATGGTTCCGTCTTCGCCGAAAGTGCCATGCAGGACCGGAAAGATCACATCGACATTAATGGCGCGATCGGTGGCACGCCGTGTAAGCGCCGCCTCGCTTTGGAAGGGAACGAAGCCGCTCTGGCGGTGCACCGGCTCGGGAGGAACTACCACCGATTCTCCACGGGCCAGCACGGCCGCCGGTTGCGTGAGATCTGGATCGCCTGCCCGCAAGTGCCGCGGCTCAATGACAAGCTTGCCGGTCAGCAGATTCTCAGCGTGCTCGGCCGTGAGCCACCGGCCATCTTTGGTGATGCCGATGGGAACGACTTCGTACCTGTCTTTATCGATTGCGTTGAGAACCGATGCGGCGGAGAGCAACGAGACTTCATGCTCGCCGCTGCGCCCGCCAAAAAGAATGCCCACACGAAGCTTTGTCATAGCTACAGAATCTTCTTCCCAAATGCCGACAGTGCCAGCTCGACCGCCAGATCCGCCGTCCGGTTGTGCTCGTCGATCACCGGATTCACTTCGACGATTTCAAAGCTCACCATGCGCCCGTGATCGGCAATGATTTCCATGGCAAGGTGGGCTTCGCGATAGGTTGCGCCCCCGCGCACCGGCGTGCCCACTCCTGGCGCGTCTTCGGGATCGATCCAATCCATGTCGAGCGAAATGTGATAGCCGGCAGTGCCGCGGCCGGCAATGCGTAAAGCCTCTTCCATGACGGTTCTCATGCCGCGCTCGTCGATGTCGCGCATGGTGAAGACCCCAATGCCGGTGCGCCGCACGTTCTCTTTTTCGATGGCGTCAATGTCGCGCACGCCCACAAGTACGCAGTTTTCCGGTCTCACTTTCGGGGAGAATTCAAAGATGTTCTGCAGTTCGGCGGGGCCTAGCCCCATCAGCGCCGCCAGGGGCATGCCGTGCACGTTGCCGCTGGGCGAAGTCTCCGGTGTGTTGATGTCGGTGTGAGCGTCGATCCAGATCAGCCCGATGCGCTGGTTCTGGCGCCGGTAAAATTCGGCCACACCCGAAACGGTGCCGGCGGCCATGGAGTGGTCGCCGCCCAGCGCAATCGGAATCTTTCCAGCTTCCAGCGTCTTCAGCACCAGTTCGGCGTGCTTGGTACAGGTTGCGGTAATTTCTTTCAGATACTTTGCGTGCGTGTCGCCTTCCTTCTTCTGCTCCGGAATGGCCACGGCAACGTTGCCGCCGTCCTCCACTACATGGCCCAGAGCTTCGAGGCGCGCCTCCAGCCCGGCCACGCGCACCGCCGAAGGCCCCATATCGACGCCGCGCCGCGACTGCCCCAGATCCAGCGGCACGCCAATCACGCGAATCTGCTTGGGAGAAATGTTGGTCGTGCTTATGGATGTCATAATATTTTGCGCTTTTGCGATTGGCTGATTGAGCGATGGAGAATCGAAGCTGTAATCACTCAATGACTCAATCGCCCGATCACTGAATTCTTCACGGGTACAGCCTATGCAGCATCCGCGGGAATGGGATCGTCTCCCGCACGTGCTCGAGGCCGCAGATCCAGGCCACGGCTCGCTCAATGCCCATACCGAACCCTCCGTGCGGAACGCTGCCGTACTTGCGCAAATCCAGATACCACTTGAACGCCTCCTCGGGCAAGCCGTGTTCGTGAATGCGCTGCACCAATAAATCGTAGGACGCCATGCGCTGCGAGCCGCCAATGATTTCCCCGTAACCTTCGGGCGCCAGCACGTCCACACACAAAGCCAACTCGGGGCGCAGCGGATCAGGCTCCATGTAGAAAGCCTTCACTTTGGCGGGATAGCGATGAACCATCACGGGCTTGTCGAATTGCGCCGACAGAAAAGTTTCGTCGGGAGAACCGAGATCCCCGCCCCATTCGAACTTCGTTTCCAGCAGGCCTTTCGCGTGGCCCTCCTGCAGATTCTTTACCGCGTCGTCGTAGCTGATTCGCGGAAAGGGGGGCTCAATTTTCTCCAGCTTCGAAATATCGCGCCCGATCGCCTGCAGGTCCGTGCGCCGCCGATCCACGCAGCGCTTCACCATGAAAGTGATCAGAGCTTCAGACAAGTCCATCAAATCGTCGAGCTGCGCATATGCGATTTCCGGTTCGACCATCCAGAATTCGGTGAGGTGCCGCCGCGTCTTCGACTTTTCCGCGCGAAATGTGGGGCCGAATGAATACACCTTGCCCAACGCCATCGCTGTGGCTTCAATGTAAAGCTGGCCCGACTGGGTGAGATAGGCCTGCTCGTCGAAGTAATCGACCGGGAAAAGCGTGCTCGTGCCTTCGCAGGCCGCGGGGGTAAGAATTGGCGGGTCGGTGAGTGTGAACCCGCGCTCGTCAAAAAAGTCCCGCACCGCTTTCACTATCTCGGCGCGCACCCGCAGAATCGAAGCCTGCCGCTGCGACCGCACCCACAGATGCCGGTGCTCCATAAGAAATTCAGTGCCGTGTTCTTTTGGCGTGATGGGATAGGGATCCGACTCCGGCACCCGCTGCACCACCTGCACGTTCGAGACATCAAGCTCGTAGCCGCCGGGCGCGCGTTTGTCGGCGCGCACCTTGCCCTCGACGATCACGCTCGATTCCTGGGTCAGAGTCTTGACCGCGTCGAACACTTCTGGAGGGACGGCGTTTTTGGGCACTACACCCTGAATCACTCCCGAGCCATCGCGAAACTGCGGAAACAGCAGCTTTCCGCTCTCGCGCAGGTTATAAAGCCAGCCGCGAATTGTAACAGCCTGGCCTTCGTGCTTCCCGATTTCCGCGATGGTGGTTACAGGAGACATAGGAATTGAGTAATTAGGCAATTCAGTAATTTGGTAATTTGGAAACCGTCAACCCAGGTCTTTGGAACTTCGATTACCGGTTGACTACATCTCCTCCAGCTTCTGAAACGCGGCAGGAATCTTTTCCATCGGATTCATTTTCTCGTCGCTCTCCAATTCCAACAGCAACGCCGGCCTTTGCGGCGCGGACCGCAGCAATTCCATCGCCTGTTTCCAATCGATCGTGCCCTGCCCTGGCCACAGGTGCGAATCCTGGACTCCTTTATTGTCGTGAACGTGGGTCGAGCAGATCTGATTCCGCAGGATCTCGAACGCCTCACTTACCCCGCCCATCATGTGGGCGTGGCCGAAATCGAAGCAAATCCCCACATCGTCAAAATGTGCGGTGCGGATCATCTCGATCAATTTGTCGGGCGTAGACAGCTCGTTAGGAATATTTTCAAGCAGCAGGCGAACGCCCAGCGGCTTGGCGAATGCACGCAGGTGCTCGATCGATGTCATGGCCGATTCAAATTTCTTGTCGCTGAAGGTTTCGTTGGGCACGCCCAGATGCTGGACCAGAAAACGAAAGGGAATCTGCTCGGCAATTTCGAGCGCCCGTTTCACCTCATCCATGGCGTCGACCAGGCCGGCGCGGTCGGTCGAGGCCAGATTCAGCGGCGGCGCACCCGTACGGCCCCACTCGTAATCGGAGTAGAGCGGAGAATGCACGGAGTTCAAGGGCACGCCGCTGGCTCGAAACCAGTCCGCAATTTCGCGCAAGTGAGCTTTTCGGTTGGCGTAGTCCAGGTGCTGCCGGGCCGCGAAGATCTCGATTGCCTGCACACCGTTGCGCACCAGTCCATCCAGAATGCCCGGGTGCAGCCGTTCCTTGACATATAGATAGGTTGAGACTGCTCTTTGCATCAGTACCCCACTGCCTTTCCATTGTTCCTGCCGTCGCTGGCGCCCAGCCGCTGACCGCTCTTCGGATCGACTGCAATGCACTCCGCATCGCCCCAGTAGGGAAACACATAGTCTCCCTCGTGCAGGCCAATCTGCACGTCGTATCCCATAGCCTTCAGGGCACGCACCGTGTCGGGCGAAAACCACTTCTCCACGTTCAAGACATCGGGCAGCCACTGATTGTGAAATCGGGGCGCATTCACCGCCTCCTGAATATTCATCCCGTAGTCGATCACGCCCATCACGACGTTCGCCACCGTTGTAATGATTTTCGAACTTCCCGGCGAGCCGAGCACCAGTAACGTTTTCCCATCATGCACTACTATAGTCGGCGTCATTGAAGACAGAGGACGCTTCCCCGGCCCGATCGCATTGGCCTCGCCTTGAATCAAACCGTCGGAATTCGGCACGCCCGGCTTCGCTGAGAAATCATCCATCTCGTCATTCAATAAAAATCCCAGGCCCTCCGCCGTCACCCGCGATCCGAACCAGTCGTTGATCGTGGTTGTCACCGCGACTGCGTTTCCCTCCGCATCTACCACCGAATAATGCGTAGTATGCGAACCTTCGTGATGGCTCCGGGGTTGGGGATGCGCTGCCGCATATTGCTCCAGTTCGCTGAAAATCGCGGGCCGCTTCAGTTCTTTGCTGGCGCTGGCGTGATCCGCTTCTATTGAATCCCGCCAGGCCGCGCCATATTTCTTATCGACGAGCTGAGCCACGGGAATCTTCGCGAAATCCGGATCGCCCATGAATTCCGCGCGGTCAAAAAACGCCCGCCGGAAAGCTTCTGTGACCAAATGAATCGACTGTGCCGAGCGGTCGCCCAGCGCCGCCAGATCGTAGCCTTCCAGAATATTCAATGACTCGATCAGGACTGTGCCGCCGGACGAGGGAGGCGGAGCGCTGATGATTTCATATCCGCGATAGGTCCCACGAACCGGCTCGCGCTCTTTCACTGCATAATGCGCCAAATCTTCGACGGTGACGAGCCCTCCGCCCTTTTGCATGGCCGCCGCCAGTTCCCGCGCCAGCGCTCCGTGATAGAAGTCGTCGGGTTTGGCCGCGATCCGCTCCAGGGTCCGCGCCAACTCGGGCTGGCGAAAAATCTCACCCGGCTGGTAGTAATGGCCATCGCGCTGAAAAATCCGCCGTGACTCCGCAAACTCGCTCAGGTGCTGATCGTGGAAGTCGTGCGCCTCGCCCCAGGTGAGCGCATAGCCTTCTTTCGCCAGCCGGATCGCGGGAGCCATCACCTGTTTCAGCGTCAGCTTGCCGTATTTCTGCTCGGCATAAACCATGCCGGCGACCGACCCCGGCACTGCGATTGCCTTGTATCCGATCATGCTGGCGTTCTCAATCACGTTGCCCTGAGCGTCCAGATACATATCGGCCTTGGCTGCAGCCGGCGCCGTCTCGCGGTAATCGAGGAAGTGAACTTCGCCGCTGGCCATGCGAACCAGCATGAAACCGCCGCCGCCCAGGTTTCCCGCTGGTGGATGCACCACCGCCAGCGCGAACCCTGTAGCCACGGCTGCATCGACCGCGTTGCCGCCCATCTGCATGATTTCAACTCCCACACGGGAGGCCAGTTCGTGCGCGCTCACGACAATGCCGTGCTGGGCACGCATCGGATCGGTCGAGGCGAGAGCGGAACCCCCGAAACACGCCGTCACGACCGCCATCAGCAGGAAAATTAATGATTTGTGCCGGAATCGCATCAGATCGAAGGTGTGTCCAGGAATGGGCTGACTATTGAGGCTAGCCGACGGCGGCAAGCCGAGTCAAATGGAGCGATTGGCTAAATGGGCAACTTCGTAATTCCGGAATTTGAAAAACTGGGTGACGCGATCAATTGTGATTTCGACGCGCGAGCGAAAGCCAGGCGGAGAGGCTGCCCTAAGCCGGTCGAAGTGAATCGGGCTATTCGCCGCGATTAGCGGCGCTTCCTCGATTTCACCCTAGTTTTCTTCTTCGGAGCCTTTGCCGCCACCATCTCATACGACCGCTTTATCAAATCCTGCAACTCATTCCAGCGGACCGCGTCGAGCTCGTCCACCATTACCCACTTGTAGCGCCCGACATATGGCGCTGGACGAATGTCCTCACGCTCGATCAACTCGGCAAACGTTTCCGGCGTGCACTTGAAACACAGCCGCGGATTGTCCAGGCCAACAATGGTAAAGATCTTGCCCTTGATCTTGAAGCACAGATCGTCACCCCATTGCAGTTTCTCGGTCGCCTGAGGGAATGCCAGGCAAAACTCGCGGATTGAATCGACGTTCACCTGAGTCACCGAATTCTCAATTCTTCAAATTGGATTCCTGGCATGTTGACGGCGGCCGTAAGCAGGAAATCAGCGTACGTGAAAGTCAGCGTACGGGGAAATCAGGCAATCTTCCATGGCGCTCTGTCAACCAATCCCGGCCAAAAGCAAACAGGGCTCTCCTCCCTGACGGTTCTCCCATCTTGCTCCCAGCTTGCCGGGAAGGGAGGGACGCGTCCGAAAAAAGTGAGCCCCTTGTGACAGAAATCACAGACTTTCTTCGAGGAGCTTCCTCATAATCCACGAAGCATGTCAAGAACCTCGCAAGTGATCAATATTGAACAGATTCATCAGGCTGCAGGTTCGTATCGTGAGATTTTGCAAATGCGAGTGTCCGACATCTACCGACCACAAAAGTCACCTCTTACTAGTCCCGCGAAAAAGCTGCTGTCGAGGGAGGGCATTGCTAATGCCAGTAAATTCCAGGGTCTCTCGAGTTCCTGTGTTCTACGTTGTACTTCTTTTCGCCGTGGTTGCCTTTGCCCCGGGCCAGGTCAACGCGCAGGCTACCGTTAAGAGCGCTCCATCTGCCACGGCTTCCGCAACCGGGGCGCCTTCCCCGGATGCCTCCAAGTACGTGGGCGCCGAGACTTGCAAGACCTGTCACGAAGACCTTTACAATGCCTGGGAGAAGTCGCCGCACTGGAAGACCACCCTCAATAAAGCGGGCGGACCTTCGAAGCAGGGCTGCGAAGGCTGCCACGGTCCAGGCGCGGAACATGTCGCCGGCGGGGGCGACAAAACCAAGATTTTCGTATTCGAGGATCACTCCCGGCAGGAGACGAGCGCTCGTTGCCTGACTTGTCACGGTGAGGGGCACCAGCAGTCCCATTTTGCGCAATCCGCCCATGCCAGCAGCGAGGTCGGCTGCCTGGATTGCCACTCTCCTCATCACGCCCAGGAAAAGGAGCACCTCCTCGTCCAGGACCAGCCGCAGTTGTGCTACGGCTGCCACACCGCGGCCAAAGCGGATTTTGCCAAACCGTTCCACCACCGCGTCAATGAGGGTCTGGTGCAATGCAATGACTGCCACAACCCTCATGGGACTGCGACCGTGCGCCAGCTGCGGGCCCTGCCCAGCGGCGATGCGGTTTGCTACAAGTGCCACGTCGACAAGCAAGGCCCCTTCGTCTACGAGCACGTACCGGTGAAAACCGAGGGCTGCAGCAGTTGCCACACGGCCCACGGTTCCACCAATCCCAGGCTCCTTAAAGTGGTGCCGCTGAACATGCTCTGCCTGCAGTGCCACACTTTCAACACCGCATTGACGGCCGGCGGGCCATCCGGCCCCACACACAATCAATCGGCGAAGTATCAGACCTGCACCATGTGTCACAACCAGATTCATGGCTCCAATTTCAGCAGTGTCTTTTTCAAGTAAGGGAGAACCCATGGCATTGCCAAGGAAACTCGACCTGCAGTCGCTCCCAGGGTGGGGACCGGCGTCCTCGCTGGTTTATGTAGGGAGAGCTGCCACATCGGCAATCTCAGGGCGAGCTTTCGGCGGTCCCGCCAGGCGCAGTTCGGTTGTCGTCCTCTCTGGAGTTCCCCTGCTCTTCGCGGTTCTGCTCTCTGGCATGGTCATGTCTTCCCTAGGGATGCTCTTCGCCCAAACTCCCGCGGCGAGTCCGACGCCGAACCAGTCTGCCGATCCCGATGGCGTCACCGGCGGCGGTTATCAAATTCATTCGTCAGTTGAGTTCGGCTACCGGTCCACCGATGTGACCGGAAGTAACGATATGTATGACACGCTGGTGAATCTGCAAACCGGTCCCCGCTTTCTCGATCAGACGCTTTCCATGCAGTCGCTCGACCACCAGGGTCTGCTGTTCGACGATCTTTATCTCAGCAGTTTTGGCTGGGGAGGCGATCCCAACAATGCGCTGCGGCTTCGAGCCGACAAAAGCAAATGGTACAACCTGCAAACCAGCTTCCGCCGCGATCAGAATTTCTCAGATTTCGATTTGCTGGCAAATCCCCTGAATCCGCCGCCTCCGCCCGCTCCTGGGGGATCCACTCCATCGATTGCGGTGTTGAACTCGCCCCACCAATTTGATACGACGAGGCGCATGAGCGACGTCGATCTCACCCTGCTCCCACAGTCCCGCGTCAGCTTTCGCCTCGGTTATTCGCACAACAATATGACGGGACCGTCGTACAGCAGCATCCACGAGGGTACCGACGCTCTGCTTCTTCAACCCTGGAACACAACCATGAACTCCTATCGCTTGGGCGTAGACTGGCGAATCGCTCCGCGAACTGTCCTCAGCTACGACCAATTCCTCGATTACTACAAGGGAGATACGGACACACAACTGGCTTCCTTCGCGCCAGCGCTCCTCTCCACCGGAATCCCAGTGGAGTTGGGATTATCCATCGACACAGCGAATAAGGAACCCTGCTCCGTGCCGGCAGGGCAAACCAGTCTGATCAATTCGAGCGGAGTCCTTACCAACAACACTTGCAGCGCTTACTTCAGCTACTCGCGGAACCAGCGGGTTCGCACCTCTGCGCCCACCGAGCGGATCAGCTTGCGCAGCAATTACTTCCAGCGGGTGGACCTTGTGGCCTCTTTTGCCTACAGTGACGCCGAAACGAATACGCCACTGAACGAAGCCTTCAACGGCCTGATCACGCGCAGCAACACACTCGCTTTCCTAGGTAGCGGAACGGCTAGTGCCAGCCGAATTTCGGACACAGCCGATCTCGGGGCTACCGTGCACCTCACCCGACATCTGCGCCTGATCGAGAAATTTTATTTTTGGGCGTACCGTATTCCACAGAATGGCAATCTCAACGAACTCGATTACAGCTGCGCAATGCCCCCTTGCACGCTTCTGAGTACACCGCTTACCACCCCGGAAGTCCCCGGGGGAACGCCAACTATGGCCACGTCGTCCTTTAACCAGACCTGGAAGAGAAATCAGGCCGAACTAGCCTGGGACATTTCAAAGAAAGTCGGGGCCCGCATCGGTTACCGCTGGGGCGACCGGGCCTTCAACCACTTCAACGATTATCTGCCCGGAGACGAAGACCATTTCGTGGCCATTGAGAAAACGGCGCTCCTCGGGTTCTGGGCGCGGCCCAGCCATGGCTTGCGCTTGAATTTCGATCTCGAGCACACCAACTTCAACGGCGTGTTCGTCCGCCTGTCGCCCCGCAAGGAAGCGCGCTACCGCTTCCAGACAACCTACACTCCTCGCCCATGGGCGGTCCTGGGCGGATCGGTCAACATCCTGCAACAATCCAACGCCGACGCACAGACCCAGTTCGTGGCCCACAACCAAAACTACGGGCTGACCGCGTCGCTCACCCCGCGCGCCCGCTTCAGTCTCGATTTGGCCTACAACTACAACAGCGTGATCCAGAATGCATTGATTTGTTTCGACGACACGCCGCCTGCAGGAGTAACCCTGCCCTTCGTGAACAACGCGAATGGCATTACTTCATTTTGCGCAGTGAACGATCCCAATAACCCGCTGCTGGCCAACTCGTTCTACACCAACCACACTCAGTTCGGAATGACGACAGTCCGGTTCCATTTCGACAAGCGAACTACCGTCAACCTGGGCGGCAGCATCACTAATGTTGACGGCAGCGTTCCGCAGTTCAACATTCTGCAGCCCCAGGGCCCCGCGCAATATAAGTACTACCAGCCTGTGGGCAACCTTAGCGTGGATTTGGGCCATAAGCTGGCCTGGAACACCAGCTGGAATTACCAGCAGTACAACGAAGGATCTTTTGTGGGGCCGACGGCGCCGCGCTATTTTCACGCGAACCTGGTCACGGAGTCACTGCGTTACGCGTTCTGACAAGAACTGCATCAGGGCGCGGGCTTGCCGTGCAGAAAGCGGATAGCTTCTATACCTGCTCCCGGGCCTCTCCCAGGGCCACGTTCAAATCCATTCTTTTCTTGTTGCGGAAGATCGTAACCTTCACCGTGTCGCCGGCGCGATGGTTATTCATTACCTGGGAGAGGTCCTGTTCGTCCTCGACTTTTTGCCCGTCGATGGCAACGATCAAGTCTCCGCCCAGCATAATCGGGATATTTCCCAGATAGGCGCGCTCGGTCCCGCCGCGCAAGCCGGCCTGGTCGGCCGAACCGCCGGGCGTTACCTGCACGATCAGCAATCCATAATCTGCGGGAAGCCCCATTTCCTCGGCCAGTTCGGCGCTGATTGGAATGGTGCGCACTCCCAACGCCGGCCGCCGCACCCGCCCCAGAGTCATCAGATCGTTGAGCACCGCCTTGGCGGTGTTAATGGGAATGGCGAAGCCGATGCCGGCGTTCTGATTCACGCTGGATAGGATCATGGTATTGATGCCGATCACCTCGCCGTGCCAGTTCATCAGCGGCCCGCCAGAATTTCCGGGATTAATCGCGGCATCGGTCTGAATCGCCTCATCAATGGTGGCGCCATTGGGCTCGCGTACCGGGCGAATCGAGCTTACAATTCCACGCGTCATGGTTCCCGCCAAACCGAATGGGTTGCCGATCGCATAGACCTTCTGTCCGACCTGCAGATTGCGCGAATCACCCAACACCGCCGGAACCAGGTCGGGGGCCTTGATCTGAATCACCGCCAGATCGTGCGCCTGATCCGTTCCCACCACGGTCGCCTTGTACTTCTTGCGATTGTGCAGCGTCACTTCCACTTGCCGAGCGTCCGCGATCACGTGGTAGTTGGTGAGAATGTGACCGTCTTTATCGATCACAAATCCCGAGCCCTGGCCCTCCTGCGGCACCAGCCCGTAGAAAAAATCGAAGGTCATGGCTCGCGAGGTGACATTCACCACCGACGGAATGTTTTTGCGGTAGACGCTGATGTTGTTCTGCTCTTCATTGTCCAGCGCCTCGCTTCCCGCCGCCTCGGTGATCTCCACTTGGGCGGGATGGCTGAACCAGCTCGCCGGATTCGATTCGGCGAATTTCACGTTGGAGCGCCAGGTTGTGAAGTAGAAAAACGCGCCGGCAATTACCAGGGTCAATATTGCGGGACGTAGAACTTTCATAAGAGCTTACCTTCAGGCCACGAACCGGAGTTCGAGAATATGGCTCTCTTATTTTACGTTTGATTGCGAATAATGTTCCAGCGCGGGGAACGTGAGAGCAGCCATCCATACGATGGACCGGAAAGCTCCGCGTCTTTCGCTCGTGCAGCGCCTCTAAGAATAGCGGAACGGGCGGGATTCATGGCTTCTCCAGAAGTAGACCAGAATGATGACGCTGGCGACGGCTGCGTACGCACACCAGAGCGAGGTGAAGGCGTAGCGCTTGAACTCCATGACAGCAAGCAGAATCGCGAGGTTGGCGGCGCCGAAAATCACCATCATCCTGATGTGCGAGAAAAACAGCGACCCGCAGGTCGCGATCACATAGAGCACCGCAACCGCCATATTGTTGGTCGCGGAATTGATATAGACGATGCTATTGCCCTTCACATAAACCTGCAGCCCGTACGCCGTCAGAGCCCAGAGTATGTAGAGAGCGGTGGCCGTGCCGATCCCGAGGAAGGGCAGCATCAGCCGGCGGCTCTTCGCGTCGGCCTCAAACAGCAGCACGCTTAATGGCAGCAGAAAAGGGAGCAATCCCTGGGCGTAAAGCATGAAGGCTGCCGCCATGTTGTGAGTCAGGCTGGGCGAAAGAACACCATCAAGGCCCAGCCAGACGAATCCTTCAATGAACTGATGAATGGCGAAGAATGCGGGCAATGCCGCGAAAAGCAGTTCGCGGCGGTGCTTCACCCTGGTTAGAGTGACGACGCCGATGGCGCCGAGGGCACCGCTGCCGATAAAGTTCGCTGCTGCCGAGAAGCACACGGTCACATTCTCCGTTCGAAAGGATTGCATCTGTCAAGGGAGAATGTAAAGCATTTGTTCGGACGCCGAGCCGATCTCTCAGGCTTGGCCGGATACCAGCGGCGCACCATGCACAGACGAACATAGAAGACTCGAATCTTTCTGGATTATCCCTGCCCCGGCTCTCTCCGCCACAACTGCATCCCCGGCGCTCCCAGCGCCAGCATTCCCAAGCTGCCGGGTTCCAAAGAAGCCTCCTCTGATTGGCCGGTGTCGCCGGCGACGATCGGTTTGCCGGGGATCGTCTCGTAGGCATAGCCGTCGATGGCTCCGATGCACCCGCAGAAGTTAAAATCGTGACTCACGTGTACGCGCACCCAGCCATAGTGAATTTTTCCATCAATGGAGAACGCCACGCCGAGGTACTGATTCTTCGTCACTAACCACGCGCCATTGTAGAAAACGTAGCTGAACATGTCCGCCATGCAGCTACCGTCCCGCTGGAAAGATGCTGCCGGGCCAATGACTGCGCCCTTTGCAAAGGCGGCCGCAGCTTTTCCCAGGCAACTAAGGTGAGTAGTGGCAATGCGATTGTGTTTTCCCAATGCGTGAGCCTTCACGGCGCCCACACCGCTAAAGTCGTAGCTCGAGAGAAAAAAGTCGTTAATCCCGTCGTGGTTGAGATCGATATTGAAATGCTGGTTGATGAACGAATGCACCGACGTGTACACGACCTCTGCATTTGCATGGGGTGCGCACCCGACTGCTACCGCGCCCGCCATGGTCGCGTAAGCGAACAGTCGCCTACCCACCCACGGATTCAGAGTTCTTGATTCGCGATGTTTTCTCATCTTCATGGCTCGCTCCTCCACAGGTTGATTCCCGGCGCTCCCAGCGCCAGCATTCCCAGGCTGCCCGGCGCCACCGTGGCTTCCTCCGCGTTGCCCTCGTCGCCGGCCTTAATCGGTTTGTCAGGGACGCTTTCATAGGCGTAACCCTGAATGCGGGCAATGCAGGTATAGCAATAAAAGCTATTGAAGCTCAGCCGCGCCCAGCCGTAATGCAGCTCTCCGTTGATCAGGAACGCCAGCCCCAGGTAATGCTCTTTTACCCCCAACCACGGGCCGTTGGTAAACCCGCTGGTAAGGGCAGCCATGCAGGTCGCCGTGTTCTGGAAGAGTCCCGGCCCAATGATGATCCCAACCGGCAGGGCGGCAGCGCCTCTGGTCTCATAGAGACAGTCCTTCCCTTCGGCGGCGACTTTGTTGCCGCTGATCCGAGGCTTGACCGTGAATCTCCCAATCACGCTGAGGTAGTAACTGGAGATCACAAAATCATCGATGCCATCGTTATTGACATCGAGGGGATAAGAGCCGTGAAGCCCCGAGTGAACGGGAGTGTAGACGATCTTCGCCTCCGCAGGGCGAGCACAGCTGGCCACGCCCGCCCCCGCTACGGTTGCATAAGCCAGCAGACGTTTGCCCAGTGGCTGGCTCAGCGCTTGCGGCTGGCGTCGCTTGAGCGGCGATGTCTGGCGGGCTATCTCGAGAGATTGGTGACTCACTGTTCCTTCCTTTCGCGGCCAGACCGGCCGCCGTGGTTCGTGTAAGACCGAAGCTGATCTGTCTTCGTACCGGGCAACTATCATAGCCTAGCTTCCACGGTGTGTCTGGAGACTTTAAGCTCCTCTTGCGATGATGCTCGGCGTCTCCACGACGAACTCAGCTGGCACCCTTGCCAGGGTGGTCCTGCAGGTGAGCGGTGCCGGCCAGGTAAGTTCCCTTTCGGACTCGCGCCCCGTTTCCGGAAACACTCCCTTTCGTGCATGTCAGTTTCGGCTGCGATTCAGCTTTCTCTAACTAGAATCGGGTGATTAAGCCCCGCTTATAAGGATTCCTGATCGCATGAGAATTCTGATTGCTGAAGACGATGCCGCCCTGGCCGGCTTTGTGCGCCAGGGGTTGCAGGGAGAACACTACACAGTCGACGTCATTGAAGATGGCGAGCAGGCGCGCGCCATGGGCACTGAATTCGACTACGACCTGGTCATCCTCGACCTCAACCTGCCCAAACTCGATGGCATGAGCGTATTGCGCCATCTGCGGCTGAAGCGTCCCAGCCTGCCGGTGCTGATCCTCACTCAGCGGGTGAAGATCGAAGACCGGGTGCAGTGCCTCGACACCGGCGCCGACGATTATCTGGCAAAACCGTTCTCCTTCAGCGAGCTCTCCGCCCGCATCCGGGCGTTGCTGCGCCGCAGCCACCTGCCTTCGGAATCGGTGCTCCAGGTTGACGACCTGCAGCTGGACCGCGTGGAACACCGCGCCGAGCGGGCCGGGAAGAGGATTGAGCTGACCAGCAAGGAATTCTCCCTGCTGGAATACCTGATGCGCAATGCCGGCCGCCAGGTCTCCCGCGCCATGATCATCGAACACGTCTGGAACCTCACCTATGACACGACTACGAATGTTGTAGACGTTTACATCAACTATCTGCGGCGCAAGGTGGATGACGGGCATCGCCGGAAGCTGATTCACACCGTGCGCGGGGTGGGTTACGAGCTTAGCGGAAACCAGGGAGCGTCGGCGTGAATCCGCGCGCGATGGAGAAGGCCACCGGAACCATCCCTGGAGCGCAGCCGCAAGCGCCGAATCCGGCGGGTCAGGCGCATCTGCGCACCCCCCTGGCGCAGCTGCTGCACGCGCTGAACCAGCCCCTAACCGGATTGCAGTGCTCGATGGAAGTCGCCCTGGCCGGGCCACGGACTCCGGCGCAGCATGTTCATCTGCTGCGCGAGGGGCTGGAGCTGACCGGGCGCATGCGGGCTCTGGTGGGGGCGCTGCGGGAAGTGGCGGACGCGGAAGAAGGGCCGGAGGCGGGCTTGGAGAACTTTGAGTGCATCCGGTTGCTGCAGGATGCCTTGCTCGATCTGAAGCCGGTGGCGGAAGCCAACGGGGTGCGCTGCCAGCTCCAGGGCGGGACCGCATGTTGGGCCGCGCTCAAAGTCGAACCGCGCAAGCTGGCCACGATTGCGTTCCGGCTGTTGGAGTCGATTTTGAGCCTGGCCGCGCGCGGCAGCGAGATGCGAATAGTGGCGGGCAGCGTCTCCGGCGAAGTCGAAGTCCTTCTGCACTGGCGTCCGGCCAGCAATCCCTCTGCACTTTCCGCTCCCGAACTGGGCTTGCTGGTGGCACAAGCAGCGCTGGAGCGGGCCGGAGCGAGGTGGCAGCGGGAGCGCGGGGAGGTCTTCGAGACTTTGACCGTGCGGCTGGCGGAAATCCCTCGGGGACGCATGTAGCCGTTATTGCTTCCTTTCCAGAAACAGGAGACTTGTGATGAGTGTTATGCCAGCCTTTCCCAGCCTTGCCGAAGCCGCCGGCGGAGCGCCGATTGCCTGTACCGAAGATGAAGAAACAAAGGTGAAGAAGCAGAGACACGACTGCGAGTGAACAAACCGCAAGAAGTGAATCAGAAAGAAAAAAACAAGTATTCCGCAACCGTAAAGCGACCTGCCGAAACCGGGGGCCTGGAAACGAGAGAGCGATGACCAGCAAGAATACGGCGCATGCCTACACTACCTGGCAGGATAAAGAGGAGCGCGACCGCATCCTTTTGGAACAGTTGCCGCAGGTGCGCTATCTGGCGCGCCGGATTCACGAGCGCCTGCCCCGGCATGTGCCTCTCGAGGATCTGGTGCATGCCGGGGTGTTGGGGCTGATCGACGCGCTCAATAAATTCGATCGCTCCAAGCACGTCCAATTCGGCTCCTACGCCAAGTTCCGCATTCGGGGGGCGATTCTGGACAGCTTGCGGGAGATGGACTGGGGACCGCGCGAGTTGCGGCGCAAAGCGCGCCGGGTCGAGGAGGCGCAGCGCAAGCTCAGCATGGAGTTGAGCCGGGCGCCGAGCGAAGTGGAGCTGGCCAAGGAACTGAGCATGGAGTTGCGGGAATTCCAGCAGCTGCTTACCGAGATCGACGGCCTCGAAGTGGGCAGCCTGCATTTGGAATCTCCCTGGGACGGACGGGAAGAGGACTTGTGCGAGTATCTGCCCAATGCGCCCGAGGATACGCCATTTTTTCGCTGCATGCGTTCGGAGATGAAGGATCTGCTCAGCCGCGCCGTCGCCGAACTGCCGGAAAAAGAGAGGCAGGTGCTGGCTCTCTACTACTTTGAAGAACTCACCATGAAAGAAGTGGGCGCGGTTCTGGGCATCGGCGAATCGCGGGTGTCGCAGATCCATTCGCTGGCGGTGGTGCGCTTGCGGTCGCGTCTGGGGGAGCTCACCGTGGTACCCAAGGCGGCGCGTGCCGCCCAGGCCGGCGCGCACTGAGTAATGCGTAGAAGGAGAAGCCCCACCATGCGCAACGTTCTCAACCAGGAACAAATCGAAGCCCTGGTTCGTGCGGCGCGCAGCGGCGGGCAACTCGCGCCGATCGGAAAAACCTGCGCCACCCTGCCCGGCCAGGATGCAATCGCAGGCGGGGACTACTGCAACTACTTGGGAACCCAGGCCATGGCCTCGGCAATTCCCGGAGGCGCCGGATTCGGTATAGCGCGCTTTATCGAAGCCCGCCTGAGCCGCGGGAAGGAAGCGGGGTGAGCCTTCCCCCAGATAACTACCTGGAAACTTAAAGTTCCGCTAAGTTCTGACGATAGAGCAGCGTAAAGGGTAAAACCGGCGGCTGAGAGGAGCCCGCCGGGGCGCGATTAAAGTTTTTTAACGATCTGCCGTTAGCTGAATTGCAAGAGGTAGATCGGGAGGAGCGAACATGAGAATCGATGGCAATCGGCTGGCGCAGTGGCCACCCGAAAGCACTCTGGGGGGTCGCCAAAATGCGGCCAGGGGCGGAGGGGGTGCGACCGCGAACCTGGTTTTGGACGAAGATCAGGCACAGCTTTCCGGAGTGTATGTCCAGGTGCAGGGGTTGGCCGCCGAGGCGCTGCAGTTTCCTGAAATCCGGCAGGAGAAAGTGAATGCCTTGCGGCAGGTGGTGGAGCGGGGGAATTACCAGCCCGCCTACGATCAGGTCGCCAGCGCGATGTTGGAGCACATGCAGATCCTGCCGGCGGCGTGAGGTTTCCACCGCAAACAGAAACTAAGAATAAGAATAAGAATAAGAACAAGAAATAGAGCGGCGAAACGGGATTGGCGGACCAGCAGAACACGGAAGGCGGGGCGGATCTAACCGCGACGATCAGCAACCTGACCACTTCCCAGGTGTCGCTCGAAGCCACCCTGCAGTCTTTCGGACAGACCTCGCAGATCAGTCTGCTCGATTACCTTAGGTGAGTCCGATGGTCTGGAATCAGCTCCGACGAGGGCGATGCCCGGTTTAAGAAGTCTGGCGCGAGGCGTGAACCCACTCCCCGGCCGAACGCACGCGCGCGCGCTGGGCTTCCAGGCGGGCGCGCTCGGCCAGCAACTGATGGTGGATGGAGGGCAGCAGCTCGCGCAGGCGTTCCACATTACTCCGGTAGAGGGTGAGTTCTGCATCGAGCGGGAGATCGTCTCCCTGGGGCGGAATGGGGTTAGCGCGGAGCTCGGCTCGAGCTTGCAGCAGTTCGGAAAGCAGTCCAGCCATGTCTTCGGGAGTCACCGGAGCCGGCTGCCGGCAGGTAGCGATGCGATCGAGGCAGGAACCCAGGCGGCGGTTGGTATCGCGCAGATTCCGAGTGCGTGACGAGAGCGGCAAAGTCATCAAGCATTCCAGTCGGCGGCGCGGTGGGGAAAGGAAATGACCGCGGCGGCAGGTTCTTGGGGCGAGGGGCGAAACGTGGTGGCTGCGGTGGTGGCGCGCTCGACTTCTAGCCAGGCTTCGTGGACGATGGCAGTTTCGCTGGTGTCGCCAGCCTGATTAGGCAAGCCCGCGACGGAAACGGCATAGCTCGCGTCCGTCAGGAGGCTGGACTGCAGCGAACGCAAGCGAAGGCCCGATTCAAAAGTCGGCGCGGGGATGGTGCCTGTGGGATCGGCCACGTATTGCGACTTGATGGTGCTGACCGCGGTATTGTAAGCCGAGACAAAATTGTTGACGGTGTCGGCGATCTGGCTGGTGTCGGGCCGGATAGTTAACTGCACCGGCTGGGCGAGAATGCAAGTGGATGGGCTGAGCAGGACTCCCTGAATGGCTCCGGTAACGGTGTTGGAGCTGCGGCTGAAGGGCATTCCATCAATGGTGAGAGCTGCATTGGTGTCGCCCACTGGGGCGCCGAAGCTCAGGTTGGTGGCCGGGTTGGGCGCGACTGAGAGGATGGTGGTGTTATTGGTGAACCCTAATGCTCCAGCCGGTGCTGGGGTGGGATGGGACATTTCGAGGTGGTAGCCCCCGCCATCCGGGACCACGGTGGAGGTCACTCCCCAGTTGCCCGCCGTGCCCTGCGTATTGATGTAATTGGATAAGGTATTCAGCGTATCGTTACAGCCTGCGGTGATGGCGATGTCCTGAGTTGTGCCGCCGGCGCCTCCAATTTGAAGTTGGATGTCACCAGTGGCTGGCCGGTTGGCAAAATCGAAGTATTCGCGCTGGACGGATCCGCAGTGTTCAGCGTTCCCGTGATGGTGTCGCCGGTAACAGCCAGGGCAGGTTGCCGCCTGGGCGGTGAGCGCGCCCGTGGGATCGGCCAGCGCGGCTACTGCGGTCTGCAGGTTTAAACTCCTCCCCATTGTCTTTCCTCCTTCGCTTCGGCTTCTCCCTTTGAACTTCTAGTTCATCAAGCCTCGGCTTCCCCTTCCACGATCAGCGGATTTGTGAGCAGCCGATTGGAAGCCAGCCAGATATTAACCAACGCTAAAGTAGCGCCGTAATTTTGCCGATGAAGATCAGCGACGAATGTGCGCGCCTGACCGGACTGCTGGAAGTCTGACTAATCGTGCTATCCCGGCCATGAGCCGGAAAAATCAGCCAATCAGGGGCTGGCGGCATTGGTGCACATCGCCGATTTGCTCTGCCGGGTGAGCGTCCTTCAATCATGGCTATGCGGAGCAGAAGCAGGTAAATCTGTTCGAATTGGACTCCTACATGGACGAGGGCACAGTTGGTCAGGGCTATTTACCGGACATAGTTCATGAGGCGGTTAAAAAACCGGTACGGGTGCTCATAGTCGATGACAGTGCCTTTATGCGCGTGGCGCTTTCCCGCATGGTGGCGACCGACCCCGAGCTCTCCGTGGTGGGGACGGCAGCCACTGGAAACGATGCTCTGCAAAGGATAGCGGCGCTCGATCCCGATGTGATTACCCTGGACCTGCAGATGCCCGGCCTGGACGGCATGGAGACCTTGCGGCGAATTATGGCCCAGTTTCCGCGTCCGGTGATTGTGGTGAGTGCGTTCACGCTGGAGAATGCAGAGGCGACATTCAACGCTCTGGCCGCCGGCGCATTCGACTATGTACCCAAAATGCTGTGTGCCGCGTCACTGGACGTTCTTCATTTGCGGGATAGTCTCATCAGCAAAATAAAAGCGGCTGCAGAGTCGCGGCAGGCAAAATGCATCCTCGAAGGGCTGGGAAAAGAAGGGCTGGGAAAAATCCATGGGCTGCGAAAAACATCGCAACCCGCACAAACAGGGTGCGCACCGGAGGGTCACGCCGCGCCTGCGGTCGTGGCTATCGGAGTTTCGACTGGAGGCCCCCGGGCTCTGCAGGAGATTTTACCCTTGCTTCCCCGCGACCTTCCAGCCGCTATTCTGCTGGTGCAGCACATGCCTGCAGGCTTTACCGGGCCGCTGGCGAGCAGGCTGAATAATTTGTGTCAAATGTCTGTGTGCGAGGGGGCGCACGGGCAGCGTGTTCAACCGGGGATCGTGTTTATGGCTCCTTCCGGGTTACACATGACGGTGGCAGGCGGAATTAATGGAGAAATCTCGATTTGCCTTTCCCGGCTGCCGCAGAATCAACTCCATGTGCCTTCGATCAATGTGATGATGGAATCGGTGGCTTCCACATTTCGCGCGCAAGCCATGGGCGTAATTATGACCGGCATGGGAGCGGATGGAGCGGAGGGAATGAAGGCTATCCAAAAGGCCGGAGGTTGGACGGTAGGCCAGGACGAACTCACTTGCGCGGTTTATGGGATGCCGCGCGTGTGCGCGGAGATGGGCGTGCTACAGCGGGTCGTTTCCCTTTCCCAGATACCCTATGAAATTCTGCGAGCCACGCGATATCACGAGGTCAACGCAGGTTAGGCGAGGCACCTTCCTGTCCCGGCACTGAGCACCTCGCGCACTTTCTTTAACAGGAGGGAAGCGGAAAATGGTTTGACGAGGCAATGGCCGGCGTACCCGGCCTCCTCCAGTCGGGCCACTCGCCCGGCATGTCCGCTCATCAGCAGTATTCGTGTACAGGGACACGTGCGTTCCAACTTAGAGGCCAATTCAGGGCCGCTCATTCCGGGCAGAATAATGTCGGCAAGCAGAAGATCTACAGGCCGGGGGCACTTGCCGTAGAGTTCCAACGCTTCATCGGACTTACGCGCCACCAGCACGGTATAACCACCTGACTCGAGCACTTCGGCTGTAACCTTGCGGACAAAGGCTTCATCCTCAACCAGCAGGATGGTTTCGGCGGCATTTTCTGCGATGGGCGCGACCAGTCCCGCCGCGATTTCAGGCTGCGGTTCCATTCGCGGAGTCCGGATTCCCTCGATCATGGATGAGGTGGTGGACACGAAATCTGACATTTAGATTCCTGCTTTGGGGAAGCACGAATCGTTTTGCACCTTACCGGCCATTGGTCACCTTGATTCAGAGGTCTTGTAAACAGACTGGAATAAGGGTCTTAGCGGGAGTGCGTTTCTCAGAAGGCAGGCCTGCCGCCGGGAAAGTCCTGTTCTCGGATTGCGACCGGGAATGGGTTCCGCGATCGGGAATGCGTCGATCAATCAAACATTCGTCCAATCGCTTGCAGCGGCTACTTCGGACTGGTGAGGATAGTCCGGTTGGGATCCAATAAAAGTTTGCGGGTTCCCGCAGGTGCTTGCAGGCGGAAAGAGGACTCAGGCCCATCCGCAAATATACGGCCGAGCAATACCGGAGTTTTCCCGGCGACTTCTGCGTAGATGGGAACGGAGGTCACAAGCTCTGGCGGCGCATCTTTTTGACGTATCATGCCGGTCGCAGCGATTGTGTTGGCCTTGGGGGTAAGTTTAACATCGTGCAGTTGCAGCTTGGGCAGAGAAGTTCCGTTCACCCAGCCGTCGAGGAACCAGTCCAGCGACGCCCTGCCTTCGTAGCGTAGAGAGGGTGGGAGATCTTCAGCAAACACGTCAAGCAATTTGCGGGTAGTGATGGATTTTCCTTCATAACGTTCGCGAAGCTTGCGCAGGCCCCGGACGAAAGGGTCGTCGGCTACCCTGTGGGCGGGATCTCTCGGCCGGCTCACATCTGCAGCGTCCTGCAACATGGAACGCAGCATGTGAAAGAGCCATGTGCCACGCCCGTAACTGATGGCTTCGTAGCCCTCGGGAAATCGCGACGAAAGCAGCCGCCCGCCCAAAGTCACCGGGCCGGCATCTTTGAGTTCAACTCCGTCTTTATTCTTCTCGGCCAGATCCGCGCGGTACTTCTCCATGAGGAGGCGAAAGCCGGCAGGATTTTCCTCCTGCAGGATCATCAGGGAGCAGTAGTTGGCCAAGCCTTCGGAAAACCATTGATCGCGATACGTGCTCCAGTTAACAAGATCTCCCCACCATTGGTGAGCCGTTTCGTGGGCGGGAATGAGCTGGTCAATGAGCTTGCCCGCGGGGTTTATGTGGAGTTCTTCTTCCTCCTGCGGAGTGAGAAAAGCGTAGGACGAAAGGAACACCAGCCCGGGCCAGCCCTGGCTTTCGGGACCGGGCAACTGAGTGAGAGCGAGTTGCGAATAAGGATAAGGACCGAATCGCTCGGAGAAATAGCGGATGGCGCGGGCGGCGGTTTCGGCGACAGCGGTTGCATTGCGCGAAGGCGATGGTGCGGAGAGGTGAAGAGGCGGTGGAGGCATTTGATGCAGCGATGGGGTTGGATCAACTTCCGGAGCGGTGGTCGAGGCTTGGGGAAAATCCTTCTCCACAACGGCCGTAGCGTAAGTATCGACGGCGACATTACCCGCGTGGGCTGAGCTACGCGCGTACTTGCCCAAGTTAAATCCGGCGACCGGAATGGGCCGCTCTGTGACCCAATGGGAAATCTGCTCATCACTGGCGCCGGATTGAGCGCGCACGGGCTGTGCGGTTTGCTGCAACGGCAGCGATGGCGCTGGATTCCCTGTGGCCAGCAGAGTCCAGCCGGTTGGATAGTGAAATGTAAGATCGAAGTCGGCGGGTGTCATTCCGCGATTGGGATACCAGGTTCCGCGGGCGCCGACGTAGAGCAGTCCCTTGCCTGCCTCTTCCAGAACTTCTCCACGATAAGCGAAGCGCAGAAGAATCTTCTTGCCCTCGTGCGCCGGCTCGGGCAGAACCACCGCGACCAGATCGTTTCCCCTGCGGGCGAGTTGCGTGCCTTCGACCGCGGGATTCTGAATAAACTCCACCGGCCTGCCGTCGGCCTCGACGCTCTGGATGTGCAAATAGCGCGACAATTCGAACACCAGGCAACGTGAGCCGCCGCGTCGCACCTCCAGTACCATCTTGACCTCGGCCTCGAGTTCTTTGGGGGGGCTTACACGAGCATCGATCACATAGCTGTGCGCGAAAATGGGATCCCCCCGTGAGGAACCTTCGGCCGGGAGAGACGGGGAAATTTCTTTCTCACTGCCGCCATGCAGTTGCGGTTCGGCGGGCGAAAAGGAGGTCCAGACGTCGTAATAAAGAGTCCCATTTTCTGCGGTGGTAGCATGGCCAGCTTCAATCTGCTCTCCCGCTGTCGAATCGAAGAAGAGGTCGAACACCCCGAGTTTATTTCCTTGCAGCCGGACGTGGAGGAGCCGGCCTTCGGTCTCGGCCCCGGTCGCCGGAGTCGAACTTGCTTCGCCGGTTGCGGGCAGCATGCCGCTAAAACTCACGAGCAGGCGCATGGCATCGGCCGGGGCCAGATTGCGAGCGGTCTCGTTCCAGCGCTGGACGAATGCTGCCGGCTGGTCGGGAGCGCGCAAACCGGGCTGCAATTCTGAAGGAGTGTTGTCATTGAAGCGGAAGTAGGCGGTCGAAAAGCGCTCCTCCAGAATGGCCATGCCGGCAAACAAACTCATGGATTTGCGTTCGACATCGTTGGGCGGGGCGAGCAGCACTTCTCCGTCGCCCTCGAAAAATGCTCCCGTGATTCTGCCCATCACATCTTTGGTGAAGGCGATGGTGCCGTCTTCCAGGCTGATATGAATGGCAGCACGATCGAGCGAGGCGCCACGCACGCGAAAGACTCGCGCGGGATCCAGTTCGACTTTGCTCAACTGCAGATAGAGCGACTCGGCTGGGCCGGGCCGCCCGGCCGCAGAAACAGATGAAAAGGGTTGGGCGGCGGGAGGCGCCTGCGCACGCAGGGATGGCAGGCAAATGAGGGCCGCACACACGGCGGCGACTGTGCCCGGCTTGCGCAAGCTTCTCGGTACTTTGGTCACGTGAGTCAGGCGCCTGCTGTTGCTAGAATGCGCTTCAATGCGGCTGCGTGTCACTATACCGGCTGTTTGTATGATGCTGGCTGCGGTTCTGGGGTCAGCTGACACCATTCATTTGAAGAATGGCCGCACCATTGTTGCCGACCATGTTCGCGAAAACGGCAATCGTTACGAGTACGAAATCGGCGACGATACCTATGCCATTCCCAAAAGCTCGGTGGATCGCGTGGAGGCCGGCGGCATGCCGGTGGCGCGTTCTTCCGGCAACAAGGTTGCGGGCGAACTGCCGGTCTTTATTCCTATCGACAGTCTGGCGAATGAAGGCGACCTTCCCCAAATCATCGTTAAGGATGGCAAGGTCGATCCGGATGCGCTGGCGAAGCTTGAAGGCAAGGGAAATCCGGAGTTGGGCGCCACCGCCGATTTTATTGCGGGCAAGTTCGAATTTGAGCATGGAAATGTCGACCAGGCGCACCGCTATTTTGACAGCGCCTTGCGCTTCCAGCCGGAGAATGCGACCGTTCTTACTTACTACGCGGCGCTGCTGGTGCGAACGGGAAACGCGTCACAGGCGTTAACCTATGCGCAGCGTGCCGTGCGCGCAGCGCCCGAATCGCCCGATGCTTACACCGTGCTGGGTTACGCGCAGCAGGCTTGCGACCGGACCAAAGAAGCGGTTGCGTCATGGCAGCATTCTCTGCAACTGCGCCCCGATCCGGCAGTTCAGCAGTATCTGGCCAAAGCGCAGCGCGAACAGAACGTCGAGACCGATTTTACCCAGCGCGAGAGCAGCCATTTCGTGATGCACTATGAGGGCAAGCAGACTTCAGAAGCTTTTCGCGGTCAAATTATGTCGGCGCTGGAATCGGATTACGACGATCTCGCGCGCGATCTGGGCACTCCGCAGCATGACAATATTCTCGTCACTCTCTACACTGAACAGGCATTTTTCGACGTGACTCGCGCGCCTTCATGGTCGGGGGCTCTGAACGACGGCAAGTTGCGCATTCCCATCAATGGGCTGAGCTCCATGACACCGGATTTGGCGAGAGTGCTGAAGCATGAGCTTGCCCATTCCTTCATCAATCAGCTTTCGGCGGGCCGCTGTCCGCCCTGGCTGCACGAGGGCATCGCGCAACTGCTGGAGCCTAAAACCCTGGGCAGCGATGGCCGGCAGCTGGCGCAGTTGTTCAAGTCGCAGCGGAATATACCGCTGAATGCGCTGGAAGGCAGCTTCATGAACTTCTCCGGGGCTCAGGCGTACGTCGCCTACGCCGAATCTCTCGCGGCAGTTTCCTACATCAACGATTCGTATGGCATGGGCGATATTCAGAGAATTCTCCGCAGGCTGAGCGAAGGCAGTTCCACAGAAGCGGCGCTCCGCGCAACCATCCACTCCGATTACGGGCAACTCGAAGCGGATCTCGGCAAATACCTCGGCGACAAATACGGCGAATAGGTTTTTCGGCATTTACCTGCAGATTATTTGCCGTTGCCTCAGCGCTTGTGCTAGCTTCGGCTCTTAGTCCTCCAACGGCATGTGCGCATTATTTCAGTCCCGTATCCCCGAACCTTTGCCGGACGTAGAGGCGGTCCCGACGATTTTTCCCAAGATTGATGGCGCGGAGATTGCCGCGGCAACTTACGGGAAGCGAGTTGCGGGAGACTTTTACGATTCCGTCCGGGTGGGGCCAGAACGGGTTCTGTTCGGGCTTCTCGACGTAGCCGGACGCCGCGAGAACAATCAGCCCATACTCTCGGCTGCGCAGAAAATATTTCGTACGGTGGGCGCCGAACTGTTCTCCGGAACTGATATTAACGAATCCGAGGCCATGACCGGGTTGTGCCTTCATCTGAACCGAGGTCTCATGGAGGCTGCGGCGGGCGTTCATCCCTGCCCAGCCTTCCTGGGTTGCTACCACGAAAAATTTGGCACGCTCTGCTACACCAACGCCGGGCACACGCCGGGGTTGCTGCGCGACAGCACGGGGATCTCGGAGCTTGGTTCGACGGGACTTCCGCTCGGCCTTTTTTCTCACGCCACCACGGACGCTCCCACCGTCGGCCTGGAGAAAGGCGCGGCTTTATTACTGGTGTCGCGGGGAGTGGTTGAGGGCAAATGCAAAGATGACCAGATCGAAGATCTGGAATACGGCGTGGAGCGGTTGAAAGCTCAGATGCTCTCCGAAGGTGACCAAAGCGCGGGAGGTTTTAGCGCTTCCATTTTGAACGCGGTAGGAGATTTTACCTGCCAACCGCTGGTTCCCGATGACATGACGGCATTGGTATTTGTGCGGAGCCGGTAGGGCCAAAGTTATTGGACGCCGCGCGAAAATCACTGCCAGCGTGGTGTCCTAATGCGACCACGAAGGGCACGAAGGAAACTCGGACCCGATGCGCGAGTTGATTGAGGACCTGGCTTGAGGTTTATTTCGGCTTCGCTTTGCCGTCGTCGAGAAGTCCAAAAACGCCAACACCGGTGGTGGTGCCTACGTAGACTTTGCCATTGATGACCATCGGAGAAATGAACTTATTGCCCGCCCCAAAATTGTCGCGGCCGCCCGCCGCCTGATTGGTATTGTACAGCTCGGTTAAGCTGCCGGCGCTGTAAGCATGCAGCACGGCGGGATCGGAATTCTCCGACGCCCACACAATGCCGTTCAACAAACCGTTGGAGGAGATGCTGGGCGTGGCGCCGGGGTACTTGAAAACAGTGGTGGTTTGCGCCACGGGCGTGGCCGCGAGCTTGGCATTCTCGAACTGAAACGCAAGGATTGGCTGATTGACGGGACCATAGTACAGTCTTTTTTCGTAAAACGCGGGAGTAGAAAAGATGCCGCCACCCAAAGCGCCCGTGAGTTCCTGGTAAATTTTATTGCTGCTGGAATTGTATCCCCCCAGGGATGCCCGGTTAACCAGATAGATGTTGCCATCTTTCCCGGCGCCAGCGGCGAGATACCAGGCTTTGCTCGAGTTGTCCTGTATCTCGGGCAGGACGATGATCCCGCCGGAGCCAAGGTCGGTATCGTCGGCCGATTCCTCCGGCCCGTTGTACATCTCGAAATAATCTGCGGTAGAGAGTCCACCTTTCAGCTTCAACCGGACGATGGCATCACCGAAATCGCCGTCGATAGGGAATCCTTTGGAATTGAGAGTGGTATCGAAAATTCCGTTGGCGTCGAGGAAGTAAACGTTGCCGAAATCATCGGAGGCGAGTCCGCCGCCCGCTCCCCATATCGATCCCTGGCTGCCGTTGGGAGTAACGTTGAGGACTGTCGTCTGCTTAAGCGTGGAAGCGTTGTAACCCATGATCCAACCCGTATAGGGCCGGATGTCACAGTGCGAAGTCCACGCCAGCAGCACCATGCCGTTTATCAGGAGTAGGCCGGCGCGTTCTTTATACTGCGCGGGATCGAAGATGACGTAGCCCCCCACACTACCATCGCCGGTTCCGGGATATTGGGCCTGGATTTCTTCCGGGCCGTTGTAAAGTTCCTTCCCCGTGGGCGCATCGAGAGCGTGCAAGCGCTGGTGATAGTTGCCCGAGGAATCCTTCGACATGGCAACGGCGTAAATAACGCCGTTGGTGCCCGGCGGGCGACTTATCACCGGGGTCGACGTGATGCCAATAGTGGGTGTGACTTGCTGACAATTGCGATCGTCGGAAGGGGTCTCACCCGACTTGAGAGCGCTTATGTGCCAGATTTGCGTGCCCACGTCGGCGTCGAAGGCGTAGACCGAATCGTTTTCCGTGGCCACGATCAGGAGATTGTGCGTACCCTGGCCGGCTATCGGAACCTGGGACAGGTACAGAGGCTGAGCATCCACCAAACCATCAACCGTTACGACAAATAGCTTGCCGAACTGCGTGGAATTGACATTGGCGGTAGTCAGCGTAGTTTCGGAAGAGTTCAATCCGGTGCGGCTGCTATCGTGATGGTAGGTAAGAATATCCTGGGAAAATGCCACAGGGGCGCCGGGGCCGGAAAAATAGAACACGGCCAAAGCGGCGAGGACGAGCGAGTAGACAAATCGCATGGTGGATGGCACACAAACTCCGAGAATTCCTCCAACCCGGGGTCAGGCGGGAGCTTGGCTTTCGTAACTTAGTCGCGGGTGCGGACGGGGGATCGGAGGCTGAACTGGGGTGAAGCCCTCCTGGTAGAACCCGCTCTGGATGGGCATTATGGCAGAGTTGGTGCGGGGAAGCAAGCGAGTTCCGCGGGCAGGGAGGCGACACTATGGAATTGGGGAAAGTGCTGGTATTTCTAGGAGTTGGGCTGATCGTGGTGGGCCTGGTTGTGATGCTGCTGGGCTACTGGAATTTTAATTTGGGTCGGCTGCCGGGCGATTTCCAGTATCGGGGCAAGAACTCGACGGTGTACTTTCCGCTGGCTACATCGGTTCTGGTGAGCGTGGTGTTGTCGATTGTGCTGTATATCATCAGCCGATGGCGGAGATAAAGATCTTTTCTGCAACTTCTATTTGCCGTCCTTCTTGGGGGGAAGTATGCCGAAGACGCCAACACCTGTTGTGGTTCCGACATAGACTTTGCCGTTGATGATCATGGGAGTGATGAACTTGTTGCCGGCGCCGAAATTATCGCGGCCGTTGGGAGCTTGCGTGCTGTTGTAGAGCTCCTGCAGCGTGAGGGCGTTGTAGGCATGGAGAACGGCCGGGTCGGTGTTTTCTGTGGCCCAGAGGATGGCATTATTCGTTCCGTTGGCGGAAATGCTGGGAGTGGCGCCGGGATAGCCGAAGCTGGTCGGGGTTTGGGCTACGGGACTGGTTTGCAATTTGGCTTGCTTGAACTGAAAAGCAAGGATCGGCTGCCCCACCGGACCGTAATAAAGCCGTCCACCGAAATATGCCGGCATGGACCAGATGCCTCCGGGCAGAACTCCGGAGAGAACCTGATAGTTGTTGTTGCTGTTGGAATTGAATTTCCCCATGGAGTTGCGGTTCACGATGTAGATATTGCCGTCCTTGCCCGCGCCTGCGGCTAACAGCCAGGTCGTCCCGGAGGAGTCTTTCATGTTGGGCAGCAGGATCGCTCCACCGGAACCCAGGTCAATATCTTCGTTACTTTCTGTTGGACCGTTATCCATTTCGAAATAGTCGGTGACGGCGAGAGCGCCTTTAGTGGTGAGTTTCACGAAGGCGTTGCCGTAGTCGCCCATATTGGGAAATCCAGCGGAATTCAGAGTGGTGTCGAAGATTCCGTTGGCATCGAGGAAAAAGATATTCCCGTTGCTGTCGCCGGCCGGACCTGCGCCGCTGCCCCAGATCGCACCTTCGTTGGCGTTTGGCGTGACATTGAGGATGGTGGTCTGCGCGAGAGTAGTGGGGTTGTAACCCATGATCCAGCCGGTGTACGGGCGAGCGTCGCAATGTGAAGTCCAGGTGAGAAAAACCGTTCCGTCTTCGAGAAGGAGTCCGGCGCGTTCTTCATACTGCCCGGGATCGAAGATCACATAGCCGTTGGTACTGTTATCGCCGGTGCCGGGATATTGTCCTGAGATAGTGACCGGACCTTTATGCAGCTCATTTCCGGTGGGCGCGTCGAGAGCGTGAAGGCGCTGATAGTAGTTGCCGGAAGAATCCTTGGACATGGCGACGACGAAGATGACGCCGTTCGATCCTTTCGGGCGGCTGATCACCGGAGTAGCAGTAACGCCGATGGTGGGTGTGACCTGGGAACAGCCGCGATCGTCGGAAGGAGTTTCGCCGGCCGCGAGCGTGCTGATATGCCAGAGCTGCGTGCCGGTGTCGGCGTCGAAGGCATAAACGGAATCATTTTCGGTGGCGACAATGAGCAGGTTGTGCGTGCCGTTGCCCTGGATTGGAACGGCGGAGATATACAGCGGCTCGGCGTCGACCAGGCCGTCAACCGTGAGCACGAATAGTTTCCCGAAAGAGTTGTCGTTGACGTTGGCCAGAGTCAGCGTGGTTTCGGAGGAGTTGAGCCCGGTGCGGGCGTTGTTGTTATGGTAGGTGAGGACATTCTGCGCGAAAGCCGAAGGCGCGGCAAGAGAGCAGAAAGTTGTGGCCATAAAGACCGCAGACAGGAAGAAGGCGGTTGAGAGAAGGCGCGCGCGAACAAACTTGGGGGACGACATGAAAATCTCCGTGTGGGCTTCAGTGGCTGCGAACCGTGAATAAAGCTGTTGACGAAATCGAGCGCGGACGGAGTGGCCGGGAAGAAGTAATTCAACCTCTTCGGTGGAGACTGTGCCGATTATCGCAAAGTTACATTAAGAGGGCAAACCTGTTAGAGCATATTGCCGGCGCAGCTTGCTCTTACTTCGAAGTTAAAGGTGGTGGGTGTCCCGAGCTTGCGAATGTAGAGGCAGCTTAGTTTTTGACATAAATGTAGGTTTGGAACTTGGGAATGGCAGACCGCGGGGCTACACTGCATTCAAAGTATGTCTTTGGCTGATCAACTCGGCTTCCGCTTCGCTCCTCCGGAGCGGCGGGTGTGGACCGTACGCGCTCTGGTGGCCGCGGTGCGCACGCTCGTGGAGCGGGAGTATTCCGACGCGTGGGTGGAAGGTGAGATCTCGAATTTCCGGGCACCGGATTCCGGGCATCTTTACTTCACGCTGAAAGATGGAAATGCGCAGATTCGGGTGGTGATGTTCAGCTCGAAGGCGCGGCTACTGCGGTTTCGTCCCTCGGATGGGATGCAGGTGGTGGTTCGCGGTCGAGTAACCATTTACGAAGACCGCGGCGAGTTGCAGATTGCGGCGGAATACATCGAGCCCAAGGGCGCAGGAAGCCTGCAGGTTGCCTTCGAGCAACTGAAGGCGAAGCTGGAAGCCGAGGGATTGTTTGCTCCGGAACGGAAAAAAACGATTCCGGCGCTGCCGGCAAGAATCGGAATTGTCACCTCGCCGCAGGCGGCCGCGCTGCGTGACATCCTGAATATTCTTCAGCGCCGTCATCATACGGTGAATGTGATGATTTATCCCGCGCAAGTGCAAGGCGATGCCGCGGCTTTTGAAGTGGCGGAGGGCGTGCGGCACTTCAATAAGAGTCGGGACGTGGAAGTGATTATTGTGACCCGCGGCGGAGGGTCCGCAGAGGATCTCGCGGCGTTCAACGATGAGGGGCTGGCGCGGACGGTGGCGTCCTCGGAGATTCCGGTGATCTCGGCGGTGGGCCACGAAACGGATTTCACCATCGTAGATTTTGTGGCGGACTTGCGTGCGCCTACGCCGTCAGCGGCCGCCGAGCTGGTGATTCGCTCCCGGCAGGAAGTGGAGAATCAGGCAGATGCCGTGCGCGAACGCCTGGTGCGGGCGATGGAACGGCGTCTGCTCCAGGCGCGCCACGCGCTGACCGAGCGGGCGCAGCACGGGGCTTTCGCGGGCATGATGGATTTTATCCGGCAGCGGCAGCAGAAGCTGGACGATCTGACGTTCCGGTTGGAGCGAGCGCAGCGACTGGCAGTCGAGCCACTGCGCCGGCGCTGGGAGGCGCTGGCGGCAGCGGTGCGGCACTACGACTTGCGGCGCATGCTGGCGGCAGTTCGACAGGAGTTGGAAACGGGCACTGCGGCCTTGGCTTCTGCCATGCGTAATGCGCTGCTGATCCATAGAGTGCGCGTGGAGCGCATGGAGAGGACTTTGGATGCGTTGTCTCCGCTGGCGGTTCTGGAGCGGGGATACGCGCTCGTGTTCGACACTTCGGGACGCTTGGTGAAGGATGCAACCCAGGTCGCGCTCGGCGAGGAGATTTCGGCGAGGCTGGCACGAGGCGAGATTCGAGCCGAAGTGAGAAAGCGAAACATCCCCAAAGATCGCGAAGGGACGCAGGGGTAACGCATTTGCCGGAACGTCGGGTTCAGATGCATCAGGCGCTGCATTAGAATGAATGGTTCGGAACGCGAAGGTTTACGCGGATGGGAGATTCCGTGACGCAAGGGATGGCGCCGTGGCTGCGAGTGTCGTTCACGGTGCTCGACATTCTGCTGGTGGCGCTGATCATCTATGAAGTGCTGGTGATGATCCGGGGCACGCGTGCCGCTCCGATGCTGGCCGGTCTTGCGGCGGTGGCGGCTGCATTTTACCTGGCGCGCATCGGCCGGCTGGTAACGTTGAACTGGCTGGTAAGCCATCTGCTGCCTTACGTCGTGTTCGCGTTGATCGTAGTTTTTCAGTCGGAGATCCGGCACGTGCTTTCGGATCTGGGGCGGCGGGTGAGTTTCCTGCGCGGCCCGGCTATGGAGGGAGACTCCTACGACGACATTGTGCTGGCGGCGAATTTGTTTTCGCAGCATCAGACCGGCGCGCTGATCGTGATTGAACGCGAGATTGGGCTGCGCACCTACATTGAAAGCGGCGTGGCCATGGATGCCCGGCTTTCCTACGATTTGCTCGCCACCATCTTTCGCCCCAGCGCTCCGTTGCATGACGGCGCGGTCATCGTGCAAAAGGATCGGCTGGCGGCGGCGGCGTGTTTTCTGCCGCTCTCGATGAATCCCGTGCTGTCGACGCAGATGGGAACGCGGCATCGGGCGGGCATCGGGATCACGGAGGAGACCGACGCGATTGCAGTCATCGTCTCGGAAGAAACCGGCGCCATCAGCATGGCGGTCGGCGGCAAGATCGATCGCGATCTCACAGCCGAGCGCTTACGCGAACGTTTGAGCGCCGAACTGCGGCGATACGTATCGCCGGTGACCCTGCCCTCGGTGGTCGTGCAACACCAGCCGGACGCTGGAGAAGAGCCGCTGCGGGCGCGCGCCCCCATGGGCGTAGACGGCGAGTCCCCGGAAGCGGAGCGCCAGCAATGACCGGATTTTTGCGGCGGTGGGTGCTGCACAATTTCTGGCTGAAGATTCTATCCCTCTTGCTGGCGACAGGCTTGTGGCTGGCCATTTCACCCGACCAGGAACCGGCGGAAGTCGCGGTGCGGGTTCCCATTGAGTTTCAGCATGTCCCTGCGCATCTGGAGATCAGTTCGGTCACCATCCCGGACGCCCAGATTCGAGTTCGAGGCCCGGAGCGCCTGGTGCGGCAATTGCGCTCATCGGATATCCACGCCGAAATCGAACTGGGCGATGCCAAACCGGGTGAGCGCACCTTTGATTTGACAGCGCAACAGATCCGGCTTGACCGCGACCTGCACGTGGTGCAGGTAGTGCCGGGCCAGGTGCATCTCAGTTTCGATATGCGGCTCACCCGCGACGTGGAAGTTCACCCGCAAATCTCGGGAAATCTTCCCGCCGGGCAGCATATTGCCAGAGTGCTGGTCAATCCCGAGCGAGTCACGATTACCGGACCGAGCCACCACGTAGAGCCCGTAGATTCCGTGACCACAGATCCGGTGGACGCTTCGGGCGCCGCGACGCAGGCGACGTTCGTTACCAATGTCTATGTTCCGGATGCGCTGGTACAGGTGGTGAATCCCACGCCGATACGCGTAACGGTCATTATGGAAAAGAGCGCGGCAGCCAGTGGGCATTGAAAGAGTCGTGAGGCGCGCTCTCGTTCTTATGATCTTTGACCCCTTCGGTTTATTATCCTCGGTTGGACTTTGTAAGCCTGGTATGCAGTCGAGCTTGCCTCCACAAACGCTTGCGAATCCGTACAACCTATGAGCACAGAGAGCAGACAATTGTTTGGCACCGACGGCATCCGCGGCGTGGCGGGTGAGTTTCCGCTGACCAAGGAAAGCACGTATCTGATTGGGCGTGCGCTGGGACATGAGCTGATGCGCGGGACACCGAGGGCACAGGCGGTGCTGGGGCAGGACACGCGCGAATCCAGCGGGTGGATCGCCGACCGCGTCGCCTCGGGCCTGGCGGCCGTGGGTGTCGAGGTGCACAGCGCGGGCGTGATTACGACTCCGGGAGTTGCATATCTGGCGCGGTCGCGCGGATTCGCCGCCGGCGTGGTCATATCGGCGTCGCACAATCCGTGGACGGATAACGGGATCAAAGTTTTTTCCGGAGACGGATTCAAACTGAGCGATGCGCGCGAGTTGGCGATTGAAAAAGAAATCTTCGCTCTGCTGGCGAAACCGGGATCGGCGGATGATACCGCGCTCAGGATTGCGGGACCGTCTCTGCCGGGAGAGGCCGGATTGCGCAGGGCGTACATTGAATCGTTGGCGGGCAGCGTCTCGTCGGACTTGAGCGGATTGCGCGTGCTGGTGGATTGCGCCAACGGAGCGGCCACGGCGGAGGCTCCGGAATTATTTCGCGGATTGCGAGTGCATGCTACGTTTACTCACGTAACGCCGGATGGGAGAAATATCAATGAAGGATGCGGGGCGCTGCATCCGGAGACTTTAGGGAAGGCCGTTGCCGCGGCCAGCGGTCAGTTTGACCTGGGTGTGACTTTTGACGGCGACGCCGACCGCGCCCTGTTTTGCGACGCACAGGGACGAGTAGTGAACGGAGATGGAGTGCTGCTTCTGACCGGGCGCGATTTGAAGGCGCGCGGGAAACTGGCGGGAGATACGGTCGTGGCGACGACCATGTCGAACATGGGGCTGGAGATCGCGCTGAAAAATTCTGGCATCGCCATGCTGCGGGCGAACGTGGGCGATAAGTACGTGCTCGAAGAAATGTTGAAGACGGGCGCGACGCTGGGCGGGGAACAGTCTGGGCACGTGATTTTTCGCGACGGTTCGGCAACGACCGGGGATGGTTTGCTGACGGCGCTGCGCGTGATGGATGTGATTGTGCGATCGGGCAAGTCGCTGGCGGAGCTGGTGAGCGATCTGAAGGTGTTTCCGCAGAAGATTCAGAATGTGCGGGTGCGGGAGAAGATTCCTTTTACGCAGGTGCCGGAGGTGCAGCGGGCGATTGAAGCGGCTGAACGCGAGCTGGATGGAAACGGGCGCGTTGTCGTGCGGTATTCAGGGACTGAGGCGTTGGCGCGCGTGATGGTGGAGGCGGAGTCGGAGGAGCGGATGCTGGCGCTCACGGCTGGGATTGCGGGGGAGATACAGAGGGCGTTGGGGGCTTAGCCCCGAGAGCTTAGCCCCGAGACCAGGGTTACTCGAAAATGGGCGCTAATCTCGCTAACACTTCTGCCATGATTGCATCCGGAATGCTTTCCAGCTTCCTGCCGCCGCGCGATGCGAGATCGAGAGCGCGGGGCTGGTCGCATCGGATGATCCCCGTCGTTTTGGTTCCTGCTGCAGTCAGAGGCACCGCGAAACCTGCCATGCGCGCGAAATTGCCGCCGCTCGTGATCGGCAGAACTACCGGAACTTTGGTGACTCGGTTAAAGGCGTCCGGCGAAACGATCAAGACCGGGCGTCTGCCTTCTTGCTCGTGGCCTGACGTGGGATCGAGACTGACCAGCCAGATTTCGCCACGCTTCAACTCCCGTTCCATTAGATCAACTCGCGGCCGACGGGCTTGCTATCGAGCCATTCTCGTTCTGCTTTCGACCTTGGTTTAGAACGACGCGCCTTTGGCCCGCATTGGGCCAGCAGTTCGGCCAGGGAGTAGTGTGGGCGCGACTGCGGCTTCACCACGAGGCGGCCGCTCTCCACCGCGATGCCGACCCTGGCGCCAGGCTGCAATCGCAGGATGTCGAGCAGCGCGGGTGGAACGGCCAACATGACCGAGCCGCCGACTTTGCGCAGGTTAGTGGTGTGCACGGCGGTTCCTCCTTGTTATATTCTAGTATAACATGACAAGGGCTTAGATCCCTCTCTTAATCTAAATCTCTCCAGTTCGGACCTGCTTCCATTTCCACCAGCAGCGGGACTGCCAGCGCCTGCACCCTTTCCATGTGCTCGCGCACCAGAGATTGCATGGTGTCCACTTCTTTCTCCGGAACTTCAAAGACTAGTTCGTCGTGAACCTGCAGCGTCATTCTCGATTTCAATCCTCGTTCCTGCAACGCGGCGTCGATGCGGATCATGGCCACCTTGATCAGGTCGGCGGCGGTGCCTTGCAGGGGGGTGTTTACCGCGGTGCGTTCGGCGAAGCCGCGCTGGGTGAAATTCTTGCTGTTGATGTCGGGGATGGGACGGACGCGACCGTGGAGGGTTTTTACTTTCAGGTCGCGGCGGGCCTCCTCTAGCGTTTTGTCGATGAAGGCGCGGACGCCGGCGTATTTTTCGAAATATGCGGCGATGAATTGTTTGGCTTCGGAGGTCTCGATGCCGAGATTTTGCGACAAGCCAAACGCGGAGAGGCCGTAGACGATGCCGAAGTTCACGACTTTGGCCTGGCGGCGGTGGTCGGGCGTGACCATTAACGGTGGGACTCCGAAGACTTGCGAGGCGGTTAGAGTGTGGATGTCATCGCCGCGGCGGAAGGCTTCAACCAGCAGCGGGTCGCGCGAGAAGTGGGCGAGCAGGCGGAGCTCGATTTGCGAATAGTCGGCGGTTAGAAGAACGTGGCCGGGTTCGGCGATGAAGGCGGCGCGGATGCCGCGTCCGAGTTCAGTGCGGATGGGAATATTCTGCAGATTAGGATTCGCCGATGAAAGGCGGCCAGTGGCCGTGCCGGTTTGCGCAAACGTGGTATGCAGGCGGCCGGTCGCCGAGTTGATGAGCGCGGGAAGAGTATCGACGTAAGTCGACTTCAGCTTGGTGAGCTGGCGATAGTCGAGCACCATGCGGGCTATCGGATGGTCTTCGGCCAGAGTTTCAAGCACGTCGACGGCAGTGGAGATCGTGCGTCCCTTACCGTATTTCACCGGCTTGGGAAGATGCATCTGGTTGAAGAGCACGTCGCCCAGTTGGCGCGGAGAGCCGATGTTGAATTCGGTTCCCGCCGCCTCATAAACTTCTTTCGCCTTGGCCGCAATCTCCCGCTCCATTTCGACCGACATTTGGGAGAGCGCAGCAGTATCGATTTTCACTCCCGCTTGCTCCATGCGCGCCAGCACGGGGACGAGCGGCAGATCGATTTCTTCGTAGATCCGGGTTAATCCTGCATCTTTCACTTCGTCGCCGAGCGTAGAAGCCAGCCGGCCAGCGATGTCAGCGGCTTCCGCGAGATTGCCGCTGGCCTTTAGGTTGAAGCGGCGAAGAGCGACATCTGCCAGACGATGCGAGGCGTAAGTAGGGTCGAGCAGGTACGAATAGAGCATCGGGTCGTGCTTCACGCCCTCAAGATGAATGCCCAACGGCTGAAATGCGTGGATCGCAGATTTATAGTCGTGAATCGCCTTTGGAGTCGATTCCGAGCCGAGAATGACACGCAGCCTCATGCCGGCGCTGCCAGAATCGAGCGCGGTAATGACGGCCGATCCTGCAACCGCGGAGACGGCGACCCGGCACACCGCCTCCGGCCCGGAAGGCGGCGATGAGCTATCGGTCAGAGCAAGCATCCCGGATTGCGGTTCTTCGTCGGTTGATTCCTCTTCCTCAGCGGCCGGAAGTGGCTCCGCTTGCTCCACGGCGATGGCGAGCGCGCCGCCCGCAGGGAGAGCGCCGATCGCGCCGTCCAAGTCTTCTGCGGATTGGACTTCTCCGTAATTTGCCTCGGTGATTTGCGCCTCGGGCAACAGTTCTTTGACCAGCGAAGTGAATTCCAATTCCGTGAAGAGCCGGCGGAGCAGATCGAAATCTGGCTCACCGGCGCGCATGGCCTCGACGTCGAGTTCGACCGGAACATTAGTGTCGATGGTCGCCATGCTCTTGCTGAAAAGAATAGCTTCGCGATTATTCTGCAGAGATTCGCGGTAAGTTTTCTTTTCTACTTCGGTGGCGCGTTCAAGAGCCTGCTCCACGCTGCCGAAGCGCTTGATGATTTCCACGGAGCCTTTGTCGCCGATGCCGGGCGCGCCGGGGATATTGTCGATAGCATCGCCGCGGAGTGCCATCACATCGACCACGCGCTCGGGAGGCACGCCGAGAATTTCCTCGACTTTGGCCGTGTCGCAGATCAGGTTATCTTTTGGGGGATTCAGAATGCACACGTCGTCGTTGACGAGTTGCATCATGTCCTTGTCGCTGGAGACGACGTAGACGGGATGGCCCGCCGCCACGGCTTTACGCGCGAGAGTGCCAATGACGTCGTCGGCTTCGAAGCCGGCAAGTTCGAGAATGGGGATGCGATAAGCTTCGAGGGCGCGCCGGATGTAGGGGATCTGCTGCGCCAGTTCTTCCGGCATGGCGGCGCGGTTGGCTTTATAGCCTTTGTATTCGACTTGGGTGAAGGTTTGAGTTTTGACGTCGAACTTGCGAACCGTGGTAATGGCTTCCGCCTGAGTATCGCGAAAAGTTTTGGCAGCAACGTCAAAAACGGCGGCCAGATAAGCAGGCGAGAAATCGTCGCGTAGCTTGCGCAACATGTTGACGAAGACGAGGGTGGCGGCGGTAGGAATGCCGGCCTTGGTGGACATACCCGACCGCTGCCGCGCCATGGCGTGATAGGCGCGAAAAATGAAGGACATCGTGTCGATCAGGAAGATGCGGTTTGGGTGGGAGGCCGGCTTTTCCGCTTTAGGCGCCAAAGACGCGGCGGACGTTGCCGATTGCAAGGATTGTTTCCGGAGAGGCAAGCCTCTAGTTTAGCAGCACAAAAGCGGCTAGAAGGCGACGGTGAAATCGGCTTGCACCAGCTTTCTCTTGACGCCGCCGGGACTGTTACGGAAAATCAGGTAGTACTTGCGCGGCTGGTCCTGGGTGGAGGGAAGGCTGAAGTTAACGTCCTGATCGTGCGAAGCGTCAGCGGAAAATACCGCCTCACCGGGCTTGCCGTGAGAAAAATCGTTGTACTGATCTTCGTTCAAGATCAGGAAATCCACGTTGGCGGTCTCATCGCCCGACTGAACACCGACTTCCTTGACAAACGATTTGTAGCTGCCTTGCAGGTGAGGCATGGCCGCGTGAGCAGGAATTTCGAACGGGTAGTTTACAGATGTCGCGACACTAAAAGTCTTGTGCAGAATGGTCTGGCTCTCGCCCACTGGCGAGATCGCGACGCGGTCCATGGGCAGCAATTCTTCCTGGGGCGCTTTCTTCTTCTGGCAGGCAATGGAGATCAGAACCAGGGCGGCCAGAACGGGCATGAACCGGATATGCCGGCGTGAATTCATGCGTGAACGGGCTTTCCGTAGGCGGTCGTGTAGTGGAGTTCAATCTCGCCGCATGTCCCATGCTCGGCGGAGTAAACCACGCAGGTGTCGAAGGGCCGCGAATACACGTGCAAGCTGACCGCGCGCTGCTTGAATTCGCGCGGATTGAATACGCGATGGACGGGTGCGAGCGGATCCACGGCGCAGGGATGCGAAACGTTCATCTCAAGAGTTTCGGTGGACTTGATGGCGCACGTGCCGCCGGAAATATCCTGATGCACGACGTGAAAATTCTCCACCATTAAGCGGCCGATGGGTACCGCCATCCAGCAGTTCTGGTCGCGATGGTTGTGAACCGAGCTGATGTGGCCCACTTCCCAGCAGATCGCGAGCAATTCGTACAAAGGAGTTTTATCGATCAGGTTGCGGGTGTAATGCTGGCGATCCCAGGTCAAATAAGGCGCCAGGGATTCAGGATTGACAGGCGTGTCCTGCAGGAATCTGCGTATGGATTCGGTCTGGTCGAAGGCCGCCTCGGGAAACTTGCGAAGCTGGGCAACGAAATCGTGAATCGAGACTGGCTTTACAGCGGTAGTCATGCGCGGCTCCGGAAAGAGTATAACGCAGGGTTTCGGGGACCGGGAGTTCTCTCTCTCGGTGCCGCTGGAGCGGCTTAACGGCAAATCCTCAGCCGCAGAGCAGCACGGTGGAGTTTTAGAGCCCTCACTCGATGAACATGCAGTCTCCGTACGAATAAAACCGGTAGCGCTCAGCGACCGCATGTTCATAGGCGCGCAAGACGTTTTCCTTTCCGCCGAAGGCGCAGACCAGCATCAGCAGAGTTGATTGCGGCAGGTGAAAATTCGTCAGCAAGGCCTTGACTGCCCGAAATTCGAATCCAGGATAGATAAAGATATCCGCCGCAGCCGGACCGGAGGAAACAATTCCGGAGCCCATGCGGACGGCGTGTTCAAGTGTGCGAACTGTGGTGGTTCCGACCGCGACCATACGGCGGGAAGACTGCAACGCCCGATTGATGGCCACCGCGGCCTCCTCGGAAATGGAATACGACTCCAGGTGAAGCTGGTGATCCTCGACCCGGTCTACGCGAACCGGCTGGAAAGTTCCCAGGCCGACGTGCAAAGTGATTTCGGCGGTTTCGACTCCGCGCTGATGAATACGCTCGATAATTTCCCGGGTGAAGTGCAGGCCGGCTGTGGGAGCGGCAACCGAGCCGCGCTGCCTGGCATAAACCGTTTGATAGCGGTCGCGATCGTCGGAGGAGTCCGGGCGACCGATATAGGGGGGCAACGGGATATGGCCGATGCGATCGACGAGGGTAAAAAAATCGTCCAGCGGCGCAGCCATGGGCCGAAAGCGAATGCGGCGCTCGCCGAACTCGCCCCGAGACAGGACTTCAGCCTCAAGCTCATCCTGCCCTCCAAAGAATAAACGCTCACCCACGCCGATCTTCCTGCCGGGACGAACCAGGCACTCCCAGTCATTAGGATGGGCGGAGAGCTGACGCGTAAGCAGGACTTCGATGCGGCCATGCAGAAAACCGCGCGCGGCGGGATTATTTGGGCTGAGGGCCTGGGAGCGAACGCCCGCCCGGCGGCCATAGAGCCGCGCCGGGAATACCCGGCTGTTGTTGAAAATCAGCAGATCGCCAGGACGTAATAGTTCCGTGAAGTCGCGAAACATCCGGTCGTAATAATGGCCGCCGGCACGCTGCACTTGCAGCATGCGGGAAGCATCGCGCGCCGGGAGGGGCCGCTGGGCGATGAGCTCATCCGGAAGATGGAAGTTGAAGCTGGAAACCAGCACGCTGTCACCTTACCAAAACGGGAAGAGTCGCCGCTGTGGGGGTAAGTTCGTGTCATCCAACAGGAAACCTGCGGTGCGTGCAGCAATTGGCGACCCGATTCATGTAAATTTATTTGTTTGTTCCGGCAAGGTACGGTACTATGCGGTGCTGAAGTCTTTTAACCGCTTTTTCGTCACTCCCCCTGAGAGAGTTTCTTTGATGTCCGCTGAACGACAACACAGGGAACAAATCGTCCGGTACGGACGAATGCTGCACGAGCGAGGATTCGTGGCGGCGATGGACGGGAATCTGTCGGTTCGCCTGGACAAGAAGCGGATTCTGGTAACCCCTACTTGCGTGAGCAAAGGGGCGATGCGCGGCAGCGATATGGTCATCGTAGACCCCGAGGGCGTGCGGGTCGCGGGGCGGCGCAATGTGACCAGCGAGATCGGGATGCACCTGCTGATTTACCGCATGCGGCCCGATATTCGCGCCATCGTGCATGCCCACCCTCCGACTGCGACGGGATTCGCCGCTGCCGGCATGGCGCTGACCGAGCCGCTGGTTTGCGAAGTGGTGATGGGCCTGGGCTGCATTCCCCTGGCGCGCTACGGTACGCCCGGAACCTCGGAACTGGCGAAGACGCTGGAACCCTATGTCCCGCAATACGATGCCATCCTGATGTCGAACCACGGCGTGGTGGCTTACGGCGATACCATCGAACACGCGTACATGAAGATGGAAACCGTGGAGCATTTTGCCCAGATTGCGTTGGTCACGCATCTTCTGGGCAGGCAGCAGCCGCTCACTGGGGTTGATATCGAGAAGCTGCTGCTGGCCCGCACCAAGTATTTTGGCGGCAAAATGCCAGCCTCGATGATGCCGTTGGCCATGTCAAGGCCTCCGGAAAAAGCCAGCTAGGCCGCCGTTTCTCTTTATCATCCCTTCCTCGACCTCATTCTCCGCCAATACGGAAACGAAATCCTGCGCGGAAATTGATGGGGAGGGCTGGATATCCGACCACTTCGTTGTAGCGGCGGTCCAGAGCGTTTTCGAGATTGGCATAGGCGGTGACGCGTGAGTTGATCGCGTACCATCCCTCGAGGTCGGCGCGCACATAGCCGGCGGCGTGATAGATGTAGAAACCGAAGAAATCGTCGTCTGGGCGCGAGCCGACGAAGCTTCCATTCAGGTTCGCTCCCCAGCGATTGCCCAGATACGACAACAAAGTTGTGGCCGAGTGTTTGGGCCGGCGCAGCAGCGGTTCGCCTGGGTTGTATTGCGAGTCGATGGGGGCAGGATTGCTCAGAATCTCGGTCGATGTGTAAGTGTATGCCGCGTTCAGCAGCAACCTGCTTCGAAGTTTGGCTTGCAGTTCGATCTCTGCACCCTGCGCGAACGCCTGGTTGACGTTGAAGTATTCGCCCACGAACGTATTCGGGTTAACGATTTCGTAATTGATCTGATCGTGAAACAGGTTGTTGAAGTAGAGCGCGTCGAAGGCATATTTTCCGTGGAGGAAATCCTGCTGGATGCCGGCTTCGAAAGCCCGAACCCTTTCTGGTTTGAGCCCGGGATTCGGGTCGGAATAAGGCGGGCCGGCAAACGTCTCCTCTAAACGCGATTCTTTGAATCCGGTCGAGTAGGAAAATCGCAGGCGCGTTCCAGAGAAGAATTCGCTACCTCGCGCTGCTAGCAGGGTCAGTGCTATCCGGGGCACTCCGGTGTTCCCGAAGACACTGCTGTGTACAAACCGGCCCCCGGCAATGGCAGAGAGCCTGCCAAGCGTGACCTGCTGTTGAAGATAGGCGTCCTGGTTGAGGCGCTGGCCGGGAGTTTGCGCGCCGAAGCTGCCGACAAATCCATTTTCGTTTTCGACCCGATATCCAAAAGTGGTGTGTGCCCACGAACGCTCGGAATAGTCGCCCTGGTACTCGCCGCCGGCGCGATTAATATTGTCGTATTCATGCGCCGGAAAATCGATCGGGCCGTAGAGCGGGCTGATGCGGCTGGGATCGCCATTCACGTTCACATCGTTGTAGCGATAGAGATAGTCGAATGCCGCAAGATGATGCCGCCAGCCGGAAGGTGCCGCGACGGTAAGTTCTACGCCCCCCAAGAGGCTATTGAGTTGGGACCATTCGCCGGGATCGGGCGGCATCAGCGTGGTGCCATTAAAATTCCATTCACCGGGAACGCCGGTGTGGCTGTTAGAGTGGCGCAGATGCAGGCGTAACGACGTCTTAGGACTCAATGCGGCTCCGGCGTTGAGGCCCTGAAGCGAATCCGAATACCCGTTGTTGATCCAAGCTCCGCTGGTGTTGAACTGGTCGCCAAAAGCGTTGTAGTCGAAGCGGTCGCGAGCGCCGGAAAGCGACGCATAGCCGTTGGCCGTCGAGAAATTCCCGCCGTCGGCGCCGAACCGCAGTTCGGGAGTGCGCGTGCTGCCGGTGCGGGTCCAGACTTGAACCACGCTGGTCATGGCGTCGGTGCCGTAGAGAGTGCTCTGCGCGCCTCGCAGGAACTCCATGCGGTCGGCCTGGGTAAGGGGCAGGGTTCCGAAGTCGAAGGTGCCGCCGGGTTCGTTGATGGTGACCCCATCGACGATCACTTTGTTGTAGGTGGAATCCCCGCCGCGCACGAACAGGGATGACAGACCGCCGCGCTGGCCGGCGGTATTCACCACGGCTCCGGGCAGGAAGCGCACTGCATCGTCGGCGGCTACGGGCTGCATGGTTTCGAGCTGGGTATTCTCCAGAGTGGAGATGCTGGCGCCGGTTTCGTCGGCTTGCGCGGGAGTCCGGGTTGCCGTTACGACCACGGTTTCTGAAGCCGTGGCCAGATGCACATGGACCATGATGAGATCGGAGTGGGGGGCCACGTTCTCGTTTTGCGGCGCGAAACCGGGAGCGAGAACCTGAATCCGGTAATTACCGGAAGAAAAATCGGCGGAACCGATATCGCCGAGTGTCGCAATTCCCTCAGCGGAAGTTGTGGCAATTTTCAGAGGAGCATCTGACCCTTTAGAAAACAATGAAACCTGGGCGGCGGAAACTGCGGCGGATTGAGGATCGACAACTTTAACTTTGAGATCGGCAGCGGACGCCGCCGCAAGCGAAGCAAAAAGCAACAACGCAATGCAAAGTACGCGCATGACCATCCTCCTTTTCACGCGAAAGGGGTTGCGGTGGACGGTTTACGCCGGTCTCCTGGCTTTGCGAGTGAGGATGTTGGAGCGGCGGTCGGCGATCGGCGCTTAGCATTCAGCCAAATGCGGACTTGCCATCGCTATCCAACATCCGAAATTCTTTGCAGACGGCCTTCCCGGAATTTCTCCAGTGGCCGGTCTGCGATTTTCTCGCTTACAGTTGCGCGGCAGCGCGGGAATTACACCCGCTTCCCTGTCTTTGCCGAACGGCAAAGACGCGCAAACCGAAGGACATTTCAAAGAACGAAATACTGGTTTGAGGAATTTAGTGGAAGAAACGGGCGTAAGTCAACCCTCGGAAGCAATGGTGTCTTCAGAGCCACAGTGTTTTTAGGACAGTACCTTAAGACAGTACCCGGGATGGTTTGGCCCTAAAGTGAGCTCCCGAATGGCCGACAAGCCGCCCAGTGATGAACCGATTCTGGCGTTGTGAACGCCGCGGCGATCCATCCACAATCATCCTCTCGAGCCACTCGCTAATGCCGTCGCTTTCATTGACTTGGCCCGGCATCCCGCCTACCATTGCACGAATCCATGATCGGCCAAACCATCTCGCACTATCGCATTATCGAGAAGCTCGGCGGAGGCGGGATGGGCGTCGTCTATAAGGCCGAGGATCTGAAACTGGGCCGTTTCGTCGCTCTCAAATTCCTGCCCGATGATGTGGCGAAAGACTCGCAGGCACTGGCCCGTTTCCAGCGTGAGGCCAAAGCTGCCTCTGCCCTGAATCACCCCAACATCTGCACTATATACGAGATTGATGACCAGGGCGGGCAGGCCTTCATTGCCATGGAGTACCTGGAAGGCGTCACGCTGAAGCATAAAATCTCAGGCAAGTCGTTGGAAGTCGAAACCGTACTGGATTTAGGCATCCAGATCGCGGATGCACTGGACGCGGCACACTCCAAGGGAATTATTCATCGCGACATTAAGCCGGCGAACATTTTTGTCACGACCCGCGGACAGGCGAAGATTCTCGACTTCGGGCTGGCCAAAGTCACAATCAAGTTTGAGAGCGGCGGCATGAGTGCCCCCACCCTCGACGTGGAGGAGCATCTCACCAGCCCGGGCAGCGCTGTCGGCACAGTTGCCTACATGTCGCCGGAGCAGGCGCGCGGCGAAGATTTGGACGCCCGCACCGATCTTTTCTCATTCGGTCTGGTTCTCTACGAGATGGCAACCGCGCGGCCAGCATTCTCCGGCGGAACTTCCGCCGTGATTTTCGATGCCATCCTCCACAAAGTGCCGGTCTCACCCCTGCGCCTCAATCCTGAACTTCCCCCGGAACTCGATCGCATCATCAATAAAGCGCTGGAAAAAGATCCCGAACTGCGCTACCAGTCCGGCGCCGAATTGCGGGGCGACCTGAAGCGCTCGAAGCGCGATTCGGGCTCCGGACGTTCCAGCGCCGCTTTGCCGAGCGCGGCTGAGCTGCCTGCGGGCTCATCTGCGAGCGGCACAGCGAAAATAACGCCGACGCCCGCCAAACCCTCGCGCAACAAATACATCGCCTCCGCGGCGATCGTTATGCTCATGGCGGTGGGCTCCGTGGCCGCGTACTACCTCCGCAGTTCGTCCGCCGGCCCGGCCAAAGTGGCGCAGATCAGCCATTGGAATAAACCCATGAACAGCGCGGTTCTGTCGCCCGACGGTCACACCGTTGCCTTCACCTCGCCGGTCGCGGGTTTCGACCAAGTCTTTGTAATGCTGGCTTCAGGTGGTGACCCGCTTCAGCTCACCAACGACTCGGTCAATAAGGCTGTGGAGGCTTTTTCGCCAGACGGCACCCAAATCTACTACTCCAACGACTTCACGGGAGAAGAGAGCTTCAGTGTGCCCACGCTCGGTGGCGCCTCCAGCGCGGTTGCCTCTGGATTCGGACTGGCAATCTCTCCCGACGGAAATTCTTTCTATTTCATAAAGAGCCGCCGCGACAATGCGGTCTTCCGCAAGCCCAAGGTCGGTCTGGGGGAAGAGCTGATCTTTCGCTCTCCGGAAGGCTCGAGCCCGGTACACATACTGCCTTTTCCAGACGGCAAGGACCTGCTGATCAGCACGGGAAACGACCAGGTACTGGGTTCCACAACGGTGACGCTCTACAGGGTCAATCTGGCCACTCACGCTTCCCAGAAGATCGGCGAATTATCTGGCAGCCCAACCGGCCTCGTCTGGAATGATCCGGGCAAAACCTTCCTGTGTAGCCGCACCGTCAATGACGTCACCAATATTTGGGAATACCACGTGGCCGACGGCAACCTTAGACAAGTGACAACCGGCGCCGGTCCTGATCTTTCACCTATGCCCGCAGCCTCCGGCAAAGAAATTTACTTTGTGAACGGCAGGCGCTCGGGCTTCCTCACGGTTTACCACCCACAGACCAAGCAGTCGTTTGACCTAAGCAGTGAAGAGGCCACTCAGCCCGCGCTCTCCTGGGATGGCCGCCACGTCATGTACATAACGCTTTCGGGCAACGCGCAGCAGGGAGATCTCTGGGTTTCGGACATAGACGGCAACAACCGCGTGAAAATCACCTCCGGGACAGAGCTGATAACTGTTACGTTTACAGCGGATGCTTCCAGGCTGGTATTTGCAGCCTCTGAGGGTGGCAAGACAAAAATCTACATCGTTAAAACCGACGGCACCGGCCTTCGCCAAATTCCCTGGTCAGGAGCATCTGGCGGCTATGGGTCGGCCAGCGTAGATCCGAACGTTTTCTACCTGGGTGGTCAGGAGACCGATTTGGCTAAGACTTCCGCTTGGAAAGTCGCGGCGGACGGCTCCAGTATCGAGAAACTAGTGGATAATTGCGGCGCCGTCTGGGATTCATCGCCGGATGGCAAATACCTGCTGACCTCGCTAAACTCAACCAACGAATCGCCCGGTGTAAGCGAGTTTTCTCTGGCCGATCGCAAGTGCATCCCACTACTATCGGAACTGGCCACACTCATTGTGCACTTCTCCGCCGATGGCAAATCAATCCTTTACCTTGGCGCTTCGCATGGAGAGACGACGATCTACCGCCAACCGTGGCATGACGGAAAGATAACCGGGCCCGCCCGGGTAGCCCTCAAACTCCCCTTTGCATTCCGCCAGGGCTACTCCGGCAATGCCTACGAATTTTCCAGAGATCTTTCCACCGTGGTTTACGCCCGCCCCGCCGGTCACGCCGACCTCTATCTTCTAAGCCAGAAATGACTGTCTCGAAGCAAACGAGTACGCGAAACTGCAATAGGGGTCTTCACGATGGGTCAGCTGCGAAGTGAGCTCTTGGGCTGTTGCAATCAGGCTTGGCGCTCAACACCTGAAAGCGGCTGGCCTGAGCTTCCGGCTCAATCACGGCCAAACTGGAAGCTGCTGCCTTAAGTTCGCTTGTAGTCAGGAAATTCTCCCGCTCCTACTCTGTGCACGTTCTCCTCGGCGAATTCGCGGATGCGGTCGAGCGAATCCTGCACCTCTTGTTGATAGCGTTCGATGGCTCCATCGCCGGCGTTCTCGGGGACTGGAATGAGTTTTCCGGTGCGCAGCAGAACGCGTGAAAACGGCATGGGAATAATCAGGCGGTCCCAGGTATTCAGAACCCAGGCTTTTTCGACGGCCACATGAAACGTCGCCAGGGGAACGCCTGAAGATCGCGCCAGTGCGACCGGGCCGGGCTTGACTTTGTAGCGCGGGCCGCGTGGACCGTCAATGCTGAAGGCGACCGCCCATCCTTCTTGCAGGGCGCGCCGCAGGCCGAGCAGGGCGCGCACCGCGTTTCGGCTGCTGGATCCTTTCACCGCGACGAACCCGAATTTGCGGATGATGCGCCCCATGTATTCGCCGTCGTAGCTGTTGCTGCTCATCACGCGAATGCCGAGATCGCGGAACGCATAAGTAGCCGGAATAATGCCAGCATGCCAGAAGCAGAGAATCAGCGGCCGCTGGGCCAGGGTCTCCTGCGCTCCCTCTTCGCGCGAGACGGAGACGCGCAGTGTGGGACCGATCATGCGGATGAAGAAATATCCAGCGGCGATGATGAAGCGCAGAACGATGCGCTGGCGGAGCGTGAAGCGGCGGGGAATGGGGCCAGCTTCGACTGTGGCAGGCGCCTCGCGAGTGCTGGCTTCGGTCACGCAGTTATTGTAACGGGAAGGCTGTGGAGGGCGCGCCAGCGCGCGGACCCTGTGCGCGCACCTCGCTTCGCTCGGCGGACAGCCGAGACGGCCGTCCCTACATGGCCTTAGCTTTCGAGGAAGCCGTCGATCCAGTCCTTGACTTTGCGGCGGCGGTCGTCGGAGGGGTCGAAGTGAACCCCGAAAGACTTGCTCTTGCGCCAGGCAACGACGCCGCGAATGTTGACCCGCGGCAGGGTAAGCAGGGAAAAAGAAATCTCAACATTGCTGCCCGCCGGCATGTCCTCGGAGCTTTTCAGCGACATGCCTCCAGAGCTTATTTCAACGCTGGAGGCGGTCAGGCGCTGGCCATCGCTGCTGGCCACGGTCACCTCGGTCATGATGGGCACGCGGGCATAGCGGCGGAATTCGTGGAGCACCAGCATGTGCGTGGCGCGGACCAGTTTGAGCGCGGCCGGGCGCTCCAGCGGCTCCTGGAACATGGCGTTGATGCCGTATTTCGAGTAGCGCATGGCTTCCTGCGCGCTGCCACCAAGACCATAGAGAACAAGGCGGCTGTTGGAGGGTGAATTGCGAGCCGCATCCATCACCGCCTGGGCGCCCGGCCCAAGGTTGACAACGCAGGCCTCAAATTTCTCCTGCCGCAGGCGCTCCGCCGAACTTCCCGAGGTGACCACCGTTTCGATGCCAAACTGGCGAAAACATTCGGTCAGCAGATATCTGGAGGATTCTTTCAAGTCGACCAAGGCGGCGCGGGCCACCTTTTTGCCGGACGATATGGGCGCAAGTGCGGTGCCGAAGGCTTTTTCCATGGGATTGGGGCCGGTTCCCCTGCAAAACCATTGTGCCGTCTCGCGTGGGATAGGAAAAGGACCCTAAGGGGCAAGGGCCGGAAGTACAAAAGGCTCATTACCCGGGGTGGACTGCTGGGTGGGGCGTCCGAAGCAGGGTAAGCATCTGGTTAACAGACCCGGTTCCGGTCCTCTTTTCCGGGCCCGATTTTCCTTGCCTCAGCACCCGATTCCGGGCTTAAGATTAGGCATGGCTAAGAAAACCGGAATGAGCGATTCCTCGCTTTGGATCATCGCGGTCCTATTGGTGGCGGTCGCCGCTTGGACCTACTTCAAATAGCGGGGAATTCCGCCAACTGCAGCTTCGACGGGTGCTGAAGCGGCTCATTTTTTGCCGATTGAGCGTCCCTGCGTGCCACGCTTTTTGATTATTCCGACCAGCGCTTGAACAGCAGCGCGCCGTTTGTTCCCCCGAAGCCGAAAGAATTTGACATGGCATATTCGAGTTTGGCTTTGCGCGCATGGTTGGGGACGAAATCCATGGAGTCGGTTTCGGGATCCTGATTCTCGAGGTTAATGGTGGGAGGCAGGATTTGCTCGCGCAGAGCCAGGACCGTAATGCCGGCCTCAAGGCCGCCCGCGCCGCCCAGCAGATGGCCGGTCATCGACTTGGTGGAACTGACGGCGATTTTGCGCTCGCCGAAGAAGTTGCGGATGGCGTGCGCCTCAAGCGTATCGCCGATAGGTGTCGATGTGCCGTGGGCATTGACGTAATCGACCAGGTCGGGAGTGATTCCAGCGTCGCGCACCGCATTGCGCATTACGCGAAATCCGCCTTCGTGCTCGGGTGCGGGCTGGGTTATATGATATGCATCACCCGACATGCCGTATCCGGCGATTTCGGCAAGGATGGCCGCCCCTCGTTTCCTGGCGTGTTCCAGTTCTTCCAGCACCAGAATACCCGCTCCCTCGCCCATGACAAAGCCGTCACGGTCTCTATCCCAGGGCCGGCTGGCTTTTTCCGGATCGTCGTTGCGGGTTGAGAGGGCACGCATGGCGGCAAATCCGCCAACCCCCATCGGCGTAATCGCAGCCTCGGAACCGCCGGCAACCATCACGTCGGCGTCATTGTGCTGGATGATGCGGAACGAGTCTCCGATGGAGTGAGCGCTGGTGGTGCATGCCGTAGCGGTAGCTTCGTTTGGCCCTTTGGCGCCGATGCGCATGGAAACCTGGCCGGCCGCCAGATTTACAATTGCCGAGGGAATAAAAAAGGGAGAGATTTTGCGCGGACCGCCTTCCAGCAGCGCGGTGTGCTCGCGTTCGATGATGTCGAACCCGCCGATGCCCGACCCGATGTGCACGCCCACGCGTTCGGCGTTTTCCGGCGTGACCTCGAGGTCCGACATCTTGAAAGCCTCATCCGCCGCGGCGATTGCCAGGTGGATGAAGCGCGCCATCTTCTTGACTTCTTTTTTTTCGATGAAATTCAGAGGGTCGAAGTTCCGGACCTCGGCGGCGATCTGGCAAGCGAAATTGGCGGCATCGAACTGCGTAATGCGGCCCACACCGCTCTTGCCCGCCAGTAGAGCCTGCCATACCTCCGGAGTGGTGTTGCCCACACCGCAGATCATTCCGATACCCGTGACTACAACCCTGCGTCCCAAGCCTATTTGCCCGCCTTGGCGTGTTTGCCGATGTAGTCGATGGCATCCTGCACGGTGCGGATTTTCTCCGCGTCCTCATCGGGAATCTCAATGTCGAAAGCCTCTTCGAAGGCCATCACCAGTTCGACTGTGTCCAGCGAATCCGCGCCCAGATCGTCTACGAAAGATGCGCTGGAGGTGACTTCGCCTTCATCCACACCCAACTGCTCCACGATGATCTGTTTTACCTTCTCGTCCACTGCTGCCATGATTTTTCCTCGCTTCACCTAGATTTGATATGAAAATTGCCGTCCCGATGCAATACTGCCGAATTGCGAAAATGTCCAGACTTTTGCCGAATGTCCCGGATTACCGCCTTCAACATCTCAATCGCCGAAAACACAGCCCGGCCGACATTGTCGCCATCAGCCCCGCAATCACGGAAAAAGGCGAACGTGTAGTGTAACGGGCCGGTAGATGGCTGTAAAGGAATCGCGAACCTTCTGAACTGGCCCTGTGGTATACCTTCAGCATCCTAAACGTGGCCGCTTGCGGCGGTCAATCGCGCTGGTCAATTAAAACATGCGTGCTGTCGTGCAGCGGGTGAGCCGCGCCCAGGTTACGGTAGATGGCGAAATCACGGGCCAGATCGGCGTCGGACTGCTGGTATTGCTGGGCGTAGGCCGGGATGATGACGAAGCCGATGCCGGATATCTGGCGGGGAAAGTCTGCGGGCTGCGCGTGTTCGAGGACGACCAGGGAAAAATGAACCGAAGCGCGGGGGAAGCCGGCGGCGCCATACTGGCGGTCTCGCAGTTCACGCTGTATGGCGACGTGCGGCGGGGCAAACGGCCTTCGTTCGACGGAGCCGCACCGCCGGAAAAAGCGCGCCAGCTTTATGAATTCTTTGTCGAGCAGATTCGCGCGGCTGGGCTGCGCTGCGAAACCGGGCGGTTTCAGGAAATGATGAAAGTGGAGTTGGTAAACCAGGGGCCGGTGACGATTCTGTTGGATTCGGGAAAAGCGTTCTAGGGCCGTTCGAAGCTCGCAGAGTCCCGGCACGAAGCTTGGACTTTGAACCCCTTGAAACTTTTCAACCGGCGAAATCTGCACCAATGACATAACGTTTGTTTGTGACCGGCGTCAAAGCTTCAGTATTGTTACTCACACCTATGAAAATCGCTAACGCTGTTGCTGTGCTTGCCCTGTGCCTGTCGGTATTCGCGGCAGAAAAAAACAAAACTACACCGCCCGCGGCCGTCTCCGCGGTTGAAACTCTTGACCTCGAAACCATAGCGCGCATCCGCGACGAAGGCTTTACGCACTCCCACGTGATGGAGTACGCCAGCGGCCTCTTCGATGGCGTTGGGCCGCGGCTTACAGGATCTCCAGACTTCACCAAGGCGGCAGATTGGTCGATAAACCAGCTCCAGCGCATGGGAGCCTCCAACTCTCATCTCGAACCCTGGGGTGACTTCGGAATGGGATGGCAGCAGATTGGGACTTCAGTGCAGATGACAGCGCCTTCCACCGCCACGCTACTCGCGCAGGCGACACCTTGGTCCCCCGCGACAGCCGGAGAAGCGAGCGGCGACGTAATCGCCGTGCCGACGCTCAAGGAAGAGAAGGATTTCGATAAATGGAAGGGCAAACTCGCAGGCAAGATCATCATTTACGGAGACGCGCCGAAGATCAATCCCGATCTTTCGCGCCCCATTGAGCATTACGATCAGGCCAAGCTGGAGCACTTCCGCTCTTACCCGCTCGATGGCGATCAGAACGACAGCCACGTATTGCCAAACGATCCTGCACTCTGGGAAAAAGTGTTCGGCGAGATGGCTTTTCTTGAGAAGGTTGGCCGCTTCTTCGCGGACGAGCATGCCATCGCCGTGCTTCGCCCGGGCGGCCGGGGCGGGATTATTCAAGACGACACGGGGTCGTCCCTCGGATGGTTCGTCTACCGCCCGGAGCACAAGCAGGCGATTCCTTCGGCTGTAATTGCCAACGAGGCGTTCGGGCGCATGCACCGCCTGGTTTCTCACAACGTCCGCGTTGCGGTGCGGCTGAACATTGCCACGCAATTTTTCGGCGACCATGAAACCGGAAATGATGTGATCGCGGAAATTCCCGGGACTGATCCCGCCCTGAAGGATCAGGTGGTGATGCTCGGGGGCCACCTCGACAGCTGGATTGCCGGTACCGGCGCCACCGACGATGGCGCCGGAGCTATCGTTGCGCTGGAGGCCATGCGGATTCTGCGCGCGCTCAACATCCATCCGCGGCGCACCATACGCATTGCTCTGTGGGGTGGCGAAGAACAGGGATTGTTCGGCTCGGCGGGCTACGTGAGCAACCACTTCGGTGTGCGAACTTATTCGACGAAGCCCGAAGAGCAGGTTGTGCCGGAGTTCCTGCGGCAGCAAACCGGTCCGGTGACCATCAAGCCCGAACACGCCCGGCTTGATGCCTACTTCAACACCGACAATGGCGGCGGTAAGTTTCTGGGAATCTTTACCGAAGGTAATTCCGCCGTGGCAGGCATTTTTCAGCAATGGATCGCCCCCATTGAAGACCTTGGCTTTACTACCGTAACGTTGCGCAATACGGGATCTACCGACCATTGTTCCTTTGACCAGGTCGGCCTGCCGGGATTCCAATTCATCCAGGATCCGCGCGACTATGAGACCCGCAGCGTCCACACCAACCAGGACGTTTACGAGCGCTTATCCGAGCCGGATTTGAAGCAGGCTGCGGTCGTAATGGCCATCTTTGTCTACAACACGGCGCAGCGGGATGCCATGCTTCCGCGCAAGCCGATGCCGCATCCGGAAATGGAAGAGCAGCAAACCAGGCCACTGGAGGGTATATATCCCGCCGCGAGCAAATAATGGCGGCTCGATCGTTTCGTGAGACGTGACGGTAATTCAACCGAAGAGATTTTCGGACAGATTCTGCTCGATATATTTCTTGCTGTCGAACTTTTTTCCCGTGCTCGCGGCCGACATGTAGCGAATCTGGCCGAAGATGGGGCGTTCGAACCAGGGCCGGTCGAACTTACCCACGATCGCCCACGCGATGCCCGCGTACCCGTTTGGATCGCGCCCATCCAGTTCATATTTGTCGTTGAGCTTTACGGCGAGCTGGTGGGCCTCGGCTGGCGACCAGCTCCACTCCAGAATTTTCTTGGCCCAGTACATCCGCATGTAGTTGTGCATCCATCCGGCGTTGACCATCTGCTTCTGCGCCGCATTCCAAAGCGGGTCGTGGGTTTCGGCGTTTTCCATCTGTGATTCACTGTAGGTGAGAGGCCGCCGGTCTTTCGCGTGTTTCGCCAGCGTGCGCTGGGCCCAGGGCTCGCCACATGCAAAACTGTCGTAGTTGGGATTGAAGCGCACCAGGTTCACCGAGAGTTCGCGCCAAGTGATCACCTGATTGAGGAAGGCCTCTTTGTCCGCGCCGGGCGCATCGGAATTCTTGACTGCGAGCGCAACCGTAAGCGGACTTATATGCCCAAAATGGAGGTATGGCGACAGGCGGCTGGTGTGGTCGATTTCCGGCTTGTTCCGTCCGTTGCCATAGCCGGGCAGTTTGCGGTTCACGAACTCATCGAGCAGGCGCAGAGCGGCTTTGCTCCCGCCATACCATTGCGGGCATGGGCTGACCGATCGGTCGATTTGCCAGTCTTCCACGATATCGGCCCCGGGAGCGAGCGATTTCAAATTCCCCGGTTTTTTCCAGGCGAAACGGGCGCGGGGATTCTCCGGAGCCACGAGAAACCGTTGTAGTTGCGCTTGCAAACGCGGACGTATGGTATGCGCTGCATATTGCGCTTTCGCCAGCAATTTAGAGGGGACGATTACATCGGCGTCCACGGTCCACAACGGAACGCGCAATCTCTTCGCGGCTTTGCTTCTCCAGGCTTCCGTCTCGCGCAGCGGATTTTCGTCTCCAACCACTAGTGCGGCTTTTATTTCTTCGCAGAACTTTAGGAGGCTGAATTCCGGGAAGCGGCGCAGGACAAACCCGATGTTTCTTTTCTCCAGGTCTTCGGCAATGTCGGGAACGCCTTGCGCCAGGAAGCGATAATGCCGCAGGTTTGCATGCGGATAAAAAGGAACCGAGGCGAAGAAAACAACCACGGGCTTGCCAAGCTCATTGGCGGCGTTTACCGCCAGGTCCAAAGCGGGATTATCAAAACCTCGCTGCGCCCGCTGCATCCAGTAGACGACGCAAGTCCCTTCCGGATCGGGCGCCCCGGCGCGCCGGACGGTGACGCGGGGGTCGTCACTTGTTCTTGCTGTAGAAGAGCTGGCTGGAAAGGGCATACTGCCGTGGTGAACAGGTTATCACTCATCCATGGGCGGCGAGAATCACGTCCGCGACGCGAGCCGCATCGACCGCGGCTTTCACGTCATGGGTGCGCACGATGTGCGCGCCTTTGATAATCAATGCGGCCTGGGCAGCGAGATTGCCGTACAGCCGGTCGTCAATTCCTGCATCCTTTCCGTCTTTCGCCAGCATGCGGCCGATAAATGATTTCCGCGAGGTTCCCGCCAGCAGTGGAAATCCCAGCGTCTGCAATTCCTGAAAGCGGGAGAGCAGCGGATAATTCTGTTCAAAATTCTTCCCGAAACCAAAGCCGGGATCGAGCACGATTTTTTCCCGGCGCACGCCCGCCTGAACCGCCGATTCCACCCATTGTTTTAGTTCCCGCTTTACCAGCAAAACAATGTCGCCGGGGGGCGGCAGGGTGCGCCATTCCTCGGGCCGGCCGCGCATGTGCATCAGAACTGCCCCGCACTTTAATTCAGCTACAGTTTTGGCCATTTGCGGATCCCAGCGCATGCCGCTGACATCGTTCACAATTTCTGCGCCAGCGGCCGCGGCCGCGCGCGCGACGCCGGCTTTGTAGGTGTCAATCGAGATCAATACCTCCGGTTGCAGTTTTTTCAACTCTGTAATTACCGGCAACACCCGCCGCAGTTCTTCTTCCGCACTCACCACAGGTTTGGGGGTCGGAATCGCGCTTGGCGGTTCTTCGCTTACCGCATCTGCGGCCGCGGTATTGACCCTGGCGCCCGGGCGCGTAGATTCTCCGCCGATGTCGATGATGTCGGCACCCTCATCGAGCAAACTTATGGCATGAGCAACCGCTCTTTCTGGTTCGAGATGGAGGCCGCCATCCGAAAAGGAATCGGGAGTCACGTTGACGATGCCCATGATGAGCGTGCGCTTGCCCAGTTCAAGCGTGCGGCGGCCCAGGCTCCATTGAAAAACGGCTCTCATGGGGCAGATTCTAAATGAGAAAACGAAGGAGCAGAGGCAGCGGCTCGCCGCCTGGGTGAGACAGGAGCTGTAGATTGCACCATCAAAGGGCGGAAAGCCACGTTAATAGTGGCGCTTCACGCGGGTGAGCGTTTCCATCACCGCGCAGTTATTCGTGCTGCAGAACTTCGTCAATCACGGCTTTGCCGCCTTTATCCACGGTAATGACTTTGTGGAGGGGAGCGTAGCCGGTCAGGGTAATGTCGACGATGTAGTTTCCCGGATCGAGCACGAAGTCCACCGGCGACGTCTTGTCGAGCATGTGCTGGTTGACGGCGACCTGAGCTCCCTTGGGTTGGGTTTTGATGCTGACCGTGCCCATGCCCTGTGCGTCTTTGCCGCCGAACAGCTTCTTCATCTTTCCCGTGGTGCGGATGTCATCGACGTTGCCGAGCGCGCGCAATGTGGGCGAGAAGTTTGTCGTCTGTCCGAGCGCGAACTGGACGCCGGTGGTTTCGTCGATGTAACCAGACTTACGCACCAGAATCACGTGCTGGCCCTTATCGACTGAAACCTGCGCCGGGGTCACCTTGCCCGTATCCTTGCCATCAATGTACACGTTCGCGCCGGCGGGATTGCTGGAGACGGCGAGCGTTGCCATAAGCTGGCTCAGGTGAGACGCGACGAACGCCTTGCTGCCGGAAGCCACGTCGACGGTGCGGGTGTCGGTGGAATATCCCGCCTTGCTTACCGTGATCGAGTGCTGGCCCGCAGCTAAGCCTGACAGCGTGAAGGGCGTGACCCATGAGGGATCGGTTTTTCCATCTACCTGCACCTGTGCGCCCTGAGGCGTGGAGTCGATTGACATCTGTCCCGGAACAACCACAGCAGCCACAGGCGCGGCTGGCTTCTTCTTCGCGTTCCTGCCTCGGGCGGCAGCAGCGGCAACATGGGTTGGAGCCGGTTCGGCTGCCGGCGCGGGCGCCTGCGCCGCTGGCTGCTCTTGGACTGGAGGAGCAGTTTGCACGGGCTGGGATTGCGCGGGCTGGGCTTGAGGCGTGGCCGGGGCGGGCGCCGGTTGAGTCGTGGCTTCGGGCGCCGGGCGCGGCGTGTCGCCGTCGCTATTCAAGCTGTTCACATGCATGACCAGCGCCACCGCGATGATCAGAATCACTACAGCTGCACCGGCGATGGAGTAGACCACGAGCCGGGGAGGGACGTTCCTGATTTCCTTAATCGCCTTTTGTGCAACCTCCCGGGGCTGAACCTTCGGCTTCTCGGGTTCCTGATCTTCGTACATCGTCGCCGTGGGCACATGCGAGCTATGTTGCATCGGCGGAGGCGGCGGAGGCGGAGTGTAGGATTCTTTGAGCGGGGGTAATTCCGTCATCTCCGAGAAGCTGACGCTGCTGCCCTGGGATGGGCCGCCTTCGGCCATCATGGGATCGACAGCGATCTTTGGCGCCCCGGGCGCAGCGGCTGCGGGTTCGTCAAGCGTGGCCGCTGACATAAACGCGGATGGCGAATCCGAGTCAGGCGGCAAGCTGGGCGAATTCGTGAACGGCTTCGATGTCGCCGGTTTCGGCGGGCGCGGCGTGGACACTGCCTGAGCCCCTGCACCAGCCGCGGCAGCTGCCGCTTTGCCCACAGCGGGAGTGGGGGCTGCCACCTTTCGCTCGGCCGTTGGACTCGCGCCTGGCCGGCTCTGCGCCGGAGCCGGATTGGCCTTCGGCGGCGCCGGACGAGAGGCAGCGGGAGCCGACGGTTTAACCGCCGGCGGAGCGCTTGCCCCTATGAACTTCGCCTGGTTTGCCGCTTTGACTGCGTCTGGAACCACCAAGCCCTTAGCCGGGCCTGCCTGCTTGGCTGCGGCCGGTTTGGATTCCTTGCATTTTTCCAGATCATCGAGCAGTTCCCGCCCGCTCTGATAACGCTCCGCTGGATCCTTGGCCAGACACTTCATGATCAGATCGCTCAGCAGCGGGTGCAGCTTGGGATTCAACTGCATCGGGGCGACCGGCGCGCTTTCCAGGATGCTCTGGCGCAACCCCTCTGCATCCTCGTGATCGAAGGCTCTGTGATCGCTCACCATCTCATAAAAGATTGCCCCCATGCTGAACAGGTTCGAGCGTGCATCGATGGCCTCGCCGCGAACCATTTCGGGAGACATGTAGTGCAAAATCGCCGGCACCCCGGGCATCTGCTTTGTGAACTTGCCCACGCTGGAGACGCCATATCCCAGGATTCTGACGGTGCCGTCCCAGCCGCACATAATCTTGGCCGGCTCCAGGCTGAAGTGAAAAACCTGGTGAGAATTGGTGTGTTCGAAACCGCCGCAGACCTGACGGCCAATATCGAGCAGGTCCCAGATGGAGAACCCTTCTTTACGCGCCAGCATGGTGGCGATGCTGTTGCCCTGGATGTATTCCATGGCGGCGCAGAACCGGCCTTCGATTTCGCCCGCTCCGGAAACCGGCGTGACGTTCGAGTGACTGAGAACCTTGGTGGTTTCCGCTTCTGCCAGCAGGGACTTCTCCAATTCCGAGGCTTGATCGCCAAACGCCGACAACTGGATGGTTTTCAACGCGACGGTTTGGCCAGATTGCGGATCGTTCGCCTTGTAGACCGCACTCGTGGCAGATTTTGACAGCTCGCTCAGGATTTCAAAGTGGCCGATTTTCGTAGACATGGTTCTGTGCCTCATCACAGAAACAACCGCGCGGTTTCAAAAAAGGAAACGCAGCGGGTAACTCTTGCAGCAGGTTATCGCTAAGGATAACGCTCGCTGAATTGAGGTTCGAGTTACCAAAGTACTGCGGACACAGGGATAGCGCGGAAGCGGACAGTCGGCAGACTCTTGCTTAAACTCAGGCCGAAACACGCGCTGCGTGTAGCCCCGGACGAGGGCGTCCGGGCTACACGGGTAGGCGGACGCCAGTCGCACCTGTGTAGCGGCAGAACTGCGCGCTGATGCCAGCCAGCTTTGGGGCTGGGCTGCGGGAACGTGACTTTTTGCCCGCTGCAACGTTTATCTCTCTGAAACACACGGGCGTGACAATTGTCATGCAGGCCGGATGACGATCTCCACTAGCGCGATTCTCGCTGCTGCGAAAGTATGATGGCGTTGGCGTGTTTTGTTATGAACCCACACGGGGAGCGGAAAAGCGCGGTTGTAGATGACAAGTTGCTTCGGTTATCCTTGCCTGTTTGTAGGCTCGCCTATCTGTGTCCGGTAATTCCTGGGGTTCTGCAATGACTTTAAGCCGATTTGTGACCAAGAACGCATTCCGCAACAAGCGCCGCAGCATCCTGACCGTGCTCAGCATTGCTTTTTCTTTACTCTTGCTCACCCTGATGATGACGATCTGGAGGGCTTTTTATCTCGACCAGGGCAGCGCCGAATCGGCCGAGAGACTGGTAGTGCGGCACCGCGTTTCTTTGACCTTTAATTTGCCCGGATTCTATCGCGAAAAAATTCGCGCCGTGCCCGGAGTAGTGTCGGTGGTGCCGGTGAGCTGGTTCGGTGGAATCTACAAAGATATGAAGCCGGAGAATTTTTTTGCCCAGTTCGGCACCGATCCCGACGAGTTCTTCAAAACCTTCCGCGACATGCAAATGCCGGACGATCAGCGTATCGCATGGCAACGCGACCGGCAGGGCGTAATCGTCGACGACACGCTGGCCAACAAATATGGATGGAAGCTGGGTGACCGCATCGTTCTGCAGGGCACGATTTATCCCGTCAATCTCGAACTGTATGTGCGCGGGATCTTTCACTCGACGCCCGATAACAAGGCGGTTTACTTCAATGCCAAGTATGTAGAAGAGGCGGTTTCCTGGTTCAAAGGGCAGGCGGGAACGTTCAGCATTCTCGCGGCCTCGCCGGAAGCTGTAAGCAAAATTGCCGGCACCATTGACGATATGTTCCGCAACTCGCCTCAGCCCACCAAGTCGGAGAGCGAGAAAGCGTTCGGGCTGGAATTTGTCGCCATGATGGGCAACGTGAAAGCTTTCATCCTGACCATCTGTGGCGCGGTCGTGTTTGCCACGCTTCTGGTTTCCGCCAACACGATGGCCATGTCCATCCGCGAGCGAACCCGGGAAGTGGCTGTGCTCAAGACTCTGGGCTTCACCAGGAGGAGTGTCCTCGGATTGTTCGTAAGCGAGGCGGTAGCTCTGGCTCTGATTGGGGGATTGATTGGCTTCGGTTTGGGTTGCATGATGGTTTACAGCGCAACCCATTCCAAGCAGTTCATCTCATTTTTCCCCATGAAAGTGACTGTGGGAATATGGGCGCTCTCCATGTTGACCGCGGCGATTGTGGGACTGGCAAGTTCGCTGCTTCCTTCCTATCACGCTTCGAAAATAAGCATTGTGGATGGTTTGCGGCATATCGGCTGAATTTATGACGCTGGGCAGTTTTGTCGTGCGCAATACGTTTCGCAACAAGCGGCGCAGCCTGCTGACCATGCTCAGCATCAGCTTCTCGCTGCTGTTGCTGACCATGATGGTTTCCATCTGGCGCACGTTTTACGTTGACCTGGGAGCGCCGCTCACCGCGAAGCGCATGATTACGCGCGACCGGGTCTCTTTGTCATTCCTTTTGCCCGGCTATTACCGGGAGAAGATTCGGAGCATCCCCGGAGTGCTGGCGGTAACGCCGATGACTTATTTTGGAAATCACTACAAAGATGACCGCGCGGGCAATGCCTTTGCCCAGATAGCCACCGACCCGGACGAGTATCTGAAAGTTGCCTCCGACAAAATTGTTCCACCGGAGGAGGCAGCGGCCTGGCAGCGCGACCGGGCCGGGGCGCTGGTGGATGTGACTCTGGCTGACCGGTACGGCTGGAAAATTGGCGATAAGATCACGCTGCTGGGATCGATATTCCCAGTCAATCCCGAACTGACGATTCGCGGCATCTACCACCGCGATCCGCCGCAAAATGCGCTGTATTTCAACGCCAAATATCTGGAAGAGTCCCTGGACTGGTTTAAGGGACGGGCGGGCTGGTTTGCCACTCAGGTGGCCGAACCGGGCGATGTGGCGCGGGTCTCGAGTGAAATCGACGATATGTTCCGCAACTCTCCGCAGCGCACGAAGACGGAGAGCGAGAAGGCTTTCCAGCTTTCGATTGTCGCCATGCTGGGAAATGTGAAGGCTTTTATTCTTGGCGTCTGCGGCGCGGTGGTGTTTGCCATCCTGCTGGTTTCGGCGAATACCATGGCCATGTCCGTGCGCAGCCGGACCCGTGAAGTTGCGGTGCTGAAGACCCTGGGCTTTACCCGCCAAAGCGTGCTTTCGCTGTTTGTGCTGGAGGCGGTGGCTCTGGCGATGTCGGGCGGCATGGTGGGAATAGCGGCGGCCGCCGGAGTAATCCGCTGGTTGACCCATTCGTCGGTGGCGATCGGTATTCCAACTGATATGAGAGTTACGTTGCCCGCGGTAGCACTGTCGTTGTTAGTGTCGGCGACGGTAGGGTTTCTGAGCGGATATATCCCCGCATACGGAGCTTCACGCATAAATATCGTGGAGGGATTGCGTCACATCGGCTGAGTAGCGCCGGGTTAAGTAGCGCCGCCGTCTCGGCGGCTCTGCCGACGAATCGTTAGTACGGGATGCAGGCCGAGACGCCGGCGCTACGCGCATAAGTGCTACGAGTAGAGCGAATTTATGGCCATACCCATCAGCTATAACGTACGAAACTTGAAGCTTCGCAAAGGTCTCACGATCATGACCGCGCTGGGCATTGCGCTAACCGTGACCACCGCAATTTTTCTGATGGCGCTGCTGGCCGGGCTGAATCGCGCTTTTGTCTCCAGCGGCAATCCGCAGAATGTTCTGGTGTTGCGCAAAGGGTCGGAAGCGGAGTTGTCCGGCGGCTTTGACGCCACCCTGTTTCCCACCTTAAAAGTTCTTCCGGGCATTGCCAAAGACAGCCACGGGGAGCCGATGGTTTCAGGCGAGTGGGTGGTGGTGATCGTGCTTCCCCGGAAGGACGGCACCGGCGAAGTGAACGTGACCGTGCGCGGCATGATGCCTGACGGCCTGGAGATTCGCCCCAGCGCGAAGCTGATCGACGGCCGCTGGTTCCAGCCGGGGCAGCGCGAGGTGGTGGTCAGCAAGTCGATCCGTTCGCGATTTGCCCATGCCAACATCGGCGACGCCATGGAGTTCGGCAAGGGGTCGTGGAAGGTCGTGGGCGTGTTCGACGCCGGCGGGTCGGCGTACGAATCTGAAATTTGGGGCGATGTGAATCAGATGGCGTCCGATTTCGACCGGCAGGGCGGTTATTCTTCGGCCTACCTGCGTGCGACCGATCCCATTGCCGCCGATGCGCTCAAAAACCGGGTGAGCGATGACCAGCGCCTCAAACTCGAGGGCGTTCTGGAAACCGATTACTACGCCAAGCAAACCAGTTCCGGCGCTCCCATCAAGTACATCGGCATTGTGGTCGCAGTCATCATGGCCATTGGATCAAGCTTTGCGGCCATGAACACCATGTACGCCGCGGTGGCGTACCGGGGGCGCGAAATTGCCACGCTGCGGGTGCTGGGATTTTCCCGGCCGTCGATTTTGACGTCGTTTGTTCTGGAGTCGCTGATGCTGGCTCTGCTCGGCGCGGTAGTGGGAATTTTGCTGATGCTGCCGTTTAACGGAATGCAAACCGGAACCTCGAATGCGGTGACCTTCAGCGAGGTGGTGTTCAGCCTGCAGATTACGCCCAGGGTCGCTACATTAGCGGTAGCCTTTGCATTGATCATGGGATTGCTCGGCGGGCTGGCGCCGGCGTGGCATGCCGCGAGGCAGAATATCCTTACGGCGCTCCGCGGGTGATCTGCGGGATGGGCGCTTGGAGTTTTGTTAAGACCTATGAACCACGAAGGGCACGAAGGCGACGGATCCGGGCTTCCTTTGTGTACCTTTGCGTCCTTCGTGTTTAAGATCGCACACACTTGAACGGAAGTGCATGAGGATTCGTATTTCACACTATGCCGATTGACGCAAAACACGAAGATTTGCAGAGCCTGCGAATTGATCGCACGAATCGCGGCGCTGACAACGGGGAGCCACCCGCCTGGGCGCGGCGCTACATCGTGATCGGGATTGCAATCGTGGCTTTGCTGAGTCTTTCCGCTCTGGCCTACCGGTTGCTTTCCCACGATGCTCCCGAGGTCGAGGTGGTCCGCGCGGCCGCACAGAATAGCGATATTGGCGGCACGGTGCTGTCGGCGACCGGATATATCGTGGCCCATCACACTATCAATGTGAATTCAAAAGTCACGGGGCGGCTCTCCTGGATCGGTGTTGAAAAAGGAGATAAGGTTAAAGAGGGTCAGGTTCTGGTGCGGCTTGAGGATCAGGAGTTTCGCGCGGCTTACGACCAGGCAAAGGGCGCCCTGGATAATGCGCGCGCGTATCTGGATGAACTCGAACACGGGTCGCGGCCGGAGGAAATTCAACAGGCACAGCACAACTTGGATGAGGCCCGTGCCACTCTGGTCAATGACAAGCTGGTTCTGGATCGCACGAAGGAGCTTTCCTCCTCCGGCGTCGTTTCCCGCCAGGCTCTCGACGATGCCACTGCAAAGTTCGATGCCGATCAGCAGCGGGTCAATTCGCTCGACAAAGCTTTTCAGATGATGAAGATCGGCCCGCGGCAGGAGGAGATTGCGCGCGCGCGAGGCGCGCTGGCGCAAGCCCAGGGGCAGCTCGATTATGCGAAATCGCAGCTCGACGCCACTATAATCCGCGCGCCGGTGACCGGCACCATCCTCGATCGCACGGCAGAAAAAGGCGAACTGATTACCGCGCAGTTTGCCAGCGCAGCCGCTGGAGGCCCCCAGGGATCGGTAGTATCGCTCGCCGACTTGAACGATCTTCAGGTGGAACTCGATATCGCGCAGGCTGACTTCGCGCGTCTCGGACCGAAACAGAAAGGCATCGTCAGCACCGACACCTATCCCGACAAAACCTACGACGGCGAGATTGCGCAGATTTCGCCCGAGGCCAACCGGCAGAAGGCTACGGTGCAGGTGAAGGTGCAAGTGCTGAATCCGAATAAGTATCCCGAAATCTCCTTGCGCCCGGAGATGAATGCCACGGTGAGATTTTTGGCCGATGCGCCCACGGCCAAAAGCACGCAGCCCGCCGGAGCCTTTGTGCCGGCAGCGGCTATGCGCGATCACGACGGCAAGAAGATTGTATTTCTGGCCTTCGACGGCAAGGCGCGGATGCGCGAGGTTCATGTCCTGAGCCAGCGCAGCGACGGTTTTCTGGTGGATGGGTTGGTCGGCGGCGAGAGTGTAATCATCAACGGGCCGCCGGATTTGAAAGATGGCGAAACAATCAAAATCAAGGGGCAGTCATAATTATGAGCACAGTGGCAGAAAATAAGGTCGCTACCGGAACCAAAGTCGTGCAGGCGCGCAACGTCAGCAAAATCTTCAAGCGGGAAGCGTTTGAAGTCACGGCGCTCGACGACGTTTCCATCGACATCTCGGCCGGGGAGTTTATGGCGCTGATGGGGCCGTCGGGCTCGGGCAAGACCACGCTGCTGAACATGATTGCCGCCATCGACCGGCCAACCTCCGGCGAACTGCTGGTGCAAGGCCAGAACATTTTTCGCTTCAGCGACTCACAGGCGGCGCACTGGCGGAACGAGCACATCGGCTACGTCTTCCAGACGTTCAACCTGATTCCCGTGCTCACCGCGTTTGAGAATGTGGAATTGCCCTTGCTGCTGACTCATCTCAACGCGCAGCAAAGGCGCGATCACGTGATGACCGCGCTCAAACTGGTAGGTTTGGAGGAACGGGTCAACCATCTACCGAAGCAGCTTTCGGGTGGGCAGGAGCAGCGCGTGGCCATCGCTCGGGCGATAGTGAGCGATCCTACGCTGCTGCTGGCGGATGAACCCACCGGCGATCTGGACAGCCACTCAGCGACAGAAGTCCTGGAGATTCTGAAGCGCCTCAACGAAGATTTTCACAAAACTATTGTGATGGTCACCCACGACCCGCACGCAGCTTCGTACGCGCACATTACCCGGCATCTGGAGAAGGGGATGCTGTTGCCGCGGGCTAGGCCTGCGCCCGCATAGAGGCTGATCCCGCTTCCGAGTCGGCCACCCACTCCCAGGCGCGCCGCCCGCTGTCGAGCGATACGGCGCGGGCTTCCCCATAGGCCACCAACCGGTTAAGAACCGTAGTTACCGATGCCATGGGGTCCTTGTGGCGCGCCAGCACCGGGGGCGCTTTCTGCTGGATGCGGTCACAGACGTCGCGGGCGCTCAGCGCGCGGTTGGCGTCCATCAATACCATGCGGCAGGCCTTGGTGAACCCGGGCTGGCGTCCGCTGCTCTTGCGGTCCACTAACTCCAGCAGCTCATCATTCAATACGGCGTCGCCAAAAAGATTGGCTAACCCGGCGATGGTCTGCTTGATCGTGCCGATCCGCCGCATTACTTCCGCGCGCTGCTGCAGGAGTTGGCGCAGCTCCTCGTGGGCCTGCCGCACCACCTCCTCCACATGTCCATTCCCATTATTGAGCTTGGTCCCGCCAGCGATCTCTTGGGTTTGCATAACTCCTCCACCACTCACATCCCGCCTGTTTATCGATACGAAGGAAACCGGCCTCCGGTTCCCCATTCGCCAACGCACGAAGCCTGTCGTTCCCCCCATTTCAGCTATAGACGCGCCGGGATGGAGTTGGTCAACTGCCCGGCGCCAAAGAGTGCAGCTTCCTAAAACGGTTAAGGCGGACCAGTGCCCCGAAGGCTCTACTTGCTGTGTTGGGCAATGTGAAACGAAAGGGCTCATCGGCAGGACCGCCGCCCCACGAAAATTTAAGGGCCGATGGTCACAGGCAAGAAGCACCCTCCCCATTCCCGTATTGAATCCGCTCTCGTTTCGGGACTTCTTCCCGCCCACGCCCCCCAATACGGTCACTCAAAGCAACCGCAATCCTGAATTTTCCCGATGAACCCTGTAGTGAATAATCCGCGTGGCCACTGAAGCCCAATCCGTAGCTTCGCTAGTGCGTGTCCTTTTGGTAGGACCCGAGGAAGAAGATTACTTCCTCATCCGGGAAATCCTGGACCGCAACCGAAGTGTAATGCCCGCGGAACTGGATTATGCTCATTCTCTGGCAGAGGCCAGGAGGATGCTGGAGAGCTCTAACTATGGGCTGGTATTGTTCGAAAATGAGACCCTGGATGCGGCCGCCACGCAACGGCTTTCCGATTTGCTGCAGTCGAAGGGAGCTACGCCTTTCATCCTGCTAACCGAGCATGCGGATGAAAAAGCCGTGGCTAAGATCATCCAGGCGGGAGCCTACGACTGCGTGGAACGCTCCCAGCTCAACGGGGCCAATCTGGTTCGCACCATCCGCTGCGCGCTCAGCCTGCACTCCACCGAGTTGCAGCGGCAGCTTGCGGAGCAATCTTTGCGCAAGCTCTCCTGCGCCGTGGAACAGTCCGCCGACACCATCTTTATCACCAACTGCGACGGAATCATCGAATACGTAAATCCTGCTTTCGAGGCGCTTACAGGCTACCCCAGTCACGAAGTTATCGGCCAGACCCCGGCGATTCTTAAGTCTGGGAAGCAACCGCCCCCCCTGTATCGCGACTTATGGGGAACCATCTCCGCCGGCAACATCTACCGCAACATCCTGATGAATCGCAAGAAGAATGGTGACTTGTACTATGTGGAGGAGAGCATCAGCCCCATTCGCGATGCCAAGGGCTGCGTCACCCACTTTGTCTGTAACGGTCGCGACCTCACGGCGCGTCTGCGCGTCGAAGCCCAGCTTTTGCAGGCGCAAAAAATGGATGCGGTGGGCCGCCTCGCAGGCGGAGTCGCCCACGACTTTAACAATCTGCTCACCATCATCACCAGCTACTCCGAGTTGGCGCTCGATTCCGTGGTTCCCGGCGGCGCCGCTCAAGCGCGCATCCAGGAAATCCTCGCCGCCGCCCATCGCGCCGCGGAGCTGACCCGGCAGTTGCTCGCCTTCAGCCGCCAGCAACCGCAAGCCTTGCGCGTTGCCGAATTGAATCCCGTGGTCGCCGATACCGTGAAGATGCTTCACCGCCTCATCGGAGAAGACATTGAACTCAAATTTGTCCCTGGGAACGAAGTGGGCAGAATTCGCCTGGACCCATTACAGATCGAGCAGATTCTCATGAATCTCGCCGCGAACTCGCGCGACGCCATGCTCCGGGGCGGCAGCCTGACCATTGAAACCGCCAATGTGGATCTCGATGAGCAGTACGCCGATCGCAAGCGCGCCCTTATTCCGCCAGGGCGCTATACCACCCTCATCGTTACCGACACTGGAACCGGCATTCCTGCCGACGATTTGCCGCATGTCTTCGAGCCGTTCTACACCACCAAGCCTTCCGGCAAGGGCACCGGACTCGGCCTGGCTACGGTCTACGGCATCGTAAAACAGAACAAAGGATTCGTATGGGCCTACAGCGAACCGGGAATGGGTACAACTTTCAAGATCTACTTCCCCCGCGCCCAGGATCAGCCAGTTTCCATGGCTGCAACCGTGCCGGCCATTGAGCCGACTCTCTTCGGCACCGAGACGCTCCTGCTAGTGGAGGATGAAGACCCCCTGCGTCGCGCCGCCGCCGAGTTCCTTAGTCTCCGCGGATACACCGTGCTGCAGGCCAGAAATGGCCTCGAAGCTCTCTCCATTGCCAAAACACACAGACAGCCCATTCAGCTCGCCGTTTCCGATGTCGTCATGCCCCACATGAGCGGTGGCGAGATGGCAAAGCAGATGGGGTCGCTGCGCGCGGAAACTAAAATCCTCTTCGTCTCCGGCTACACCGGACAAACCGTGCTGGACCACAACGTGGTGAATGTCGAAAGCAACTTCCTGCAGAAGCCGTTCACCCTCAAGCAGCTGGCAAACAAAATTCGGACAGTCCTCGATAACAACCTGTCCACCATCCCCGGGAAGCCCGTCGCGGACGGTTTCATCACTCCCGCCCGGCTTGACATCGCAGACTCCGCGGCTCGCAACCAGCCCGTGGCCCTGAGTCCTACGACGGGATCCGCGTAAGCCTTCCCTGCCGCAAACGGAATCGCTCGCCGCGCCACGTCACCGTGTTGCCTGACAGGCTTGCGAACCATACGAGGACGGCGATCAGATCGCGCAGCGGAATCAGCCAGAGGTCGTTGAGAACCCGGCGGTCCCTCAGTACCCTGGCCGCCATTCCGGCGACTGCCAGGCGAAGCGCCAGCGTGACTGCCAGCGCGGCCCACGCCCACGCCGTTCCCCGGCTCACTCCCAAGGCCAGCAATGCCCACGCCAGACCGAAAGTAAAAACCAGGCCGTAATACCCTCCCGCGCGTGCATCGCGGATCCCCCGGGCCCAGCGCAGCTGATGGCCCAAGAATTCACGCATGCTGTATGCCGGCAAATATGTCTCAACTACGGTATCCGACAGTTCAACCGCCAATCCCGAACTCGCGATTCGCCTTCCCAGTTCGTAGTCGTCGGCCAGATAATCCACGAATCCGGCAAAGCCCCCGGCGTTCTGCAAGTCAGCCCGGCGAAACGCCAATGTCGATCCCAGCCCAAAGTGAATGCCGCCCTCCAGTTGACGCGCGGCCAGAACCCCGGCGCAGAAATCCGTGCTGATGCCCAAAGCTTCCAGCCGCGAACCCAGCGTGGCGGCCGCCACTCCGCGATACAGGCAGGTGACCAACCCCATCGCAGGGTCCGCCAAAGGGGCAGTGACTCGGCGCAAATAGTCAGGCGCAACGCGAATGTCGCTGTCGTTGACAATCACAAGGTCGTAGCGTGCTTCCGGAAGCATCTGCATCAGATTACTGACTTTAACGTTGGCGCCAAGAGTTTTGCGGCTTACCACAAGCTCAATTCGGTGCTCGGGAAATTCGCCCTGCAGTCTCCGCACGCTATCCACGGCGGGATCGTCGGGATCGCTCACGCCGAAGATGATCTCGTATTCCGGGTACTCCTGCAGGCAATGGCTGCGGAAGCTCTGGTAAATTTCCGGATCGATTCCTTTCAGCGGCTTGAGGATTGAAACCGGCGGCAAGAAGGGAGCAGATCGCAGGTCGTTTGGGAATTGCTGAGGCCGGGCTCCAGCGGGCGTTTTTTTATCGTGCAGGAACTGGGCTGCGCTCCACAAGCAAAGCAGATAGTACGCTGAGCTGGAAACAATTCCGCTGGCCGCGATGATCTGGACTGCCGTAACTATGGAGTGAATCATGCGTCAGGGCCCGGCTTATTCGTAACGCAGCGCCTCAATCGGATCCAGGTTCGCCGCCTTCCACGCCGGATAAATCCCAAAGATCAATCCAACTCCCGCCGCCGAGGCAAAACCAAAGACCACCCAGAACAACGACATGTGAGCGGGCAGGGAGGGCCAGATAGCGGGAATGCCCCATACAATCAGCGCTCCCAGAAGAATTCCGATCACCCCGCCTACCGCGGTGAGAATTGTCGCCTCCAGGGTGAATTGCAGCAGAATATCGCGTTTGCGCGCCCCCATCGCCTTGCGTACGCCGATCTCGCGCGTCCTCTCGGTCACGCTGACCAGCATGATATTCATCACTCCTACGCCCCCGACGATCAGCCCGACGCTGGATATGGCGAAGACGCCCACGAACAACATGCCGGTGAGCTGATTCCAGACGTCAGAGATGGAATCGGTAGTGAGCACGGCGAAATCGTCCGCTTTGTCGGCCGGAACTTTTCTTCTCCGGCGCAACAGCTCGCGAATCTCGTCGATGGCTTTCGGCACATCGTCGTGAGACGTGGCCTTGGCGCTGATCCAGTGATCTTTCAGTTCCGGATGCAGCGTCTTGAAAGTGGTGAGAGGGAAGAAAATCCGGTTATCGTTGGGATCCTTTCCGCCGGAGAAAACCGACTTGATCTTCGCCAGAGTGCCGATTACTTCGAATAATCTCCCGTCAATATTGATTTCCTTTCCCAGCGGGCTTTCCGCGGGAAACAGTTCGTCCGCGGTGTCGTAGCCGAGGATAATAACCGTGGCTCGCCGCTCGTCATCGGCCTCCGTGAACCAGCGTCCGGACGCCATAGGCAGGTCGAAAACGTCTTTTACCGAGGCCGTGTCGCCCTCAAGAATTGTGTTCTTCACCTTGCGATCCTGATATTTCACCGCGAAGGTGCCTACGCCCAGTTCAGGACGGAAAAACCGGATTCCAGCCGATACCGCTTTCACGTGCGGCAGTTGCTTGATCGCCTCTGCGTCTTCGAAGGTCAGCTTCTTGCGCTTGCGCATTTCCTCGCTGATGCGTCCGAAGGTAAAAGGCTCGAGATGATAGGCAAAAATAACATTGGAGCCGACGCTGGCCACCACCTCGCGCACATTATCGTCCAGGCCGCGGCCAATCGACGAAACGCCGATCACCATGGCCACTCCGATTACAATTCCCAGCACCGTCAGCGACGAACGCATCTTGTTGCCGCGAATTGTATCCGCCGCCATCTGCACGATCTCGCCGAATTCGTCTTTACGAATCATGAAGAATTAAGTGATCAAGCCATTGGCACATCGAGCGATTGAAAATTTAACCCGCAGATTTTCGCAATCGCGCCATCGCAAAATCGCGTTACCCGGGCGTTCTAGTTTTCAAACCTCAGCGCCACAATCGGATCCAGCTTTGCCGCCTGGCGCGCCGGGTAAACTCCAAAAAAAACTCCCACGCTGGCCGACACCAGCAAACCTGCGCCCACCGCCCATAGTTTGATGGCCGAGGGCATTCCGATCAGAAATGTCACCGTCAAGGCGATGAAGACGCCAAACAGCACGCCCAGTGTCCCGCCCGTCAGGGAAAGCGTTACCGACTCGATCAGAAACTGCAGCAACACGTCTGCTCGCCGCGCCCCGAGAGCCTTCCGGATGCCAATTTCGCGCGTCCGTTCCGTCACCGATACCAGCATGATATTCATAATCACAATCCCGCCGACTACCAGCGAGATGCAGGCAATTCCAATTGTCGCAATAAAAAACGTCTGGCTGAAGCCGGTCCAGATGCCCAGCAGGCTGGCATTGGTTTCAATGTCGAAACTGTCTTCGCCGCCGGGCTGGTCGTGGCGTTTGGCGCGCAAAGCGGCACGCACCTGGTCGACAGCTTCATCCAGAGGCACTCCGGCGCTGATGGCTTTCCCCGAGATCCTGATGCTGTTGTTATGCACCCCGTACTGTTTTAGAAACGCGGTGATGGGAATCATCACGTAGTTGTCGGCGCTCTGCCCCAGCGTGCTGCCTTTCTTTGCGCCCACGCCGATAATCTGATAGGTCCATCCGTCGACGCGAATTTCTTTGCCCAGCGGGTCCGTGCCCGCCATCAAATGCTCCACGATGTCGGTTCCCACCACCGCAACCGGCAGCCGGTTGTCGAGGTCCGTCTCGTTCAGCATTCGCCCGGCGCTTAAATCGGTATCGTAGATGGGCGCCATGGAGGGAGTGATCCCGCGCACTGAAGTGTCGCTGATTGACTGCTCAGCGTATTTCACCTTGCCGGTTTCGTTGCGCACGACTGCGCCCACATACTTGCACTCGCGGCAGGCCTCGGCAACCGCCTGGTAGTCCTCCATGGTCAGGTCTTTGCGCTTTTCGCCCTCCAGGTAGTGATCCACATTGGTGACCGCCGGCGAGACTTTGAAAATTATGAAAACATCCGCTCCCAGATTGAAAATTTTCTGCGCGACATAATCGTTGATGCCGGAAACGAACGTGACCACAGCGATTACTGCCGCCACTCCGATCACCACGCCGAGCAGCGTCAACACCGATCGCAGCTTGTTGACCCATAGCGACTGCAGCGCGATGCGGATGGCTTCGATGGTGTGCATGGCTTTGTCGGTCAGGTTTCGGCGAAGGGCTCCGGCCTGCGGATTTCGGACTCGTTAAGTTTAACAGCCCTGGATTAGGCGATCGCGTGCCAGAGAGGCGGGAAGGGCGAGACAGGTCTGAAGCTCAGGAACCTGCCGCCTGGGCGCGCAGCTTCGCGAGGCATATCTGGTTTCTTCCGGCCTGCTTGGCGGCGTACAGTGCCGAATCTGCGGCTCGCACCAGCTCGTCGCGAGTGGTGCCGTGTTCCGGGAAGGCCGCGGCCCCGGCGCTGATGGTGACTGTCTGAGGGACGCCGGGAAATTGCCAGGCCGCTACGATCTTGCGCAGCTTCTCGCCCACCGTGAGAGCCTGGGCGGCCGTGGTCTGGGTGAGAAGAATGCCAAATTCCTCGCCGCCATAGCGGCAGACTACGTCAATTTTGCGCAGTTGCTGGTTGAACAGCGAAGAGACCTGGCGCAGCACCTCGTCGCCCAGCACGTGTCCGAACTCGTCGTTCAGGCGCTTGAACTGATCGATGTCGGCCATGATGACTGCCATGCCCGTCCCATAGCGCCGCGCCCGCTCAATTTCTTCCATGATGCGCAGCTCGAAAAAACGCCGGTTGAAAATTCCCGTCAGGCCGTCGAGATAGGCCAGCTGCTTCACGCGTTCCACATAATGAGCGTTCTGGATGGCGGTAGCGCAAATGTCGGCAACCGATTCCAGCGGCTGCAGGTCACCCTCACGGAAGGCATTGGGCTGAGAACTGTCGAGCGCGAGAATTCCCATGGTTTGTCCAAATGAAACCAGAGGGATGCACATGCGCGAGGCGGATTCGGCAAAGAACTTTGTGCCCGGACTGCCGTCAAGATCGCCTTCAACCGCCGTGCTGCTGTTGGTCAGAATGGTGGCCCAGGGCTCGCTGCTGGCCGCGAAGCGGCCGCCCTGCGGTAGTCGCGGCGTAAGCGTGCCGTAGTGAGCCCGCAATACCAGGTCATGGTCCTCGCGCAGCAAAAGTGAAACGTGCGACACATGAAACGCATGCTGCACCAGCTTGCAGGTTCGGTCTAACAACTCTTCCAAATCCAGCACCGACGTAGTTTGTTGCGCGATCGCATTGATCGCCTGCAGTTGCTGCGCTCTCTGCTGCTCCAGCGAGTACAGGCGCGCATTCTGCAATGCCATGGAGGCCTGGGTGGAAAAAAGCGTCAACAGATCGATAGTTTCGTGGTCAAAGTGGTCGACACGGTCGCTCTGGCAATCGAGCACACCCACCACTTCGTCCCGAACCATCATAGGAATCGCGAGTTCCGATCGCGTAGACTTGGCGGAACAGAAGTAGCGATGGTCTTTGCTCACGTCGGGGGCATAGATGGGCTGCTTCTTGAGGGCTGCGGCTCCGGTAATGCCCTGGCCGAGGGGCATGCGGATCTGATCCTGACCTTCGTCCCAGCCAATCTGCGAACGGACGTACAACTGCTGCGACCGCTGATCGAGCAGCAGAATCGCCACATTGCGCAGATGGAAATAGTCGTGCGCGATGCCCAGGATGCGCTGCAACACTTCGTCCAGATCGAAGGTAGACAGCACCGCCTGTCCTGCATCGTACAGGACCGCAATTTTATCCATAGCTCAGCGAATATCGTAACGTGACCCGGGCGATTGCCCGACGTTCCTAAAGTAACCAGAAAGTAGGGCCTTCTAATGTGGCCCCGGAGAGCTACTTCCACCTTCTCGCGGTACGGATCAGCCCATAGGCCACGACGCAGAACAAGAAATCCACGGTCAGGCCGGCGTCGAGCTGAAATGGCCGGTGCCGCGGCAGGTGAAGCACGGGCGCAACGAAGAAGTAGGCTACGTTACCTAGAACTATGGCGCAGAGCGCCTGGAGCAGGTTGATTAGCACCGGGGGTTTAGACACCGGGAGTCATGCCAGGCGGGCTCGGTTCGTTCATGCCAGGAATTCTACTATTGTTCCAAGTTGTGCAGCAGCCCTGCCCGGTTTCCCTGTACCGATCACGGCATCAAATCGCGGAGCTTACTGCTAACATTTCTCTTTAACCTCCGCCATGCTTGAACTCACCACGCCGGTCAAATACGTCAAGGGAGTTGGTCCCAAGCTGGCGGAGATTCTTGCCACCAAGAGCATGGCCACGGTGGGCGATCTGCTCCATTATTTGCCGTTTCGTTACGAAGACCGGCTGAATCCACGCGGCATCGCCGAGTTGCGTCCCGGCGAAATGGCCACCGTGATTGGCGAGGTCCGCAATTCGGGTCTGTTTCGCACCCGGCGCATGCCCATCTTTCAGCTCACTGTCGGCCAGGGACGCTCGCGCCTGCGCTGCCTATGGTTCAATGCCGCCTACCTGCAGGACAAATTCAAACCGGGCCAGTTGATCGCTCTCTATGGCAAAGTCGAGCAGGACTCGCACAGCGGGGAACTGCAGATCATTCAGCCGCAATTCGAAATGCTGGGCGACTCCGGCGGCGCCGAAGATAAAGCGGCGGCATCGCTCGAAATTGGCCGCATCGTTCCGATCTACGAGTCGGCGGGACAAGGACGAGTGACCTCGCGGTGGTTTCGTCGCGTGATTCGCACGGCACTCGAAAATCTCACTCCTGACATTGCTGAAACTATCCCAGCAGCGGTGCGCAGTCGGCTGGCGCTGATTTCTCCGCGCGAAGCCCTGTGGAAAGTGCACTGGCCGGAAGCTGGAGAGAGCTTCGAAGACCTGCAATCGTCGCGCACACCTGCCCATGTGCGCCTCATCTTCGAAGAATTGTTCTTCATTGAACTGGGTCTCGAACTCAAGCGGCGGCAACAGAAGGCGCAAACCGGAATCGCTTTTCGCCGGGATGATCGCGTGCGCGAGGCGATCAAGAAGATTCTGCCCTTTCATCCTACGGCGGCGCAGAAGCGGGTGTTGAAAGAAATTGCCGATGACATGCAGCAGCCCCATCCCATGCGGCGCTTGCTGCAAGGCGATGTGGGGTCGGGAAAGACCATCGTCAGCTTCCAAGCGGCGATCATTGCCATCGAAAACGGCTACCAGGTGGCATTGATGGCGCCCACTGAAATTCTCGCCCAGCAGCATTACTTTTCCGCGCGAAAGATTTTGGAGAACGCGGGATACCGAATCGTCCTGCTGACCGGATCGTTAGAGAGCGATCGCAAGCGCGAAATCCGCCGCCACATCGCGCAGGGAAACGCGCAGCTGGTCATCGGCACCCACGCCTTGCTCGAAGAGAAAGTGGAGTTCGCGAAGCCCGGATTGGTGATCGTGGATGAGCAACACCGTTTCGGCGTTCTGCAACGGCTTAAGTTGATGAAGAAATCAGAAGTAGCACCGCCGTCCCCGGCGGCTGTCGTGGCGGCGTCCCGCCGCCACCTGACAGGTCAGGATGCTCTCGCACCAGAGGGCGGGACGCCGGCGCTACGGGAGAGCGCTGAACCCGATGTGCTCGTCATGACCGCCACGCCCATCCCACGCACCCTGGCGCTAACGCTCTACGGCGATCTCGACCTCAGCATTCTCGACGAACTGCCTCCCGGGCGTACTCCCATAGTCACGCGCAGAATCGCCGACGACCGCTCCTCCGAAGTCTGGGATTTCCTCCGCAAGCAAGTGGCCAAGGGACATCAGGCCTATGTGGTTTACCCGGTCATCGCCGAGAACGAAGAAACCGAGCTGAAGGCAGCCATCAAAATGTATCGCGAGCTCAGTGAGAAAGTGTTTCCCGATTTCAAAGTCGGGCTGCTGCATGGGCGGCTTGATTCCGACCTGAAAGATCAGGTCATGCGCATGTTTCAGAAAGGCGAGTTGCAGATTCTGGTCGCAACCACGGTGATCGAAGTCGGCGTCGATGTGCCCAACGCCACCATGATGGTGATCGAGCATGCCGAACGGTTTGGCCTGGCGCAGTTGCACCAGTTGCGCGGCCGCATCGGGCGCGGCGCCGCAAAATCCTACTGCGTCCTGATGACTGGCGGAAAAGTAACGGAAGAAGGAGAACGCCGCCTCGACGCCATGGTCAAAACCAACGACGGTTTTCAGATTGCCGAACTCGATCTGGAGCTGCGCGGGCCGGGAGAATTTTTCGGCACGCGCCAGGCGGGCTTGCCGAATTTTACCGTCGCCAACTTAATTCGTGACCGGCAACTGCTGGAACTAGCCAAGCGCGAAGCTGCGGCGGTAGTGGCGGGCCCGAGTGCGGAAGTTTCGGCGGAAGAAATCAGCCGCGCCCTGGTTGCGCTGCGGATGAGATGGCAGCATACCTACGGGCTGCTGGAAGTCGGCTAGGCAGGTTGTGATTGGCCAGCCACTTCGTCGCCGAGAGCGGCTCCTCGAAGTTGTGCACCGTGACAGCAGCCCGGAAAAGCCGCTCCATTCTTCCGAAAGTGTTCGACTCCGCTTCCTCGTTTTCGCAACTTCACAACGCTTAAAACGTAAACTGATAAAATCATAAGGATGGCGGGCATTCCCCAACTGATTCAGATCGAGCTCTCGCCGCCCTTGCGCGTGCCCAAGCCGGCGTGGCTCCGCGCCAAAGCGCCGGTTGGCGATAACTTTCATAACTTAAAAAAACTCGCGCGCGGCCTCGGACTGCATACCGTGTGCGAATCGGCGCAGTGCCCGAACATTGGCGAGTGCTGGAATCATAAAACTGCCACGTTTATGCTGCTGGGCGATATCTGCACCCGCCGCTGCGGCTTCTGCGCCGTGCCCAAAGGCAAGCCGGGGCCGATCGACTGGGACGAACCACGCCGGGTAGCTGAGGCCGTTGCCACTCTCGGCCTTAAGCACGCCGTGATAACCAGTGTGAACCGCGACGATGACAACGTCGGCGGAGCGCGGGTTTTTGCCGAGACCATCCGCGAGATTCGCGAACTCATTCCGGACTGCCGCATCGAAGTTCTGATCCCAGATTTCCAGGGCCTGGAAGAACCGCTGAAGATCGTGCTCGATGCGCAACCGGACGTCCTCAATCACAATACGGAAACCGTTCCGCGTCTCTATCGCGCCGTTCGCTCCGGCGCGCGCTACGAACGCACCCTCGACTTGCTCGAAAACGCGAAGAATCTTTCTCCCGCCATGGTTACCAAGAGCGGCGTGATGGTGGGTCTCGGTGAATCCACCGAAGAATTAATCGAAGTCTTCCGCGACCTCGGCAGCCGCGGTGTTGACATTCTCACCGTCGGACAATATCTCCGCCCTTCCCGCGATCATCTGCCCATCGCCCGCTTCTACACGCCTGAGGAATTCGGCGACTTGCGGAATGAAGCCTTGCGCTTTGGTTTCCGCCACGTCGAATCCGGGCCGATGGTCCGCTCCAGCTATCATGCGCATGAACAGGCAGAATCCACTTCGGCGCCACGGGCAGTGAGCTAGCGCGGCATGTTGAGCGTGCTCCTGGCGGTGCTGGGTTTCTTCGCTGGTTTGCTGGGGGCGCTGACCGGCATCGGCGGCGGGATTCTGTTAACTCCGATTCTTGCCCTCCACTTCGGCATTCCCATTCGGCAGGCAATCGGCACCAGCCTTGTCGCAGTAATCACGACATCGGCGGCCAGTTCCTCCGTCCACCTGCAGCGCCACACCACTGATATTCGCCTGGGCATGACCCTCGAACTTGCCACTTCTTTTGGAGCGGCCGTAACCGCCTATCTGGTCGGGTACTTCAACCGTAACTGGCTCGAGGGATTATTCGCCGCATTTTTGCTGTACAGCTCCATCACAATTCTGGTGCGCCGGGGCAAGATTAAAGATGAGGAACAACTTCCGGCAAATGGCGAGGTTGTAATTCCACCCTATGAGCCGAAACGTTATCCGCTTGGCTTGGCCGCGTCTCTGCTCGCAGGCGGGCTCTCCGGACTGCTCGGCATAGGCGGCGGGCCTATCAAAGTTCCGGTCATGCTGATTTTCATGAATGTTCCGCTGATGGTGGCCACGGCAACCTCGAACTTCATGATTGGCGTCACCGCCGCGGCAAGCGCCATCGTCTACTACCGCCGCGGCGACATTCTGGTTCAGATCGCGGCCCCGCTGGCCGTCGGAGTTTTTCTGGGCTCGCTGCTGGGCGCGCGCGTGGCTCCTCGCATTCGCACCAAATACCTCGTCTACCTGCTGGTTGGGATCATGCTTTATCTCGCGGGTCACCTGTGCGTGCACCTGTTCACCGGAGGAGCGGCGTGAGCCAACTGCGTGAGCCGGACTTCGATCGCGTGGTTGCCCTGGTGCTGCGCGTCGGCGCTTTTGGATGTTTTTTCATCATGCTGGCGGGATTGCTGGTAGCACTTTTCGTCCATGGCCGCATTCCGGCAGAGATCGAACGTGCAGGCGTGCTGCTGATGCTAGCTACGCCAGTGGTGCGGGTTGCGGTTGCGGGCGTTCTCTTTTTGCGCGAAAAGGATTGGAAGTACGGAGCGATCTCGTTTGGAGTGCTCGCGATTCTGCTGCTGGGGGCGGTTTTCGGCATCGGCGAACACTGAAGGGAATTGAATAATTGGTTAATTCTGGAACCGCTGCGGCCAGGCCTGAATCTCAATTTCCCCACGCTCAGAAAATGTGCAGCTTGATGCTGAGATACTTTTTGGGATTCTCCCGAATCGCTTTGATCAGGCCCTGCGTTTCTTCCAGCATGTGGTTGGCGTTGTTGTAGAGTGTTTCGTCTTTCAGCAGTTTCCCCGCAGTCCCTTTGCCGGCATCGAGATCGCTGGTTAGATCGGCGAGCTTGGTCATGGTGGTATCGATCTTTTTCGCCAACTCCTCGTCTTTCAGCAGTTTTCCGGCCGGGCCCTTGCCCGCATTGAGGTCTTCGCTCACTTTCTTGAGGTTGGCGATGGTGTCGTTGGCATTGTTATAGAGCGACGGATCCTTCAGGAATTTCCCCGCCGTACCCTCGCCCTTCTGCAGATCGTCTATCACGCCGTTCATCTTGTCGAGGGTGGCGACAAATTTGTTATAAGCGTCATTGCTGTTGATCAACTGGCCCAGGCTGCCTTGGCCTTTGGCAATCTCATCCACCACCTGTTTCAATTCCGCCACCGTCTGCGAGAGGCGGTCGTAAAGGGTGGGATCGTAAATCAGTTTTCCCAGAGAGCCTTTGCCGCTCTCGGCAAACGCCAGAATGCGGTCGGCGCGCTTCAGCAGCGCGTCCATGTTCTGCAACGTGCTCTGGCTCGACCGTACCACTTCATTGAAATCGGGATGCACCTGAGTGCGGAGTGTGTCCCCGTCTCGCGCCGGTACGTCGACGGCTTGCGAGCTATCGATATCGAGGTAGGTCTCGCCCAGCACTCCGGCCGTCTCCAGCGAGGTGACAGAATCTCGCCGCAGATTAAACCCATACTTGGTGCTCACCTTCATGATGACTTCGACGGGAGTGAGCTGTTTATCTTTATCCTGGACAATCTGCATCTTGACGACGTTGCCGATATCCACGCCTGCCAGGCGCACCGGCGCCCCCACCCGCAATCCTTCGGCATTGTCGAAGTAGGAGATCAGCGTGATTCGCTTGCTGAACAGGCCCGTGGTTCCCGACATCAGGAATAGAAGCAGCGCGAGAGTTGCACTGGCAACAATCACCGTGATACCCACGCGAAGTTGCGACCATTTGAGCTGCTTCTGGCTCGGCAAATGATTTCCTTGAACGGCTAGCTGCGCATCCGGGTAGAACGCAGAAACAGATCCACGCCCCTCGCAGCATCATAGCAAAACGCAGCCGTCGTTATGCATTTCGCCAGCGAGCCGGCAAAAGTAACATTGCGAACAGGTAGCTTGCAGCCCCGCAGACCAGAGTTATAGTCAGGCCGAATTGAATGGCAATTACCATGGCCAGCACGGAGCCGAGCACGCTGGCTGCGGCATTCATTGCCCAGGCCCATTCCACGGCATTGTCCTGATCGGTTCCCGCGGATGTTTCGGACCGAAAACTTTTGCCCAGCGCGCGCAGTCCGGTGGGGAATGGCATCCCCATCATGAATCCGAGAGGCGTCAGCAGGACGCCGCTGAGCGCGAGCCTATAACCAAGCTTCAGTCCCACCCACGCCCCCAGCGCCCTGGGAAGAAAAACTACCGCTGCAGCAAGTCCAACGATTATCAGCGCCAGCGGCATCCATGATAATTCGATGCGGGCGAGCCAGCGGCGCGAAAACAAACTGCCCGCCCCGCTCGACAGCATAAGAAGAAAGATAACCACGGTGAGAGCGTAGGTCGGATGGCCCAGGAAGAGCACGAAGCGCTGGATGAAAGCAATCTCCACCAAAATGTAACCCATCCCCACGGCCACGAAATAAAACAACGGCAGCGTTGAATGCCTGCTGCCATGAATAGCCAGCGGCAGGATCAGGAACACTGCTACTGCCGCAGCTGAAATCGCCAATACCAGAAGCAACACCAGCACTCCCAGGTTCACCTTCCAGTCAATCCCACGCTGCAGCCCTTGATGTCCCAGGATCTGACTGGGCTTGAGCGTAAAGAAAAAAAACGGCGCATTATCGCTGACCGGGGAGACGTTATACGCGTAAGTCTCTGCGAACCTGTAGGGATCGTTGCTCGAAATCAAGTCGGTAAAAGGATTATGGCCCGGTGTTGATGGCAAATAAATGGAAGCGAGCTTATCGTATCGATCAAAATGAGCTTCAACCGCGGCCTCTTCCTCGGGACTGAAAGCAGTTTTCTTGGCCAGCACTACCACGGGAATTCCGTCTTCATTCAGCGGCCCTTGCGATGCCACTATAAAATGCCGCGCCGGATTGGCCACGCCCAGACGGTGCAGAGCCTCCATGGCCACCGCCACCACGCGCAAAGCTTCCCGCGGCTGGCGAAATTCCCAGCGGGTGATGGCGATCATGCCATCGGGCTTCAGGTGATCGAAATACTCGCGGAAGGCCTCGACCGTGTACAGGTTGTTCTCACTGAGCGCGAAAGCACCGGCGGCCGTCGAGGCCCACGTATCGACCAGAGTCATCTGCACCACATCAAACCGCTGCGGCGTAGAGCGCAGGTAGGAACGCCCGTCGGTCACGTGGATGTGTACTTCAGGCCGCTGGTAAAGATGCAAAGAGTAGTCGGCGTAACGCTCGCGCATGATCGTGTCGGCAATGATGGGGTTGATCTCGATTCCGGTGACGCCGGGGCTGCCGTTGGCCACCGCGCGCAGCACATCCACGCCGCCGCCGGGACCGATAATCGCGAACTCGCCATGGGGACGCAGAACATTCGCCAAGGCGGGCGGAGCCGACATGAGATTGCGCTCCCACTCCGAACCGCGCCAGTGGGCCAGATCGCAATTCATAATGTAAGTCGACGCGTCGGCGTCGATGACAATAGTTTTCGCCGGGCCTTGCCGGTCCACTTCCACCCGCGAGAGCGCATTCCATCGCGCAAACTCCACCCACGCCTTGTCGCGAAACATTCCTTTGGCATAGACCACGTCGATCAGGCGGTTCAAGTGATTGGCCGCGATCAACACGGCCAGCGCGCCCGCCAGACACAAGGCAACTTTTCGTGATCCGGAAGTTGAGGCCCAGACCATCGCCGCAATGGCCAGCGCTACGGCAGCGGCCAGAATTGTGTTCGGCCCTCCCAGCCAGTTCAGCAGCGGAACCACGGCCAGGCATGCCATAGCGCCGCCGCAGAGATCCGCTCCATACAACCGCCCCACGCGCCACGTCTCGCGCGCAAAGACCACCGAAAACAGCAGGCCGGTCAGAAAAAAAGGCACAGCGGCGGCAACATAAAGAACACTTAGGCGCAGAAAATTCTTTCCCGTAACCGTGAGCGAAACAGGGACGTGCAAAATAATTTCCAGCACCACCGGCACGAGCACCGAATTGATCGTGCACAATCGCGCCGCGAGAGTGCGGGTGTGAAACCGGGCGAGGCGCGCTTTAAGCAGATAGGCGAACACGCCTCCTGCGCCCAGCCCGAGTAGCGCGATCGAAATGGCGAGGAAAGCAAAGTGATAGAACAGCACCACTGAGAACAATCGGGTAAGGGCCAGCTCCAGCAACAACGCAGAAAAACTCGCCAGCCCTAATCCTAACAGAAGAGTGCGTTCAGGAGTGGTAGCGAGTAAAGGAGGGGGCGCGGCCGCCTGAAGAGTCGCTGACATGTCGAAAGAGAATGCGACAGTCTAACAGAAAACATACAGTGGCCCGCGCAGCAAAGCCGATTCGCGAAGCTGCACGAAGAACTAACCTTCAGCTTTCCAGGATTACCTGCGCGATGGCCTGCTCCGCCGTGTGCGAGATTGAGAGTGCTGCGTTCTTCACGCCAAGCCTGGCGGCAATTTCGCCGGCCTTCCCGTGAAAAACGATGGTGGGACGCCCGCCGGGCATGCGCACGACTTCGCAGTCACGCCAGCGCACGCCGTGATTCCAGCCCGTGCCCAAAGCTTTCATCGCCGCTTCCTTGGCGGCGAAGCGGGCGGCATAACGTTCCACGCGATTCGCCTTGGAATCGCAATAGCGAATTTCGCCCGCCGTATAGATGCGCTGCAGGAAGCGATCGCCGAAACGTTCGATCACCTGCCGGATGCGGTCGACCTCTGCGATATCAATCCCCGTTCCGACAATCATAATTTCGCCATTCGCGACATCGGATGTGCAACATTGAAGGCCTTGACCAGGCTAGAGCAGCCGGTCGCCGCGATAAATCAGCTCGCCATCGATCATGCGCGCTTCCGCCATGAGCTTGTGTGCTTTGACCGGGCCCTTCCCATCGATATGCATGACCTCATGTCCATGGGCCACCAGCCAATCCGAGACCAGCATGCGATGGCAGCGGAAGTATACCCGCTCGGCACACATGTAAGCGGTCCGCGAACCTTCCGCCAGCGCGATCAGTTCGGCCATAGCGTCGGCGAACTGCGGGGTCAGCATGTAGTCGGCATAATTGCGAAAGCTGGCATTGCGTATCGCGACGTGCGGCGAGTCCTGCCGAATCTTCTTGCGATAGCCGCCCAGAGCTCCCATCCACACGTAACGGATGCCCGCGGCCTGCAAGCTTTCTTCCAGGGATTTCTGATTAAACTGCGGCAGACGGCGGGAAGCGGGAAACGCTCGGATGTCTACTAAAGTCTGAATCTCGTGAGCCTGCAGGGCTTCGATCAACTCGCCAATCGGGCGAGTCGAATGTCCGATGGTGTAGAGGAGCGCCAACAGCGTTTCGATGCGAAACCATCACGAAACGATGCGATTCAGGCTGGCCGCAACCGCCGCGTCCTGCTCCGGAAACACCGTCCGCAGATCGAGCAGCACGCGGCCTTCGTCAATCCGGGCGATGATTGGAGGCTCCGAGGCGCGCAAACGCGCCGCCAGTTCGTCCGCAGTCAGCCCCTCCGCGGTCAGCGCCAGAACACGTGTGGGCAAGACCGATGAGGGAGCAGCGCCACCGCCAGGTATTGATTCTCCATCCAAAATTTCGACTTGCAATTTGGGCGACAGGATTTTTCCAGCTAATGCCTCAGCGCGCCGGCCGATCTCTTCTTTCGAGATGCGCATCATGCGCAGGGTCGGGACCGCGTCATGATCACGCCGCACGTACGCCAGCAAGGTTGCTTCCAGAGCGGCATAAGTCAATTTATCCACGCGCAGCGCGCGGAACAGCGAATTAGACCGCATGCGGCCGATCAGGTCAGGGCGGCCGCTGATGATCCCCGCCTGAGGACCGCCAAGCAACTTGTCGCCGCTGTAAGCCACCACATCGACTCCGCCGCGCAAGCTGTCGAGCACGCCGGGCTCGCCTGCGATTCCCATCGAGCGCAGATCGACCAGCGCTCCGCTGCCCAGATCTTCCATCAGCGGAAGCTTTTTCTCGCGAGCCAGCGCCAGCAGTTCGGCGGTGGTGGGCTGTTCGGTGAAACCTGTGATCTCAAAATTCGAGCGGTGTACGCGCAGCAGGACGCGCGTCCGATCGCCGATGGCATTCTTATAGTCGGCGATCCGGGTGCGGTTGGTCGTGCCGACCTCGCGCAGAATCGCCCCCGACTTCGACATTACATCCGGAATCCGGAACGAGCCTCCGATTTCCACCAGCTCGCCGCGCGAGACGATTACTTCGCCGCCTTCAGCAAGAGTGTTCAGTGCAAGCAGCACGGCCGCGGCATTGTTGTTCACGACAATGGTCGCGATTCCCGCCCGCGTTGAAGCAGCCGCCTCTTTCCCGCCGGAGGCTGCCCTGAGCGAGTCGAAGGTAGGGAGTCCGGCCGCCCCTGCGGAATTGCCTGTGCCCAGATCGCCGCAGTCGCTCAGCAGTTGACGAAACAAACGATCCACATGCGCATCGCGTTTGCCGCGGGCGCCGCCCTCCAGGTCGAACTCAAGATTGGAATAGCTCGCGGCCGTGTCTCGAATGTGCTCGATCGCAGCCTCGCTGAGCGGGGCGCGCCCCAGATTGGTGTGCAGAATTACACCGGTAGCGTTAATTAAAGGACGCAAGGAATAAGCCATCGCCTGCCGGAGTTGCCGGTCGACCGCTTCCGGCAGCCCTGAAACAGCAAGGTCCAGCGTCTTCTCGTGCAGCATTCCGTTTGTAATTTCCTGCCGTATGCGTGCCAGCACACTCCGCACCGCGCCAGCCGCAAGATTATGGCCGTATGTCGCCACCAGCGGGCCGATCCCCGGATCACGCATCAAGTCATCCACCGAGGGAAGCCTGCGAAACAATTCCGAGGGCGCAGTGGTCTTCACGAAAGGATTATCCCACGAAGAAGCAGAAGCAACGATAAACCTCGCCGGTTCTCGCTTTAAAGGGTGTGCAAATACGCCAGCAAATCCTGCAGATCCTGACCACTCAATACCTGGCTGTAGCCGGGCATATCGGGGCGGCCATTGCGAATAATATCCGTGACCCGCTCATCATTGGCGGGCAATCCGGTCTGGGGAAGATATTGCTGCGCAAACATCCCCTTCAGTCCCGGCCCCTTTTTTCCCTTAGTGGAGTAGGGCCGGTGGCAGCGGTCGCAATAGTTATCGTAAAGCTTGCGTCCGGCGGCCTGCTGCGGATTCAGGCCCAGCTCCGCATTCGACTTGCGCCGCTCCACGTCGCAACCTGAAAGCCCAAGCGCAATCCCAACGGAAAGGATCGTTCCCAGGTAGAAAGAAAAACAGCGGCTCGATTTGCGCCCTCGCTGCGATCCGTTCGCTTTCACCCGCATCTTCCCTGTTCGATCCCCTGCCCGATTCCCTGTGGCGTTTTCGATGCCATTTCGTGCCCACTTTCCCACAACCGCGCCATAGTCGCTCGACTTACAATCATAAAGGAAGGCGGCACGCTCATGCCTGTTGCGGTCAAGCGCGTGTATGAACCGGCTTCGCGCCAGGATGGGGCGCGGGTTCTAGTGGATCGTCTGTGGCCGCGCGGTTTGAGCAAATCTCAGGCCGCCCTCGACGCGTGGCTGCGCGACCTCGCTCCCTCCAACGAACTGCGCAGGTGGTTTCACGCGCAGCCGGAACGATGGCTGCTGTTCCGCAAGCGTTACCTCAAGGAGCTAACCGGGGCGGAAGCCGAAAAAGATTTGCAAGAGCTTTACCGCCTGGCCCATAAGAGAAAGCGTCTCACCCTGTTGTACGCCTCAAAGAATGTGACGCACAACAACGCGGTTGTGCTCAAAGACCTGCTGGATGGAATGCGCAAACCGCCAAGTGGCACGGGTCCGGGCGCAATCTCACGCACCGGTCGCCGCGAAGCCGCTGTGCGGCGGCGTTAACCGGCTTGCCAGGAGTGCCTACTCAACCTCGCTCAGAAACTCCCGCAACTGCTCCGGAAGTTCGCTCTTCAGGGCGATATTCTCTCCCGTCCGCGGATGCCGAAATTCCAACTCCGCCGCGTGCAGAAAATTCCGCCTCAGACTGATCGAGGGTGCCCCACCCTTCTCGCGCTTTTTGCGAGAGGGTGGGAACTTTGACCTCCGCGATGCCTCCACGATCTCTCCGGGAGCCCCATAAGTCGTATCCCCCACGACCGGATGCCCCATCGCAGCCACATGCACGCGAATCTGATGCGTCCGCCCCGTATCGATCTTTACATCGAGCAACGTGAATTTCCCAAACCGGGTATCCAGACGGCGCGCCACGCGATAATGGGTGACCGCTGCGCGTCCACCTTCGAGACGCGTGGTCATCTTTATTCTGCGCACTGGGTCGCGGCTGATGCTCTGCGTCAGCGTCCCCGAATCCTTCTTCACCCAGCCATGCACCAGCGCCACATATTTCTTCTTCACCTCGCGCGCCGCAAACTGCGCGCTCAGCTTGCGATGCGCGTCGTCGTTTTTTGCCACCACAATCAATCCGCTGGTTTCTTTATCCAGGCGATGCACGATGCCGGGCCGCAACTCCCCGCCCACGCCGGACAAACTCGCGAAATGATGCAGCAGCGCGTTCACCAGCGTCCCGCGATTGCGCGCATCGTCGGTCGCTCCCGCCCCCGCGTGAACCATCATTCCCGCAGGCTTGTTGATCACGGCGAGGTCATCATCTTCATAAACAATGTCGAGGGGAATCTCCTCGGCAATAGCCTTAAGCGGCGCCCGCTGCGCCTCGCCGAGCACGCTGATGCGCTCCCCGCCGCGCAGTTTCAGCGAAGGCTTCGCGGGTGCATCGTTCACCAGCACTTTACCTTCGACGATCATTTCTTGCACGCGGGCGCGGCTCACGCACTCAAGTCGCGCAGCAAGAAACTGATCCAGGCGCTTGCCGGCATCTTCTGAAGCGACGGAAATGAGAATTGGGAATATTTCGGACGGGTCGCTCATGGGGTCATTTGTTTCAAGGCCAAATGCCTGAGAGAAGGATACCGTGGAGCGGAGTGGTAGTTCTTGGCGACTCTCAGCCGGATGAAGAATTTGGGCGTCGAAGTCTAAGAGGAAATATGGGGCAGCTCCACGAAGCATTCATTGGCAGGCCGGGATGCCGCGAGAAAGCGTCGAGCCTTCGTGATGTGGTCGGTATGCACATTCAGTGGGACTAGATGCAATGACTTGACTGCGGTATCCGCTACCGCGTCGCCCCCACCGGCTGCGCCGTAACATTCTTAGCCCCCGGCCGCAACCACCAGATAATCCCACCCGCCGCCACCAGCCCCAGCGCAATCAACTGGGTCCCTGACATGACCCCACCAAAAACCGACCCGCGGCCGGGATCGTCGCGGATGAATTCGAGAAAGAATCGCGCCACGCCATAGATAAACAGAAATGCGCCAAACACCTGCCCATCGAACTTGCGGCGCTTCAATAGCCACATCAGAAATATAAAATTCGCAAGCTCCACCGCGGCCTCGAACAACTGCGTCGGCTCCAGCGGTACGTTCAGCGGCGTGCCCGTGATCTGATTCGCCAGAGGATTTGTGAACACGACGCCCCAGACATGATGCGTCTCTTTGCCGTAGCAGCATCCGGCGGCGAAACATCCCACGCGCCCAATCGCGTGTCCCAGCGCCAGTCCCGGCGCGAACGCGTCGCAGGTTCCAAGCGCGGGCATATGATTCCGCCGCACATACCACCACGCCGCGACGAAAGCCGCCAGCAAACCGCCTGAAAATACTCCCCCAGCCTGCAGCGTGCTGAGACTGAAAATCTCCGAAGGATGTGTCTTGTAGTAGCTCCACTCGTTGACGATGTAGAGCACCTTCGCGCCCACAATGCCGCACAAAACAACCAGAATCCCGAGGTTCCAAGCCTTCTCGCCGTCAATTCCCAGCCGCTCGGAATTGCGCACACTGATCCACAACCCGATCAGCACTCCCATGGCAACCAGGAAGCCGTAGGTAGGCAGGTAAAATCGCCCGAAATGCACTAATTGAGGGAACACAGTTTAATTGGATGCAGAACCGAAGGAATTCGCTACCTGGATCAGTCTAGCAGGAGAGCTCCCCGCGTAAATAGCAGGCGATGGACCCGCTGATGTAGCTGCAGATCTTCCAGACTACCGTGGACGTACCAGGACAGCTTGCCGGAAATACCGTGGAAGGCGGCGCTTCAGCGCCGCGTAACTAATCGAACCTCGTCAGGACTTTAGCTCCGGGCGGGGCACATCGAGAAAAAATCAAGCCGACCCACTGTGCCGTGTGACGGGCCGAGAATGAACCGTCAGGTAGACGTTGGGAACCCGCCGAGACCCTTTAGGCATCTCCGCATGACGGAGCGTCGCACACCGGATCCTAGTTCGAGTCGAGCTCCCGTTCATTCAGCATTGGTTCAAAAATCGGTTACCGCCATCACCAACCCTGCAGGCCGGCTTTCACCAGTGATGCTAGGAGAACTCCCCACAGATTGGCAATAGGAAAAGCGCAAATAGTTGGCAGGCCACTTGCATCCAAAGTAACCGCTGTGCCGGACTCCGAGCTTGCAATTCCCGGTATGGCACGGCCACCCTGGGCGCAGGCACTCCCCGACACGACCAGGGCTACCTGCCACGCGGAAACAGCGCCAGCAGGCCAATCCCACCCCTACTGCAGCGACTTCGGATCCGATTTATTCTTCGGCGACTTGGAATTCAACAGCGACACCAGCTCTCTTGCGCTCGGGGGAGGCCCAACCTTGTGCTCGACAATAATCTCTCGCGCGGTCAACTTCCTGCCATATAGTTTTTCGTTGGCGCCGCCATCGGAACGCAGGGTTGAGCCTTCCAGCGAAATTCCCGCGAACAATCCTTTGTTGCGCGAGTAGGAAAGAATCTCCGCGTTCATCACGATGTCGGTGGCGCTCTCCGCCGTACGTCCCTTGGGACCGGCGGCCGCAGAAGCGTCCGCTCCCAGCTTCACTTTGCTCGACAGCAGTGATCGCGCTCCCTTGGGATTCATCACCAGCAGAACAAAATCCGTGGCCTGGCCGCCCAGCTGGAAGCCGATGCTCACTCCCTCCAGCGCGTACATCGCGGGAGCGCCCCAGGGCCCGTTATAGTGCTCGCCGCCGCGGCAGATCATCACGCCGCGCCCATAACTCCCACCAACACCGAATGCCCCCTTCAGCACCGAAGGCAGAATTACCACGCACTCCGCCTTGTCCAGCAGGTCCTGCGGAATGTCATCCGGAATATCCAGAATTTCCTTCATCACCTGCCCGGCATCCTTGACACGGTCTGCCTCTTTCTCGTTGGCGCCCATTGCTGCAGCACTCAGCAGAATTATGGTCACAGTCAAAGCTGCAACTTTGTTCATGTTCATCGGTGGTGGTCCTCCAAACAGAAGGTATCGGTATTCACGTCTTGGGAATTTTGCTTGATTCTATTTTAGCGGGGGTCCCGCCGATTGCGAAGTGACAGATGATACCTCCCGCGCGCCGGCCGCCACACGACTCCGCGGGAGAAGCGAAATCTGGCAGCAACCTCCGGCGCAGTTTGATCATCCCCTTCATTTCGGCAGATTCCCTGATTTTCCGCGGCTTTTCAGGCTATGACCCAACGCGTGCTCCTTTTGTAACTTGGCACCCTTGTCCCTTCTACAGTCAAATAAGGACGTTGGGAAGGCCCCGCAATTCGGCACCCCGCGTGCATCTAATGAGTTGGAGGTGTCCTCTGAGGCCGGACGGAGTGAAAATTTTGGATTCTTTGGGAATGAAGTACACGAATCCCGTCCTTCGCCTTCTGGCGCTGCTGGCCGCATTTGCCTGCAGTCTGCCTGCCATTGCTCAGTCGGAAACCTACGCCAGCAGCGCCCCCGGCATGGAGGCGTATGCCGCCGCCGCGAATGACGACTCGCAAACCGGCTCCCTGCTCACGATTCATAAGCGCGTGGATGAAGTGAATGTTCTGTTCATCGCCACCGACAAGCACGGGAAATTCGTCCGTGACCTGAACCAGGCCGACTTCTCGATTCTCGACGATCACAAGCCGCCGCAATCCATCATCAACTTTCGCCGCGAAACCGATTTGCCCCTGCACCTCGGCCTGCTGATCGATGTGAGCGGCTCGGTTCACAGCCGGTTCGATTTCGAGCAGAATGCCGCCATCAGCTTTCTGCAACACTCGCTGCGCGTGGGCTTCGATAAGGCCTTCGTGGTCGGCTTCAACAAGCAGAGCCAGATGGCACAGGACTTCACCGATAATGTCCAGCTTCTTTCCGCGGGGATTCACCGGCTGCAGGATGGCGGTGGCACGGCGCTTTACGATGCCATCTATCGTGCGAGTAAAGAAAAATTCCTGAAAGACCGCCCCGACCATCCCGTCCGCAAGGCAATCGTGGTGGTGAGCGACGGCGAGGATAATCAGAGCGACGTTTCGCGCGCCCAAGCCATCGAAATGGCCCAGCGCGCCGAAGTCATCATCTACGCCATCTCCACCGACGACAGCGGATTAATTCTGCGCGGTGACAGAAATCTCGAGCAGCTTGCCGAAGCCACCGGCGGCCGCGCCTTTTTCCCCTTCAAGATGAAGGACATTACGCACTCCTTCGCCGCCATTGAAGACGAACTCCGCAGCCAGTACGTCGTCTCCTACAAGCCCGCCGACTTCGACGCCGACGGCCGCTACCGCTCCATCGAAATCTCCGCCCTCAAAAAAGATCTCCAGGTCCGCGCCCGCAAAGGCTACTTCGCGCCCCAGCAATAACAACAAGATTCTTCACCACAGAGGCACAGAGAAAACCTTTATCTGTTTGCTCTATTGCCTCCTCTGTGGTGCAAACTTTGTTTGGCTGGTTGACGCAAGTAACCTCGTGCGCTTGCCGTCCTCAGTTAATCCTATTGCAGCTTGGCGTACTCGACTTTCGCTTGCTTCAGGATGGGGATGTCGGGGTCTGCGTCTTTCCATAGCGTGAGGAAGTCTTTGTAGGCGGCAAGAGCACGAACGCGGGCAGCATCGGCATCCGCACCTTCTGAAGTTTTCCCTTGCAGGGCATTGGCACGCGCCACGCCCAGATGCGCCAATGCTCCGGTCCAGCAGTTCCACACAATTCCGCTGTGGTCAATAATCTTCTGGAACTCGGTGGCAGCTTGCTTGCCCTGGCCAGCGGCGAGATAGGCCTCTCCGCGAATGTATGTGGGATACAGGCAGGAGAGGTTCGTCGCGTAGGAGATTTGTCCGAACTCGATGGCGGTACCCGCTTGCAGTGCATCAACGGCTGCCGCGGGATTTCCCCGGCGTAACCCGGAAGCTGCGCGAATGGCCGGCAGCCACAGGGATTGCATCTGGGTGTCGAGCGGAGATTGTTTGTTTAGTTGTTGGGCCAGGGCTGCAGGCTGGGCTGTGTCTCCCGCCATCGCAAGAGCGAGCGCCGCTTCGACCATTACGCCCGGACTGGCCGGAGCCAGCTGCAAACCTTTTTGCGCTGCCTCTCGGGCTTCGATCATGTTGCCGAAGGCTGCCTCCCGGAGAGCGGAATTCTCATCCCACAGCGCTGCTCCTTCCTTGCTGTCGGCGCGAATGGCCGAATCGATCGATTGCTTCGTCAATTCCCGCGCCTTGCGCAAGTGCCCGGCATAAGCTTCAGTGTCCGCGGCCAGTGCCAATCCCCAATTTTCTTCCGGCTTGCCTACAAACCACTGTTGCTGCTGCGCCATGCCGGCCAAATCCCCTTGCACAAAGGCAATCGCGTACAGGCAGTTGTGCAGGATGAAGCCATCGATTTTCCTCCCCTGCCCCTCTTGCGCAACGTGCTTCGCGTCATCGAAACGCTGCAGGGCAATGAGTACATTGGCGAAATTTTCGTAGCCGCTGATGTCGGCCGGATCCAGTTCCAGACTTTGCCGGTCTATTTCCATCGCCTTCTGGTAGTCGCCCTCCGCCGCATACACGTTCCCCAGGTTCCCGTAAGCCGCATACGACTGCGGATAGCTTGCGATGCGCTGCTGGTATATTTGCCCAGCCTTCTCCAGTTCCCCGGTAATGTAGGCGTAGTAGTGGGCTGCTATGTCCAGCTTCTCGCGCTCGCTGGCGCGGTCGCGCAACTCAAAGGCTTTGGTGTAGTACTCGCTGGCTCGCCCAACCTCGCCCAGACTGTCATAATCGCCACCCACGGCGCGGTAGCCAAGGGCAAAACTCGGATCGAGTTCAATGGACCGCTGATCATAAATCAGCGCGGCCGAGGGCCCCACCTCCCGTGTCGCTTTCACGCCCAGGCTGTAGGCCTTCAGCGCTTCCAGAGAGGATGTGGTCGCTTCCGCCAGCGGAACGTCGAACTTCTGCACCGTCGCCAGTGACTCCCCCAATTTGCCGCGCAAACTGGATGCTTCCTTGCCCAAGACGTCCAGCACACTTTCTTTTGCTGCCGCCGTCGCTTGCTCCTCCGCCAGCAATTCTCCGCTCAGGCAATTCACCACTTTCAACCCGACCACATACCGGCTGCCGAGCACGGCAATCGATCCCGAGATATAAGCCTTGCTCGCCACCCGCTGGCATACTTCGCGGGCAAGATCGGGCGTAAGCTTTGCATCCGGCGCGCGCGTCATCAGTTTCAAGGTCGCCGCCACTTTATTGTCTGACAGCACATTCAGAAACGGCGATTGACGCAGGGATACGCTAAGCCCGGTCTTCAACGTGTCATCGAAAACCGGATCGCCTGTGTTGTTCGTGAAGTCGGCGAGGACAATAGTGTCTTTGTTAGTGAGGCGCTTGCTTTGCTGGTGGGAGCGGTAGTAGTAGAAGCCGCCCGTAACCAGGGCAATGAACCCGGCCGCAATCAGCGCCACAACCCATGTGGACACAGCCGCCCTCGGCTGCCCGGTCGAGCGCAACTCGACCGCCGCCGCTGCCGATACCTTTCCAGAACTGGCGGAGGGAACACGCCCGCTTTCCGTGTCCCGCCTCAGCCGCTGCAGATCCGTCCGCATGTCAGCCGCATGCTGGTAGCGCAGCTCGCGCTCTTTCTCCAGCGCTTTGCGGATGATCAGTTCCAGTCCCGGCGGGGTATCCGAATTCAGCGTTGAAACCGGGACCGGGTCCATGTGCAGGATGGCTCCGCAGACTTCGCCCGAACTTGCGCCGGCAAACGGCAGCTTGCCGGTCGCCATTTCGTAAAGCACCGAGCCAAAGGAAAACAGATCGGTGCGGGCGTCGAGCTGCTTCGCCTTCACCTGTTCCGGAGACATATACGCAACCGTGCCCAGCATGGCGCCGGGGCTCGTCAGCTGATCCGACGTGACCTCCGTTTCCGTGTTCCCGCTCGACAAAGGGTTCTGAATCGTAACCTTCGCTAAACCGAAATCGAGAATCTTGGCATGGCCGCGCTCGGTAACAAAAATATTCGCCGGCTTGATGTCGCGGTGCACAATCCCCTTCGCGTGCGCCGCGTCGAGCGCGTCGGCAATCTCGATGGCCAGGGTAAGAATCGCCTCATTCTCCATCGGGCGCCCGCCGATCTTGTGCTTCAGCGTCATGCCCTCCAGATACTCCATGACGATGAAGTGCTGGCCGTCGCGCTCGTCGATCTCGAACACCATGCAGATGTTGGGATGATTCAGTGCCGAGGCGGCCTGCGCTTCGCGCTGGAATCGCGCCAGCGCCTGCGCGTCTTTGGCTACATTATCCGGCAGGAATTTGAGAGCGACGAAGCGATGCAGCTATACATCCTCGGCTTTGTACACCACACCCATCCCGCCCCCGCCCAGTTTCTCCACGATGCGGTAATGCGAGATGGTCTGTCCGATCATGGGCTGAAATCTTAGGGCTAGGGGTAGGGCAAGTCAATCGAGGCAAGGAGGTGGGGTCGGTTCCGATGAATCAATTTGCGCAACATCCCGATAGCGCTCATTGACGGGGCAATCTCTTGAAGCAACGACCAACCGCACTACTGCCCCGAACCCCTCCCCGGATACAACCGCGTCGAAAACTGCAGATCCGCGTTACCTGACCTTCTTGCCCAACGCCGCAACCGCGTGAGCTGGAGCCAGCCGCACCGCAAACTTGTCCTCGTGTCCGCAGCTGATCACCGTAATTTGGTTGGGATATTCTCTGACCCAGATCACCCGTTCGGGGTTGACAAAGACTTCCAGGCCGTCCACATCTTCAAACATTACAAACTCCATGATGCCTCCTTTTCGCCATCCCGCGGCGCCCTCTTCTCTGCATCCTTTGCGGTCGAAAGCTCTCGACCCCGCAGGGGAAATATCTAAGAAAGCCAAACCGCAACACTGCCGACCATCAGATGCTGTGGACTAATGCGGACCGGGAAGCAAACCGACCTGGGCTTTTCGAATCGTCGGAGCCGACGCCAAATATTTTGCGGAGCAGCAATGCCGCGTTATCTGAGATCGGGTCGGGGTGTGCACACTGAAGACTGCGCGTCGGTGGATAGATGCCAGGCGAAGTCTCGGTCCCCGGTAAGGGTACCAGCTTTGCTCCCTACGCTGCCGACGCCTGTTCCGCCGCGCTGACCGAATCGAAGAACTGGAAGAACTGCTCTACTCGAGTCACCTGAAGGGCGTTACGAACACGATCGCTAACCCCTACCAGGGCCAGCCTCCGCCCGCCGTGCTGCCGCGTGACGTACGCCCCTACCAGCGCCCCAATGCCGGCCGAATCCACGTAAGAAACCTGGCTGAAATCGATAATTAGCGAGCGCGAATCGTCGGCCCGCACAATGCGTTGGAATTCAAACATCGTGGTGAGAACCAGCGCCCCGTCAAGGCGAAGCACGCGCTGCCCGGGGTGCGCCCCGGCCTGGTCGTCCATGCGTAAAAAATCTTGCGGCATGGGGGAAATATTAACCTCTATGTAACAATCGATTGTTAACGCCCCATTAATTTCAATCGTCGGACGCATTAGCCAAAGCCCGAAAGCCGAAGCCCAGGCACCACCTCAAGACCGCAACGCCGCCGCCTGTCCCCGCCGCCGGGCCTGAATTTCAATGTAGACATTCACCAGCGACACCGCGGCCGGAGTCACTCCAGGAATGCGCGAAGCGTGCCCCAGCGTCTGCGGCTGTACGCGAATCAGTTTTTCCTGCACTTCGCGCGAGAGCCCGCTCACCGCTTCATAATCAAACCATTCCGGAATCGACCGCTGCTCCGACTTCTTCATCCGGTCCATGGCTCGCTGCTGCTGCAGCAGGTAGCCTTCGTATTTGATTTCGGTTTCCACCGACTTCAATTCATTGCGGACTTCCGAAGAAAGGTCCGAACAAAACCCGGCCGCGGATTCACGCGGACCCCCGATTTCTTCTCGGGCGAAAAAAGCAGGATCGATCTCACGAAGAACCGGCGCCAGTTGCTCGATCGTGATCTCCGGCCGCTTCAACAGTTGCGCGAGCGTTGAGCCGGCTGCGCTGGGGGCCAGCTCTGGCCATGTGGGGACAGCCGCCCCCGGCTGTTCCAGCGAGCGAAGCTCGCGCGTCTCGTGACCGCCGAGCTTCGACAACATGCCCTCGGTGAGCCTTGTCCCCACCAGCAACCTCTTCACACGCTCCAATCTTGCCTGCTTCGCCTCAAAATCCTTCCACGCCTCATCCGAAATCAATCCCACGCGCCTCCCATGCGGCGTAAGCCGCCGGTCGGCGTTGTCAATGCGCAAGTGCAACCGGAATTCCGCCCGCGAGGTGAACATGCGGTAAGGTTCGTTCGTGCCCTTCGAAATCAGGTCGTCAATCAGGATTGCTGTATACGCTTCGGTGCGATCCAGAATCAGCGGCGGTTCTCCCTTGACCTGCAACGCGGCATTGATCCCGGCCATCAATCCCTGGCACGCGGCTTCCTCATATCCCGAAGTTCCATTGATCTGGCCGCCCAGAAACAGCCCGCCAACTTTCTTGGTCTCCAAGGTGCGCTGCAATTCCGTCGGATCGATCGAGTCATACTCGATGGCATAGCCGGGGCGCAGCATTTCGGCGTTTTCCAGGCCGGGAATCGACTTCAAAATCGCAAGCTGCACTTCCACCGGCAGCGACGTGCTCATGCCGTTCACGTAAATTTCGTGCGTATTCAGCCCCTCGGGTTCCAGGTAGAGCTGGTGCATCTCCTTGTCGGGAAACTTGACGATCTTGTCCTCAATCGATGGGCAATAGCGCGGCCCGACCGATTGAATCTGTCCGCTGTACATGGGCGAGCGGTGCACGTTCTCGCGGATGATGCGATGTGTCTCCGGCGTAGTCCACGCGATGTAGCAGGGTACCTGCGAGTCGTGATGCGCCACCCGCCGGGTGCGAAAGCTGAACGGGGTGGGGTCCACGTCTCCCGGCTGCACCGCGAACCGTGCCCAGTCGATGCTGCGCCCATCCAGCCGTGGCGGCGTTCCCGTCTTGAGCCGGCAGCCGCGCAGCCCCAAATTCTTCAGCGCTTCGCCGAGCAGAACCGCATTCGGCTCTCCCGAGCGCCCCGCAGGATACTGCTGCTCGCCGCAGTGAATCAGTCCGTTGAGAAACGTTCCCGTGGTGATGATCACGGCCGCCGCGCCCACGGTGCGGCCGTCACGAAGTTTAACGCCGAGGATGCGGGCTCGATAGTCGTCGTTAGTCGTCGGTCGTTGGTCGTCGGCCAAACCGCCAGCACTATGGTCTTCAGCTAATGACCGACGACCGACGACCGACGACAGCTCTACGATCAACTCCGCGACTTCCGCCTGCTTGATCTTCAAATTCCCCTGCGACTCCAGCACCTCACGCATCTTCAGCCGGTAAGCCTGCTTGTCGCACTGCGCCCGCGGCGACCACACTGCCGGCCCGCGCGAAGTATTGAGCAGGCGAAACTGGATGCCGACCGCGTCGGTGATTTCGCCCATAATTCCGCCGAGAGCATCCACTTCGCGAACCAAGTGTCCCTTGGCGATGCCGCCAATCGCCGGATTACACGACATCTGCGCAATCAGGTCGACGTTCAGCGTGTATAGCGCAGTCTTCAGCCCCATCCGCGCAGAGGCCATAGCGGCCTCGCACCCGGCATGGCCGGCGCCCACGACGACGACATCGAATTGTTCGGTAAATTGCACTGTGGAAAATTAAACGGATCCCAGCCCCGTACTGTTGCCTTTCATTCTAACAACTTGACTGTATTGTGGGCGCCGGCGATCGCCTCGCACCCGATGAGGTGACAGTCATCACTTGCCGACCTGCGAGCTCGTCCGTATAGTAGTGAGTCATCCGGAAGCACCAGGAGGCCATTATGAATACCACTGAATTCTTCGAGCGGCTGGAAGCGTCCATCGCCAAATACGATCTCCTCTGCCATCCCTTTTATCGGGCGTGGGCGGCGGGCGAATTGACGCGTGACGATCTGCGCGAATATGCGCGCCACTATTACCACCATGTGGAGGCCTTTCCCTCCTACCTGGCCGAACTCGCGCTCCGCCTGAATGACGGCGATCTGCGCCGTGCAGTCCTGGCCAACATGTGCGACGAGAAGGGTGCGGCCGATTCCGGCAAAGAATCTGCCCCTCACGCGGAGCTCTGGCTCGACTTTGCCGAAGGCATGGGAGCGCGCCGCGATATGCGCTGGCACCTGCCCGTCGCCGAGGTTCGCGACCTCATCCGCTATTTCCACGGCGTGGCTAGCGATGGCACCCCCGAAGAGGCGCTGGCCGCATTTTATGTCTACGAATCGCAAGTGCCGCGCGTGGCCAAAGAGAAAGAACGCGGCCTGCGTCAGATGTACGGCGCGGACGACACAACCTGCGGCTACTTCACGCTGCATGCCACCGCCGACATTTTTCACTCCAATGTCTGGCGCCAGCAACTGGAGAAACGCATCACGGCCAATCCGGAGACGGCGCAGGCCGCACTGGATGCAGCCGAGAACACAGCCAAAATGTTATGGCAGGCTCTGAATGGAATTGAAGCGGCGCGCATGACCCACGCGGCGTAAAAAGTTGTCGGCAAGTAAAGATGCGGGCCGATGATCCCGAGTCTCCGTAAAGGGTCGTCGGCCTTTGCTCTGCGCATCCCCCGTGTCCTCTGCGGTAAAAAATTTTCAGAAATAATCAATGCCTAAGCCAATCCCCATCGGTGCCCGCGGCGAAGCCCACGAAACCGTGGAATTCAAACACACGCTAACGGCGCATCATCCCGAACTGCCCCCGCTCTACTCCACGCCTGACATGATTCGCCTGATGGAGACCGCGGCCTTTCTGGCGCTGCATCCCTATTGCGAAGGCGACGAGATCACGGTCGGAACTTCCATCAACATTCAGCATCGCGCCGCCAGCGGCATCGGCGCCCGCATTCGAGCCGAAGCCGTGTTGGAATCATTCGACGGCCGCTTCTACACCTTGCGCGTCACCGCCTACGATGATGTCCAGGAAATCGGACGTGGCACCGTAGGCAGAGCCGTAGTAAATATCAGTAAGTTCCCGAAAAAATCCCAGACCAGGACTTCACAGGGCAAGACTTCGGCCGAAGCCTGACCAAATCGGTTTGGCACTTTCGCTCCGCCAGAATTTAGAATTGAAGCATGGTCCCGCAGCAAGCCAGAGCAGCCGCCTTCCGCATCTTGCACTCAAGCAAAGAAATTTTATTGCTTCCCAACGTTTGGGACGTGGCTAGCGCCCGTATCGTTGAAGAATCCGGTTTCAAGGCTGTTGCCACCAGCAGCGCCGGGATTGCTTTCTCCCTGGGCTATCCCGACGGGCAGAGAATTCCGCCGGAGGAGATGCATGCAGTCATCGCCCGCATCGCCAAAGCTGTCCAGGTGCCGGTCACGGCGGATGTGGAATCGGGATATGGAAAAACTCCCGAGGCGGCCGGACGGACGGCGCGAGCGGTTCTCGACGCGGGAGCCGTTGGTTTGAACCTGGAAGATTCGACCGGCGATTCCACCACCGCTCTGGTCGAACTGCCCCTGCAACTGGAAAAGATACGCGCCGTGCGCGAGATGGGCAGCCGCCTGAGAATTCCCCTGGTAATCAATGCCCGAACCGACACTTATCTGGCGCAAATAGGAGATCCAGCAAAGCGCTACGACGAAACCGTTCGCCGCGCAATCGCTTTTCGTGAAGCAGGCGCCGACTGCATCTTTGTGCCGGGATTGCGCGACGCTGCCATCATCGGCCGCCTGGTGGCGGATCTAAAGTGTCCGGTGAACATCCTGGCCGGGCTTGGGTCACCATCGGTGCCGGAGCTATCGAAACTCGGAGTCGCCAGGGTGAGTCTGGGTTCGGGAACAATGCGCTCCACACTCGGCCACCTGCGCCGCATTGCGGAGGAACTGAAGACCGTTGGCACCTACTCGAAGCTTGAAGATGCGCCGTCGCACGCGGAGATGAATCGAATGATGCAGCGCAAGCAGGGCTGAGGGCCGGGGTGAAGGAAAAACCTATCCTCGTCGGCGTCGTCTCCGACACTCACGGCCTGCTCCGGCCGGAAGCACTCGAAATTCTCCGCGGTTCCAACTACATCATTCACGCCGGAGACGTGGGCTCGCCGGAGATTCTGGATCAACTCGCTGCCATCGCCCCGCTCACTGCCATTCGCGGCAACATCGATACAAGCGCATGGGCGAGCAAGCTGCCGGAAACCGAAGTGCTCGAAGTCGGCGGAATCTCGATTTACATACTCCACGATCTTGCCAAACTGGACCTCAATCCTAAGGCCGCCGGATTCGCCGCCGTCATCTGCGGCCACAGCCACGCTCCCAAACAAGAAACGCGCGACGGCGTTCTGTACTTCAACCCGGGCAGCGCCGGACCGCGACGCTTCAAATTGCCAGTAAGCATCGGAAAATTAACTATCGAGAACGGCTCGGTGCGCGGCGAAGTCATCCTCTTGCAGATCACGGCGTAACCGCTCATTCCTCCGGTTGCTACAATTCCAGACAATGCCCGCTGACTTCCGCATCGAGGCCACTCAGAAGCGTGCCCGCGCCGGCCGCCTGCTCACCCCGCACGGAGAAATCGAAACCCCCGTGTTTATGCCGGTCGGCACGGTCGCGTCGGTCAAGGGCGTATCGCAGGACATCCTCGAAGAACTCGGCGTTCAGATCCTGTTAGGAAATACTTATCACCTTTTTTTGCGGCCCGGGGTCGATACGGTTCGCCAGTTCGGTGGCCTGCACGGATTCATGTCCTGGCGCCGGTCCATCCTGACTGACTCCGGCGGTTTCCAGGTTTTCAGCCTCAACCAGCTTCGCAAAGTCAGTGAGGAAGGCGTCACCTTTCGCTCCCACCTCGACGGCTCCTCGCACTTCTTCAGCCCGGAGAGCGCAATGGCGGCGCAAATCGGCCTGGGCGCCGACATCATCATGGCCTTTGACGAGTGCACGGAATATCCCGCAGATCGTGATCGCACAAAGTCTTCAATGGAATTAACCCTGCTCTGGGCCGCCCGCAGCAAAAAATATTTCGAAGACCACAAGCACGAAGTGCCGTGGAACGGCACTCAGTCCCTCTTCGGCATCATCCAGGGAGGCATGGATCTCGAACTCAGAAAAGAATCCGCCGAGCGCACCGTCGAGATCGGTTTCCCCGGCTATGCCATCGGCGGCCTCAGCGTGGGCGAGCCCCGCGAGCGCACGCGTGAAGTGGTCGAGGCCACTCTCGAACATCTGCCCAAAGATAAACCGCGCTACTTGATGGGCGTAGGAACTCCCGAAGAGATCGTCGAATACGCCAATCTCGGCGTCGATATGATGGATTGCGTTCTTCCCACCCGCGCCGCGCGCCACGGTTTGCTCTTCACTTCTGAGGGAAAAGTCTCCATCAAGCAGGCCCGCTATGCCCAAGACCCGGGCCCGCTCGACCCCAATTGCGGCTGCCGGGTCTGCCGGCGCTATTCACGGGCATATTTGCGCCATCTTTATGCTTCTAATGAAGTTTTGGCTCAGGTCTTGAATACCCTGCATAACCTGAGTTTCTACCTTGACACTATGCGGCGGGTGCGTCATTCTATTCCACTTGGGGAAGAATCCCGTTTTCATTCTGGGGCTGGGTCTCAGCCGAAGCCGTAACCCACTCCAGAAGGCCTTCCCGGATTTGAGCCTGAGCGGTGGATGCTCCAGCATTGGACAGTCCAGCGGTGGATGCTCCGGCCGGAATCGATCCGCACTCCCGTCGTGAAATGACAGGCCAGCGGCTCTTGCAGGTGGCGGCCGATTTGTGCGGCTGAGGGTTGTGGATTTGCGGCTGCACCCGGCAAATCCGGCCCTTGGAATCTGAACTACTCGGATCAATATGCAATCTTTCTTGGCGATGCAGGCTGGCGGAGGCGGCATGGGGTTGCTCGCGGGCGCCGTCCCCTTCATCTTTCTATTCGGAATTTTGTATTTCGTCATGATTCTTCCCCAGCAACGCCGCCAAAAAAAATGGACGGCCATGCTGGATTCCCTCAAGACCGGGGATAAGGTCGTTACCAGCGGGGGCTTGCGCGGTACCATCATGGCCCTGAAGGACGACAGCGTTCATTTGCGGCTTCCTCCGAATAACCTGGTGGTCGAAGTGACCAAAGCTTCCGTCACCCAGGTCACGACGGCAGAAGAAGAACCCAAGACGAAGTAAGCGATGTGTTCGATAGATGTAGCGCTGTTGGGAGCAATCAGGCTTGGGAGCAATTGGGATTCGTATCAGGGCACGGCTTCAACCGTGCCAATTGATTCGCCATAAGAATTCGGGCTTTAGCCCGCGCGACCTGACCGTAATATTTGGACTCATTCATTATGAATAAAAATCTTCTCTGGAGACTGCTGACCGTCGTCGGAATTCTTCTCGTCTTCCTGTTCGGAATGTTCGGGCTGCCGCAAAGCTTCTCCGGTCAGGGCCTGCTCACCGCCATGACCAACCGCATTCACCTCGGTCTTGACTTGCGGGGCGGAACTCACCTCATCCTGCAGGTGCAGGTTAACGACGCGGTCAACATCGACTCCGATAATGCAGTCGAAATTCTCAAAGAGCAGCTCAACAAGCGCAAGGTCGCTTTCTCCGACATTTCCAAGCCCGACCCTGTCAACAATCCCGACAAGGTGGTAATCAAGGGAGTCTCGCCGGATGGCCGCAAAGAGATTCTGGATATCGTCTCCGAGCGTCTGCCGGAATACAACCTCACCTCGGGCGCGGATAACGTCTGGGTACTGGCGATGAAGCCGCAGATGCTCGCCGACCTCAAGAACAAAGCTGTAACTCAGGCGATTGAAACGATCCGCAACCGCATCGACCAGCTTGGCGTCAGCGAACCCACCATTCAGGAGCACGGCCTCGGCCAGTACCAGATCCTGGTGCAGTTGCCCGGAGTCGATGATCCAGGCCGCGTCAAGGACATCATGCAGTCCACCGCCATGCTTGAGATCAAACAGGTCCTGGGCGGACCATATCCCAGCGAGCAGGCCGCCCTGCAGGAGAAGGGCGGAGTTTTGCCCCCCGATGCCATGCTCATGCCCGGTCACGCCGCCCCCGGCGCGGGCGCGGGAGAGCAAGCCTACTTTCTGGTCTCGCGTGTTTCCGCCGTCCGAGGTAAAGACCTGCGCGACGCGCAGCCCGGTACCGATCAGAATGGCCAGCCCAATGTCCGCTTCCAGTTGACCGGTGAAGGCGGCCAGCGTTTCTACAACTTCACCTCCGGCCACGTGGGTGAGAGTCTGGGGGTTGTGCTCGACAATAAAGTTCAGGAAGTTGCCAACATCAAAGAGGCGATCCGCGACACCGGCGAAATCAGCGGCGGCAGCATGAGCTCGCAGCAGGCCAAAGATTTGTCGATGATCCTGCGCTCCGGCGCGCTGCCCGCCGGCATCAAGTACCTCGAAGAGCGCACCGTGGGTCCATCCCTGGGCAGCGATTCAATCCGCCACGGGGTCAATGCCGCCATCATCGGTATGTTGGCGGTGCTGATTTTCATGCTGGTGTACTATCGCGGAGCCGGCATCAACGCCGATGTTGCCCTGCTTTTCAATCTGATCATCCTGCTTGGTTTCATGGGATTCTTTGAGGCAGTTCTCACTCTCCCGGGGATCGCGGGAGTGATTCTTACCGTCGGCATGGGTGTGGATTCCAATGTGCTGATTTTCGAGCGCATCCGCGAAGAGCTGCGCAACGGCAAGACGCCGCCTTCGGCGGTGGATCAGGGCTTCAGTCATGCCTGGATTACCATCGTCGATACCCACGTCACCACCATCATCTCGGCCATGATTTTGTTCATCTTCGGCACCGGCCCGGTACGCGGGTTCGCCACCACGCTGACTTTCGGTCTGCTGGCCAATCTGTTCACCGCCGTGTTCGTGTCGCGTTTGATCTTCGACTGGATCCTGAGCCGCAAACAGCGCGGTGAAGCATTGAGCATTTAGGGAATTGAGTAATTGAGCGATTGAGTCATCGGGCCATTGAAAAGCGGGCGCGGAGAGTTTTTCAATCGCCCGACGACTCAATCACCCAATCGCTCAATGGCAACGAAATCATAAATCGCATAAGGGGTCAGACTTGGAGTTCTTTCGCAACCCGAATATAGATTTCCTGGGCAAGAAGTGGTACTTTCTCGCCTTCTCTCTGGTGTTCAGCGTGGCCGGGGTGTTTTCCATGTTGTTCTGGCACCACATCCCGTACGGCGTGGACTTCCGCGGCGGCACCCTGGTTTATGTGAAGTTCTCGCATACCCCGGACGATAACGCTCTGCGCGCCGCCATGGACCGCGTTGGCCTGCATAATGCCAAAATTCAGCGCTACGGCCCGGTTTCCAACAATGAAGTGCTCATCGACCTCGACGTCCAGGAAACCAGCGAGCAGGCGCTTGACAACGGCAAGACCAAGATCATCAACACCCTCGAAACCAACGCCCCCGCCGGCAAGAAGGACCTGAACAACGCCAGCCTCCTCGACATCAAGACCTTCCTGATGGATAAAGACCCCATGCGCCTCGGGTCCGATGCGGATCAAAAATATACCCAGCAAGCCCAGGCCATCGTCGACACACGCGACAAGGTCGAGGGCGGCGTGCTCAGTTCGTTTGACCGGCTCAATGGCCACGTGGACCCAGCCGTGGTTGCTTCCCTAGGGGACGGCTTCTTCCTTTCGGATTTCGGCGTGCGCAACGTGGAAATTGTCGGCCCCCAGGTAGGGGCTCAACTGCGCAAGCAGGCCCTGCTGGCTACGGTATATTCGCTGGCCGGAATGCTGGTTTACCTGGGCTTCCGCTTTGAGTGGATCTACGGCGTCGCCGCCGTGGTCACCGTATTTCACGACACCCTGATCACCGTGGGCTTCTTTTCTCTGACCAAGACCGACATCTCCCTCACCGTCATCGCCGCCATTCTGACCCTGATTGGTTACTCTAATAACGACACAATCGTGGTATTTGACCGTATCCGGGAAAACATTAAACTGATGCGGCGGGAGAAACTGTCGGAGATCGTCAACCGCAGCATCAACCAGACCTTGAGCAGAACCATCTTGACAGCGGGCCTGACGTTCCTTACCGTACTCGCACTCTTTTTATTCGGCGGCGAGGTGCTTCACGGCTTCAGCCTTGCCCTGGTCATCGGCATCTTGATCGGCACTTATTCGTCGATCGCCATCGCGGCTCCCATCCTGGTGGCTTATCAGGATTGGAGAATCGAAAAGGGCAAACGCCCTACCGCAATGCGGGTCGGGGCTAGGTAATCTTCCCGATGGCGTCGGAGTGGTTTTTAGTTAAGCCTTTGTTTTAAAGAGGCTTAGAAGCGTGGCATGCGGTTTGGGCAGGGCTTAAGCCCCGTCCCGGCCGCGGAACTGAAGTTTGGGAGCAAAGGGGACGCAGTCGGTGTCTAAGTTTACGTAAGGGTCTGTGTACGGGAGAAACTTTATGTTTGAAGATAGCCTTCTGGAATCCGGCGGCAGGCTGAAGACAAAGCGGGGATGGACGACATCGATTGGCCTGATTATTCAAATTGGCCTTCTCGTAGTCATGGTTCTGATTCCGCTCATTTTTACCGAAGCCTTGCCCAAGCAACAATTGATGACTTTCCTTGTGGCGCCGCCCCCGCCTCCACCGCCCCCGCCTCCGGCCGCTGCCCCGGTCAAAGTTGTGAAGCAGATTCAGACCGATATCGTCAACGGCCAGCTGCGCACGCCCACCAAGATTCCGCAAAAAGTACAGATGATTAAAGAAGAGGAGGCCCCGCCACCGGTGATGTCTTCCGCGGGTGTGGTCGGCGGCGTTCCCGGCGGCATCCCGGGTGGCCAGATGGGTGGCGTGATCGGCGGCATCATCAGCTCCACGCCCGTAGCCGTCCCCAAGGTCGCGACTCCGCAGCGCGTGCGTGTCTCTCAAGGCGTAGTTTCGGGCCTGAAAGTTCGGGACGTGAAGCCTAACTATCCGCCCCTGGCGCGGCAAGCTCGCATCCAGGGAACGGTTGTATTGCACGCTCTGATCGGCAAAGACGGCTCGATTACAAACCTCACCTTGATCAGCGGGCATCCAATGCTGGCGCCGGCCGCCATCGAGGCCGTGAAGCAGTGGAAGTACAAGCCTTACCTGCTCAACGGCGAGCCCGTCGAAGTGGATACGGAAGTACAGGTGAATTTCACGCTGGCCGGAGGCTAGAACTCCAGCTCCGGCTCCAGGTCTGTTGATTTACTCGAGAGAAGAGCACGATCTTGAGTCGTGCTGTAGGCGAGTAGAATCGTGACGGCTCCAGCCGCAGGGGTTTCGCCTCGAGCGAGGTCGTCGCCAGCAGAAAGCACTGGGCTTTGCCGTTCGGTGCTTTGCTGTAAGTTTTTGAGCAGAAACACCCAAAGCCCTCCCCTCCCACCCAAAAATGGTGGCCAGGAGAGCCTTTTGGCCGCCTTTCTTTCATCTTGGGAAGGCTGTAGGCGCGGGGCGGTCGATTTTCCGCCCATGAGCTTGGCAAGAGGTCTGCAGCACGCATCAAAGTCTAGGAAGTTCCGAGGAGGAAAAAGCAACTCATGTTAGCTAACTTGGCAGCAGCAGCAGTTCTCATTCACGCCCCCCGGGCGGCCGCTTGGATGGTTCAGGAAGGCGGCGGCGCCGTGGGATGGGACCCGATCTCGCTATGGAGACAGATGGGTATCGTAGCGAAGGCCGTGGTCATCATTCTGTTCATCATGTCAGGCTGGTCGATCGGGGTTATGATTGACCGCGCCATGGCCTATAGCGCGGCTCGCAAGCAGTCACGAGCCTTCGCCCCTGCCGTTGCCGGAGCTTTGCGCGACGGCCGCATCGACGAGGCCATCAAGGTCGCCGAGCGCAACAAGAAGAGTCATCTGGCCAAGGTTGTCACCGCCGGCCTGATGGAATTCAAGGCCCACCAGGATAGCCCCGGCGCCATCCCCGGCGAGACCATCGAAGCTTCCAAGCGCGCTCTGGAGCGCACCGAAGCCATTGTCCACGCCGAGTTGAAGCGTGGTCTCGGCGGCCTGGCTACCATCGGTTCCACCGCCCCGTTCGTCGGTCTGTTCGGTACCGTGATGGGCATTCTCAACGCCTTCAAAGGTATTTCCGAGCAGAAGGCTACCGGTCTGGGCGCGGTCGCAGGCGGCATCTCCGAAGCTCTGGTCACCACCGCTTTCGGTCTGCTGGTTGCGATTCCAGCCGTCATGATGTTCAACTACCTCACCGGCCGCGTGGAAGCGTTCGACGTGGAGATGGATAACTCCTCCAGCGAACTGATCGACTACTTCCTGAAGCGCCGCGACGTTCGCCGAGCCTAGGGCAAGGCCGGCGCTCTCCCGCACATCGCAGGGGAACGCCGTATGGGGCCGCAATGAGTTGCTGAATCCGGCGCTGGTGATTCCAGCGCCGGACCTCCCAACTACAGGCGGAATTCACCGCCCGAGCGCTGCAAAGGTTTCACTGGCAACTGGCCGCTGGCAACTGGCCGCTGCCGTTAACGGAGATTCAAGCTATGGCAATGGCAAAAAGAAACGAAGGGGCCAAGGTCAATTCCGACATTAACGTCACCCCCATGGTTGACGTAATGCTGGTGCTGCTGATCATCTTCATGGTGATCACGCCCATGTTGCAGAAGGGCATCAGCGTGGACATGGCCAAGGTCAACAACCCGACCCCAATGCAGGATGCCGACAAGGAAGATGCGCTGCTGGTTTCAGTGATGCGCGACGGCACCATCTATTTCGGGTCCGACAAAGTTCCCGCCGACTCTCTGACCGGCAAGGTCAAGGATCGTCTGGCCAACCGCACCAACAAAGAGGTTTACCTCAAGGCGGATGCCCGCGCCCACTTCGGCAATGTTGTCCAGGTGGTCGATGCCGTGCGCGCCGCCGGTGTGGATGACCTCGGCTTGCTCACCGATCAGAGAAAAAGTTCGCCAAATGGTCCCCCTGCCTCGCCAGCAACGGGTGGCCAATAGAGGAGAATCATCATGAGTATGGCCGTCGGCCCCAGTGGGGGCCAAAGCGCAAATATTAACGTGACACCGCTGATCGATGTCCTGCTGGTGCTGCTGATCATCTTTATGGTGATCACGCCTTTGACGCCCAAGGGACTGGATGCGCTGGTTCCCCAGCCGCCTCCGCCTAACGCGCCCAAGAACAACACGCCTGATCGCACCATCGTGGTGCAGTTGATCGATCGCGGGGCCGGTCAGGATCCCGGAGTAAAAATCAATCAGGAAGACGCCACCTGGGATAATCTGCAGGGCCGCCTCGCCGACATCTACAAAACCCGCGCCGAGAAAGTCATGTTCGTGAAGGGCGATGATGCCATCCCCTTCGCCGATGTAGCCAACGTGATCGATATCGCTCACGCCGCGGGCGTGGATAAAGTCGGCCTGATTACGGCAAAGATTGAAGCCGGCGGCTAGACCCCGGGCTTTGCAGCAAGCTGTAGCGCCGGCGTCCCGCCGGCAGTCGCGGGGGCGACTCGCCCCCGCTGCGGCAAATATGAACTAGCCGTACAGGATTTTCGCGCCGCGAGCTTTTCTTGGTTCCAAACGAGCATTCAGGCCGCGTAATTCTCAACACCGCTTGTCAAACTGATGTCTCTGGGCCTAGGATGCTGTGGCATAGGGAGACTTATACCGCAATGAATAAACATTTTCGTCTGGTAACGCTGGCCGCCGTCGCGCTGGCGCTTTTCTCTTCCACGGGTTGCAGCAAGCTCCGCGCCCGCGACCAGCTCAACAAGGGCGTGACCGCTTACAAGAACGCCAAATACGAGGAAGCCATCGATCACTTCCAGCAGGCGGTGGCACTGGATCCGTCTCTCATCAACGCCAAAATGTATCTGGCCACTGCTTTTGCCCAGCAATACATTCCCGGCGCCGACACTCCAGACAACAATAAAATGGCCGAGCAGGCCATTGAGCAGTACCAAAAAGTTCTCGACATGAACCCGCCTCGCGACCAGAAGGTTAACGCCGCCAAAGGCATCGCCTATCTGTACTTGAATATGAAAAAGTTCGACGACGCCAAGAAGTACTACCGCATCGCCGGCGAGGTCGATCCTAACGATCCCGAACCCTATTACTCGGTGGGCGTCATCGACTGGACGGCGTGCTACCAGCCCCGCATGGAAGAACGAGCCAAGCTGGGCATGAAGCCGGACGAGAATCTGAATCCGAAAAATAAAGACCAGAAAAAAGTCTGCGAACAATTAAAGGCAAAGAACGAGCCGTTAATTCAGGAGGGCATCGACAGCCTCAACAAGGCCATCCAGCTCCGCCCCGACTACGACGATGCCATGGCCTACCTGAACCTGATGTACCGCGAGAAGGCCGATGTGGAATGTGACGATCTCGCCGCCCGCCAGCAGGATCTGAAAACCGCCGACCACTGGGTCGACCAGACTCTCATCACCAAGAAAGCCAAAGCCGAAAAGCAGCCCGGAGCCCAGGGCATCACCATGGACCAGCCGAAGTAAACTCTGGCAGCGCCCGTTGCGGCCCCCGCGACTCTGCAGGGGCCACCCCCGGAATTCTGCCTTGGATCACCGATATCTCCTCTGCCCGTGTAACGCTCTGCCCCGAAACGTCACCATCCCTTTGTAACAAGTTCTAAGGCCCTGGCCCCCCCCCGAAAATAAACGTTCGAACCGTTTGCGGGTGTCTGACTGTCAGAGTCGCAGCGCCGGGACTGGCGGAGAAAGGGTTGGTGGATTATGGCTGACGACGACATCGAGAAACTAAAAAAGCAAGCCGAGGCCTTGAAAAAGCAGATCGACGATAATCAAAAGGAGCTCGATAAGCAGAACGCGTTACTCGCCAAGAAGAAAGACGAAGCCGCAAAGGAAACCGATCCCGAAAAGAAAGCGGAGAAGGAGAAGGAGGTCTCAACCCTCGAGGAATTGGTCAGCGATCTTGAGGCGTTTGTTCAGGCCTTAAAGCGCATCTTTGCGGGCCTGTTTGATATCGTTGGAGGCATCCTTGATCTGCTGAAGGCCGTTGCGAAGCTTAGGAAGCTAATACCTATACCCCTGCCGTTCCCGTAGCAGGCGCGGCGACCCCTTCAACCCACTCCATGACCACATTGGCCCGTTAGGGCAATGGTGCGGATTTCAAATGATACTATTCGGTTAGCACCTGCGAATCCGCCTTACCTATGATGACGATAGCCTCGCTGGAGGCTTCACCGCGCAATCGCGCCGCCGCCGAATCCGCCGACCAGCGGTGGGCGGGATGCGTGTCCGTCATCGTCCCCGTTTATAACGAGATCACACATGTTGACGAAATCCTGCGCGCCATCCACGCCTCACCGGTAAAAAAAGAAATCATCGTCGTGGATGACGGTTCCACCGACGGCACCCGCGAGAAGCTCCAGTCCATGCCGCTCGCCAACGACGTAACCGTAATCTTTCACGAAAAAAACTGTGGCAAGGGCGCAGCTATTCGCACCGCTCTCTCCTACGCCCGCGGCGAGTACGTTCTGATCCAGGATTCCGACCTGGAATATGATCCCCAGGACTACGCCGCGCTCCTGCGCCCCTTGGAACAGCGTCAGGCGAACGTGGTCTACGGCGTACGCCCCGACCGGCCCGAGCGTGGACTGCGTTTCTTCCTCGGCGCCAAGCTTCTTACCCATCTCGCCAATCTGCTCTACGGCGCAGGCATTCACGACGAAGCCACCTGCTACAAAGTTTTCCGCCGCTCTCTGCTGGCGCAAATCGATCTGCAATGCCGGCGCTTTGAATTCTGCCCCGAAGTGACCGCCAAAATCTGCCGCATGGGCGAGAAAATCGCGGAAGTCCCCGTTTCCTACACCCCACGCTCCGCCAGCGAAGGCAAAAAAATTCGCCACTCCGATGGCTGGCTCGCTATATGGACGCTCCTGCGTTACCGCTTCGGCCACCGCGGGCGCTGGACGAGAACAGGCCGCGATACCGCCGCTCCATTTGCAGTAAGTTTCTCCCGCGTTCCGCCAGAATGAACGACATCCGGAGGGAATACCCGTGAGTGACTCCCGGAGCAATAATTCCGCAACGATTCTGTCAGGTGCGGCGCTTGCGGCTTCTCTATTTCTTACGCAAGTTGCCGCCCTGACTCCCGAACTCTTCTACCGCAGGACTATGGGTTTCCCTGTGTGGTACGCGCCAGTGTGATATCTAACCTTGCGGCAAAAACGGAATAAGCAGATTATGTCTACGGCGGTAGCCATCAGGGTAGTGCCGTGGCTATTAAGATAAGTGCTTTGTTGTGAATATTTTACTCGTAAGTCATTGGAAATAAACATCCAATGCGCAGTTCGTGCACTTGTGATCGCGGAACCCCGCATGAACACTGGTGATGCGCGAAATGGAGGGAGAGGGGGGATACCCTCAACAAGCCCTAAAAGAACGCCATTCGCGCAGGCCCGGGCGGTAGCCGAAAGCGCCTGCAGAAAATATTTTGCCGCGGATGTCCACAGGCCGATATCTCGGCCCCAAGAGCGAGGATCCCCCGCAAATCCTCTGTGCGTCCCCGGGGGGTGGTGTCCTATTGAGCAACTTAGGACACTACCTCCCCGGTGTCCTCTGTGGTGAAGGTTTTACCTTCGCGTGTAGAATCTTGGGTTCGCTCAAGCGCTCCGAATGTTCAAGAAAATCCTCATAGCCAATCGTGGCGAGATCGCAGTGCGCATCATTCGCGCCTGCCACGAAATGGGCATTGCCGCGGTCGTCGTCTACTCAGACGTTGACCGCGCCTCGCTCCACGTCCGCAAAGCCGATGAAGCCTACCCCATCGGCGCTGCCGCGGCCACGGAATCTTATCTCAATATTCAGAAGATCCTCGATGTCGCTGCCCGCTCCGGCGCCGATGCCGTTCACCCCGGTTACGGGTTTCTCTCCGAGAACGCAAGATTCGCCCAAGCCTGCTCGGATGCCAGCGTTAAATTCATCGGCCCAACCGCCGCCGCCATGGAAGCCATGGGTTCCAAGACTCGCGCCCGCCAGGCCATGGAAAAAGCCGGCGTTCCCTTCGTTCCCGGAACCTCGCGCGGCCTCGATTCGTTCGAACAGGCCGCACAGGTCGCGGAAAAAATCGGCTATCCCATCATGCTGAAAGCGGCCGCCGGTGGCGGCGGCAAGGGCATGAGGCTGGTTCACGCTCCCGATCAGCTTAAGTCGTCGCTGGAAGCGGCCCGCAGCGAGGCCGAGCGCTCCTTCGGCGATAGCGAAGTTTATGTCGAGAAGGCCATTCTCGACCCGCGCCATATCGAGATGCAGATCCTCGCCGACGAACACGGCAACACCGTTTACCTGGGTGAACGCGAATGCTCGCTGCAGCGCCGCCATCAGAAAGTTATGGAAGAAGCGCCGTCGCCCATCGTCGATGCAGATATGCGGCGGCGTATGGGCGAGGTGGCAGTCCGCGTCGCCCAGGCGGCCAAATACACGAACGCAGGCACGGTCGAGTTCCTCGTCGATCGGGAGAAAAATTTCTATTTCCTCGAAATGAATACCCGCCTGCAGGTGGAGCATCCCGTCACCGAACTTATCACCGGTCTCGACCTCGTACTCCTGCAGATTCGCATCGCCGCCGGCGAAAAACTGCCCCTCACGCAGGAGGATATCCACATCCGCGGTCATGCCATCGAATGCCGCACCTACGCCGAGGATCCCGGCAACAATTACTTCCCCAGTCCCGGCAGGATCGCTCTGCTGCTGGAGCCTTCCGGCCCAGGCATCCGCTGCGACAGCGGCATCTACGAGGGCTGGAACGTGCCGATCGATTACGATCCCTTGCTGGCCAAGCTGATCGGTTACGGCGCCGATCGGGAGCAGGCCATCGCCCGCCTGACGCGCGCTCTTGACGAATATTTTGTGGGCGGGATCAAGACCAATATTTCGCTGTTTCGCCGCATCATGGGCGACCCTGAGTTTCGCGCCGCCAAGCTCGACACCGGCTTCCTCGACCGCATGTTGACCCGGCCCGAGGATAAACGTGCTGATTCCAAGGCCGCGGAAATAGCAACCATAGCAGCGGGAGTGTTTGCCGCCCTCGGTTCGTCTTCTCCAGCCGCGCGCGGCAACCAGGCAGAACGGAACCCAGTACCAAACTCAGACTCAAGATGGAAAAGCGCAAGCCGCCAAGAAGCGTTGCGCTGAAAACTGAGAACCGAGAACCGAAAACTGAGAACCGAGAACCGAGAACTGGTTCCTATGCTCTACGATATAACCATCGACGGCAAAAGCCACCGGATCGAGCTAAACCGAACCGAAAATCGCTGGACTTGCCGCCTCGACGGCCGTGAGGTCGAAGTTGACGCGGTTCTCGCCCGTGCGGATGTTCTTTCGCTTCGCATCGGCAACATGGCCCACGAGGTCAAGGCCGAGCATGTCGGCGGCGAACTCCATCTCTGGGTCGGCAGCGCGCGCTTCGCGGTGGACGTACGTGATCCCCGCTCCCTGCGGGGTCGCTCCCGCTCCGGCGACCATCACGGCCCTAAAAAGATTACCGCTCCCATGCCCGGCAAAGTCGTGCGCCTGATCGCGCGCGAGGGCGATCAGGTGGAGCTGGGCGACGGCGTGGCCGTGGTGGAAGCCATGAAAATGCAGAACGAAATCAGGGCGCCGAAGAAAGGAACCATCCAGAAAATTCTTGTCACCGAAGGGGCAGCCGTGAACGCCGGCGATGTATTAGCGATTGTGGACTAGTGGAACCGCCCCCAGTGGAACCGCGCGGATACCCAAACGAGGATGCGCGTGCTGGCGTGGAAGAGCGGCGCTTCAGCGCCGCGTTAGCGTTCAAAATAAGCCGGGCTCTTAAGCCCCTACTTGGTCAGCCCGTTACTGTCCAATATCTTCCGCGCGTAATAATTTTCCACCTTGGCGGAATCCCGCAGCACCTCGTAATAAGCCGCCTTCAGCAACTGTTCGCGGCGATCGTGAAGCTGCGACCGGATAGCCTGCTGCACCCGCGGATCGGATAGATCCCGCTGCCCTGCCGGTTCCTTCGAAACCAGCTTCACCACGCGAAATCCCACCGCCTGCTTGCTGGCAGGATTGCCCAGCGTGATGATCTGGCTGTACTGCCCCGGCTTCAGCTTCATCACGGCGTCGCGCGTCCCCGGATCGGTGTTCCGCAAAGAAGATTCCGGGATCGTTCCCAGATCACCGCCATTGCCCGAGGTTTCCGGGTCCTCGGAGTAGTTCATCGCCAGCGTGGCAAAGTCGTCGCCGCTGTCCAGGCGGTTCGCAATCATCTGAATTTTCTTGCGGGCGTCGGCCTCGTTCTGCGCCTTATTATTCTGGTTGTGCACCTGCGGGTTCGGCATCGGCGTCACAAAGATCTGCGCCAGATGGTACTGCGGCTCGATCAGATTGAATTCCGATTTGTGCGACGCGAAATAGTCATCGATGTCTTTTTGCGTGACTTCAATTTTTGAAGCGACTTCCTTGTTCATCACCTTGTCGACCGTGATGGAGCGGCGGATATCGCGCTTGAAATCTTCCAGGGTGATCTTTTTCTCCTTGAGCCTCTGATCGAACTCCTCCTGGGTATACGGCGACTTGACCTCGTTGAGTTTGCGGTCGACTTCTTCTTCCGTAGCCAGCAAGCCCAGTTTTTCCGCGCGGTGCATCACGATTTCGTCGTCGATCATCTGCCGCAGAATGTTCAGGCGCAGAATGGTGGCTTGTTCGCCCGTAGGCGCCTGCTGCGCGCTGGCCACTTGGTTGTCGTAGTATTTGTCGACGTCGGAACGGAATATCTTGCGGCCATCCACCGCCGCCATGACGTCGCCGCTCACCTGAGACTTGCAACCCACCAGGGCCGCCATTAGAACCGCAGCCGCGAGCACTACTCCCAGCCGGGCAAAGTCCGCGTTTTCTTTCAAAGGAGCCTCTCCCTGCAAGCGTAACCTCCGCGCATTAGTATGCGCGGAAGCATCAACCTATCATCTTACCCGGTTTGCGGGAATCACTTGGAAGGTGGCGGAGCCGTGGGCGGCGTGGCGGCGGCAGTTGCCGTGTGGTCCGGCACCGGCATCCCCGCATCCTTCAACGCCCGGTCCAGCGCAGCGCGCACCCGGCCGACGGGCTGGGCGCCGTCAATCTTCTCTCCGGCTATGAAAAGCGTGGGCGTGGCTTCCACTCCCAGACCTTCCGCTTCTTTCATCGACGCCAGTACCGCGCTCTCATCCTGCGCTTTGATGCAGGACTGCAGTTTCACCACGTCAAGATTGTGCTTTTGCCCCTGCAACATCGTGAGCTTGTCCACTTCTTCCAGCTTGGCGCCCGGGGTCTTTTCGTTGTTCACCTCTTGCTGGTTGGCGTGGATGTAGTCGGCAAAATCCCAGTACGCATCGTTGTTCTGCGCCGCCAGGCAATTGGCGTCCACCGCGGCGTGGGTCGCCCAGGGGTGAATCTCCACCAACGGAAAATCTTTATAGACAAAAGTCACCCGGTCCCCATACTCCTTAAATATCTGCGGAAACAGGGTCTGATGCATGCGCGAGCAGAACGGGCACTCAAAGTCGTCAAAATTTACCACTACTACTTTCGAATCCTTCGCCCCACGGACCGGTCGCCCCTGCGTGGTGATCTTGCTCATGGTCTCGACGTAGGGATCCTTCGTCATGTCCATCTTGACCATCCGCACCAGCGATGTCCGGTCTTTTGAAACCAGAAATGACAATTCCTGCCTTTTTTCCGCGCCTACAACCGCAACCGTCACCGACTCGTAATTAGGAAATTCGGTGCTGGGAGTCAACGGTCCCACCTGCACGTTTACGTCGGGCGGAACTTTGTAATAGGAACGGACCTGGCGCTCAATCTTTTGAGCCACATCAGGAGGAGCCGATTGGGCCACGCAGCCCAGGCAAACAGCTAGCAGGAGCACAAAACAACGTCGCATGAGGGTCACAAAAAACCGCCTTAGCATTATGGAGTTTAGAGCTTGATTATCTCACAGCCCCGTGGAAGGCGCGGAAAACGCAAGTAATCGTTTGCCTTACGTACTTCGCGGACCAAGCCTTCCGCGCAAGAGACCGACGCTCCTGCCACTCGCCGAAAAGCTATCCCCCAAAGCCGGTTGCCTACCCCGCCCGCCTGACCAAATCCTCCGCTGGCAGCAATACATTCATCGATCCCGATCGAAAACCCTCCAGGTCGAGGGTCACAAACTTGAAGCCCAGCCCTTTGAATATCCGCGTAAATTCCGCCGCCATCGCGGCGTCGAGCGCTCGCTGCATTTCCTCAGCGGCGATTTCGATGCGCACCATCTCTCCATGATGCCGCACTCGGAATTGCCGGAAGCCCAGGCTGCGCAAAGCGTCTTCACCCTTTTCCACCATGGCGAGCGCCTCGCGCGTCACCGGCCGCCCGTACTCGATGCGCGATGACAGGCACGCCGAGGCTGGCTTGTCCCAGATGCGCAGCCCCGCATCCCGCGCCAGACTGCGAATATCTTCCTTCGTAAGTCCGGCATCGAGCAGGGGAGCGGCAACGCGATGCGTACTGGCGGCCTTTTGCCCCGGCCGGAAATCATCCCGGTCGTCCACATTCACGCCATACGCAATCGCATCGAATCCCCGCCGCGCCCGCAACTCTTCCATCAGCGTAAACAGTTCATCCTTACAGAAGAAGCAACGCTGGCCGTCGTTGCGCACATACTCCGGCCGCTCCAGTTCCGAGGTCGCAATCACTTCAAGAGGAATTCCCTGCTCGTTGGCGAATGCAATCGCATCCGCCAGTTGCGTGCGCGCCAGGCTTGGCGAATCGGCGATCACCGCCAGCATCTCCGCGCCGAGCGTCCGGTGCGCCGCCCATGCCAGGTAAGCGGAATCCACGCCCCCGGAATAGGCAACCAGCAGCCGCCCCAGCCCCCTCAACCCAGCCCGCAGCCGGGCGTTCCTGGATATAATGTCTTGTTCTTTCACCGTAAATATCCACCCCTATGCTACAGGATCAAGCCGTGGAAGATGCCGCCAGCCATGGAAGGGATGCAATCAATGGGCGGGGTACGCCTTCCGGCAAGTTTGCCGGGATGCCCGGCGCTCATTTTGCTCGTCACCCTCTTCTGGAAAAATCGCGCGCCTGCAAATTCTTCACAGTCCCGCTCTACGTAATCAAAGTTCTCATGCTTGAATTGTGTCACCTGGCGGTTTTGCTTAGTAGAGCCGCTCCTGCCGCCTCAGGCTGCCAAAATCACCGATGTTGGCCAGCGTAAAGGTCAGGCGAAACAGGTTCTCGTTGCGCACGTTCGCCACCGTATAGCTTCGATATTCGAGAGTCACACCGCAGCAATCCCAGTTGTAACTGGTTTGAGCGCTCAGGAACTGCAGTTGCGTCGACTCGCTGTCGAATCCGAGGCTGGTCGCGCCGCTGAAGCCCCGCTTCAGCGATCGGCCGTAGCCCATCGCCACTCGAAACTGGTTGAAGCGCGCCGGCGCAAGCGAACCTGAAGACAGTAACGTGTTCTGAGCGGGAATCTGTAAGAATGCGTCCCCGCCGCCGAGCGTTATCTCCCCAAAATGATAGTTGGCCAGCAATGTGCTTGCGTTTACGCGAACGTCCTGGAAGTCGTAGTCGAAATCCCACTCCGCATCCGTGTGTTCGCTGGTCTGCACCCGCAGCCGCGAGACCAGTGGCGAAAGATGGCGCGGCGCATTCAGAAACGCAATGCCCGTAAGATCCACCGTTGTAGAAAAAACGTTGCGCTGGCCCGAAACCAGCGCTCCCCCGAAGGTGGGATCAAGAAAATACGTCTGCGCCAGTTCCCACGTCACCAGTTCCCGCACCGGAGGTGCAACCGGGCAGGGCTGGTTCAGCAGCGTGTTCACATGTACCCACGGAATCGTCGCACTGGGCGCGGCCCCGCCTACCATCAAAGCCGGCATCCCCGGCCTGCAATCCTCCGGTTTTTCCGAAGTCCGCCTGGCATAGAGCCGGGTCACAAATCCGTACTCCACCTCATGCGTGTCGGTGAGAATATCGCGCTCATCGAACTTCAGAATGTTCGAGAAATTGTTAACTCCCGTGACAAATCGGTACACCGCCCGCGGCTCGATGACATGTTTCCACTTGCGCCCCAGAAACTCTTTGTCGAACACCCGCTCCAGCGCAGGCGGACGCAGCTCGACTGAAGTTTCCAGAGCTTGCCGGTTGATGGGATCGCTCACCGCCTGCCCGGGATTATCCCTGGTTTCTCCCGTCAGGCGCTGCGTGTAGTAAGTTTCATGCAGCGTGAGTGCCGGCCGCAATGACCATCCTCGAAACAATAGCGGCGCCGAAATCTCCGGGCTCACATCGAAGCGCCCCAGCAGGTCCCCGGTGTGGAATGGTGCTGTACAGAATAACCCCGACGCCGTGCACTGTCCCGGCTCGCTGCGTGATAATCCGGTCCCGGACGCGTCGAACGACCAGTACAGCGGCGCTCGCCCCAATTCCTGATCCACCCCCGAAAAATCGAAGCTGGGCGCATGCAGAATCTTGACTTCCTGCCCTGGAGTCGTGCTCAGAAAATTTTCATAGCGCTCCACGAAGCCGTTTACATTGAAACCGTTCGCCGACTTCGAAAGGAAGGCCTGCGATTTCACCTCGGAATACACCGCCTGGCTGAACACTTCATTGAAGGCAAGCCGGAACAGGAAGGAACTCAGATAGTCGATATTGGCCACTCCCCGGAATCCATCAAGGTTCCCCACCGAGTTCAATCGCGCATTCTCCCCCCCTTCTTTCACCGGTGGTGTTCCAATGCCGCGATCGATGACCCCGAAGTAGTTCAGGTCCAGGTAAGAGTTTTCCGTAGGCCGGGTGCGGAACTCGCCGTGCTGCGACCATCCCCGCAGCGAAAAATACTCAGCTCCCAGGTTGGCGTCCATCATGCGGTTGATGGCCCAATAATAAGCCGCTCCGATGATGTAACCCTTCACCGACGAATGGCCCACGGACGGCATCACAAATCCCGATTGGCGAGTCTGCTTGTCCACGGGATATGTCACAAACGGAAACCAGAGGACGGGGATGCCGTGCAGCAGAAAATTGCTGCGGTAAATCCTGGCATTGCCGCCCGCATCAACCAGCACCCGCCTGGCCTCGAATTGCCACTTGGGATGAGGGAGTTCGCAGGTCGTGATGGTGCCGTCGTAGACCACATAGTGGTCAGGACTGGTCTTCTCCATCGTCTTCCCGCTAAAGGCGAAGGGAGCGGTTGAGGTCAGAATCACCCGGTTACCGTGGAACTGCAGCCCGGTGGTTCCGGTCACGTCATAAAAGTGCCCGGTTTCCAGTTCCAGATTGTAGGTCGCCCGCGACGCCCGGATGTGCTCATCATTGGCGCCCCCATCCAGCGCCACGTGCCCGGTTGCGGTCACATCTTTCGTGTCGGAATTGTAGGTTGCGTCGTCCGCCCGCACTACATAATCGCGATAATAGATTTCGACCACTCCGTGGAGCTTGTAAACCGGGCCTTCCTGCTCCTGCTCTAGGGCGCAAACCGTCTCGCCTTCTCCCCTTTCCTTTTCGGCTGCGGCAGCTTTAGCGCAGGGAGTAGGAGCAGTGGAAGCATCAACCCCGATTTTTCCTGGCATCGCCCCAGTTCCCGGTGCGGCTTGGGCAGCTTCCGTGGGCGGCAACTGGCTGGTTACTACCGGCAGCGTGAGAACTAGATGACAAACCACTGCCGCCGTGATAAGGAATTTGTTGCGAACAATCATCGGAACCAGATCCGGAATGACATCGCCGGAATTTTAATGACAGGTAATTTTTTGGGCAGCGCCGTCGTGAACTTAGCACGCCCGCGCCCCCACTGGCAAAGATGCCGAAATTGCAAGCGGTGCGGTATGCAAAATGGGTTCGTATCAGGGTACGCCTCAACAGCCCGCGAAGGACTCGGAACATGTAGCGACGGCCACGAAAAATGTAGGGACAGCCACGGAACATGTAGGGACAGCCGCCTCGGCTGTCCCGCCAGCGAAGCGAGCCTGCCCCTTACATCCGAATGCCTCGTCGCAGGCTATGCCTTATACCGTAACTGCCGCATGATCAACTGCGCCTCTAGAGATTGCCGAAAAAGTCGGAACGCGTGCAGCACCGTGGAAGAGCGGCCCTTCAACGCTGCCTCAAGCGTCAAAAGCAGAACGGGCTTTAGCCCCCAGTAGTCGCGTTCCAGAGTTCTTTCATGACTTGTCCGCACTGTGGTGACATCTGCCGATGCGCTTCCCCGGGCGACCAGCCGGTCCCTGATGCGGACCAGCAGTGGCGTCAGGAAGTCGCGGCCCGTCTGAACCGCTACCAGAAGCGCCGCCCCCCGCGTCCGCCGCGTTATCCCTCGCTGCGCCTCCCGTTCGATCAGGATTCCCCTCGCGCTGCCGGCCCCTCGGCTCAGCCGGATGATTCCCCCACCCTCACCGCTCCGTTCTCGCACCAGGCTCTGGCCCTCCAGCAATTCGCCCCAGAATCAGTGGCAGAACCTCAGCCCGACCTGCACATCGGGCAAGAAGAATCCCGCACTGCCGAGCCGAGTCTGTCGTCAGCCTACGCCGCCCCCGCCACGGCCCCAATCACGGCAAAGATCATCGAGTTTCCCCGCTCCTGGACGCCTGCGCCTCCACCGCTCGATGAACTAGCCGAGCCGGTTCTCGACTGTCCCCGCATCCTCGAAGCTCCAGACGTCGTACCTCAACCTCCAGCCCTGGGCGGAATCACCATCGAAGCTGCTCACCAGCCCGAGACCGGGAAGCGCCCCGGCATCGATGTCCCGCTGCAGGCCGCGCCTCTGGCCCAGCGCATCGCAGCCGCTGCTATCGACGCTTCTATCGTCACGGCTGCCTGCGCCCTTTTCGGCTACATCTTCTGGAAGCTGACCGCAATCCGTCCCCCGCGGTTTCAAGTCCTCGAACTTACGGCCGGACTTGCCGCCCTCTTCTGGGCCGCCTATCAATATCTGCTGGTCGTCTATTCGGGATCAACCCCCGGCCTCCGCTTGGCCCAACTCCAGTTAGCTCGCTTCGACGGCACGCCCGCCCACCGCAGCCTGCGCCGCTGGCGCGTTCTGGCTTCCTTCCTCTCCGCCGTTTCCCTCGGCATGGGATATGCCTGGGTCTTCCTCGATGAAGACTCCCTTTGCTGGCACGACCGCACCACGCACACCTACCTGGCGCCGCGCCCGCGCCAGACCACCGATCCCGTGCCCGCGTCACACTGAATTCAAACCCCGCCACCCCCGCTTCGCCACGTCCGGCCCGCTCTGTGCTATCTTCAAAAAGGTTTACCATTAATCTTTCATCACTGCACTCCTGCCAATAATGGCTACCTCGGTTGAAGGTTCCAAACCGGCCATAAAGGTCTTCGTCGCTACCACGGTGATGCTGACCTTCATCTCCTTCTGGCGGGCTTCCGCCATCGTGCTCGCCGATCTCGCTTCCTCCGCCTACTATGCCGGAGGCGATGCCGAAAAAGTCATCGGCAAGAGCGCTCCCTGGTTCATCCTGGCGGTCATGCTTTTCAGCTATGCCGTGCGCGCCCTCTACATCGAGTCCAGCGCCATGTTCGTGCGCGGCGGCGTCTACCGGGTGGTCAAGGAGGCCATGGGCGGGACTCTGGCCAAGTTCTCCGTCTCCGCCCTGCTTTTCGACTACGTACTCACCGGCCCTATCAGCGCCGTCTCCGCCGGACAATACCTCGCCGGCTTTATCAAAGACATGGGTGTGTACCTGCACCGCCCGCTGTCATTCAACGACAATTATTTCTCGGCGATGTTCGCGGTTCTTGTCGTCCTTTACTTCTGGTGGAAGAACATCCAGGGCATTCACGAATCCAGCCAAAAAGCGCTGCAGATCATGGCCATCACCACCGTCATGGTGGTCATCCTCATAATCTGGTGTACCATCACCGTCCTGCGCGCCCCCGTGCAGTTGCCGCCCAGCCCTTTCCATGGCCAGATTCCTCTTACCCGCGAGTCAATGGGCTGGCTTCACGGCACTTTCTTCAGCCATCTCACTTTTATTCTCCTGTTCGTCGGCTTCGGGCACTCCGTACTTGCCATGAGCGGCGAGGAAACTCTGGCCCAGGTCAATCGCGAGATCGAGCATCCCAAGCTCAAGAACCTGGAAAAGACCGGACTCGTGATCTTCGTCTATAGCCTGGTCTTCACCTCGCTGGTCTCATTCTTTGCGGTGATGATCATCCCCGATAAGGTTCGTCCCGACTACTTTGCCAACCTGATCGGCGGCATCGCCATGTATCTCGCCGGTCCGGAAAGCCTGAAGCTGCTGTTTCACGCCTTTGTCGTGCTGGTAGGGGTATTGATTCTGGCAGGCGCGCAGAATACCTCCATCGTGGGCGCCAACGGCGTGCTTAACCGCGTCGCCGAAGATGGCGTGCTTACCTCCTGGTTTCAGAGGCCCCATCACCACTACGGCACTAGCTTCCGCATCATCAACCTCATCGTCGGCATGCAGTTGGCGACCATCATCCTCAGCCGCGGTGACGTCTACAAGCTGGCCGCTCTCTACGCTTTCGGCGTCATCTGGAGCTTCACCATGAAAGCCATGGCGGTCCTGGTGCTCCGCTTCACCGAGCCCGGCAACCGCGCGTGGAAAGTTCCGGGCAACCTGCACATCGGGAAAACGGAAATCCCCCTCGGACTCGCCGCCATCTTCGCCGTCTTGTTCATAACGGCCATCGTCAACCTGTTCACAAAGTACGAAGCCACCATTGCTGGCCTTATCTTCAGCGCCGTTTTCTTCGCTATCTTTACTCTTTCCGAGCATCACGTCGCCAAAGAGCGGCACGGCAAACCTGAACAGCTCGATCAGTTCCGCGTTTACGGCAATCAGGAACTCGGCAGCGGGGCCATGGGCGTGCGCTCCGGCAACATTCTGGTCGCGGTGCGCGATCCTCGCAATCTTTATTACCTCCGGCAGGTCTTGAGCCATACCAACGTCGCCCAGAAGGACGTGGTTGTCATGAGCGCCCGCCTGTATCATCGCGAGCACACTTTCAGCGGCAGTTCCGTCATGGAAGCCAGCCAGGTATTCGATCACTACGAGCAGGAACTCTTCACCGCGGCCGTTGCCGTCGCCGAAAAGGAAGGCAAGCCCATATCCCTGTTAGTCGTTCCTGCCACCGACGTGTTCGAAGCCATCATGGTCACCGCTCAGCGGCTCGATTCCTGCCGCGTCGTCTGTGGCCTTTCCAACAAGCTCACTGCCGACGAGCAGGCCAAGATGACCGGCGACGCCTGGGAGCGCATGCCCGAACCTCGCCCAAGCATTACCCTGGAGATCTGCGCCCCCGATGGAACCGCTCGCGAATACGTCATCGGCCCGCACACCCCGCGCCTGCGCCCCCAGGATGTTGAACTGATGCACAAGCTGTGGCTCGACATCACAACCGACCCCAAATTCGCCGCCGCGCACCACTACCACATTGTTGCCCTCGCCCTGGAGGAACTGCAGCGTGAGTTGAGCACCGAACAGCGAGCGGAACTGTTGCAGAAATTGCGCGAAGAAATGGATCGCAGCGCGCCCCGGCCGCCAGACTGAAATCCCGCTATTGCAGCAGGGCGGTAAGCGATGCCCGCAGTTCTCGATAGCGGAACGGGTATCCGCTCGAGATCAGCTTCGTAGGTTCCACCTTTTGACTGGAGAGCAGCAGTTCCTCTCCCATCTCGCCAAACACCGCCCTCACTGCGAACGCGGGCATGGGAAAAATGGCCGGGCGCGACAGCACACTGGCGAGCGTCCGTGTGAACTCCGCATTGGTCACCGGCTTCGGCGCTACCGCGTTCACCGCGCCCTGTACCAGATCGTTTTTCAGGATGTGATGGAGTGCGCCAACCATGTCGCGCACATCGATCCAGCTCATCCATTGCCGTCCGTCCCCAATGCGGCCGCCAACTCCCAGTTTGAACGGCAGCAGCATCGCTCCCAGCGCGCCGCCCTTCGGGCTCAGCACCACCCCCGTCCGCAGGTGCGCCGTGCGAATGTCGGCTTGCACTGCGGGCGTGGTCGCTTCCTCCCACTGCTGGCAAACTTCGGCCAGAAATCCGCTGCCCGGCGCGCTTTCTTCCGACAGCGTTTCCTCGCCGCGGTTTCCGTAATAGCCAATCGCCGATCCGCAAATGAAAACCTGCGGCCTCTCCTCCGCCCGCGCCAGGGCTTGCGCCAGATTCGCCGTGCCTTGGACTCGGCTGTCTCGAATCCTCGACTTTTTCGCAGCCGTCCAGCGCCCGAAAATACTTTCCCCGGCCAGGTGAATGACGGCGTCGAATCCCGAGACGGCTTGTGGATCAAGCGCTTTCGCCGGATCCCACCGAATCTGCTCATCGCCGCTGGCCTCGCCACGCACCAGGCGCACCACGGAACATCCACTGCTTTTGAGCGAGGGAACGAGAGCTTGCCCGATTGGACCAGAGACTCCGCTTACCAGGATTCTGGAATTCATGAGTTGACGAATTTCACTCTACCAGCTAGCCGCTCCGCTCACCAAACTGCCGGCACATTTGAACCCTGGGAAATCTGCGAAATAAAAGAAGAAAAAATCGCGCCATCAGTCCCTTAATTCAGACAGACTGATGAAGCAAAAGTTGCCGATTGACCGGTGATTGAATGCCCGGCAATTTTGGCAGCAGCAGGCTAATTCCCCGGTCCGCCGGGGGTTATCCTGCTTTCGTCACAGAAGGCAGGGTTTGACTTCCATATCGAACGTCTCCGATATTGCCAGCACCTTCGCATGGTTTGAGAAGTGGGGACGAGAGGAGTCATGGGACAAGGGAACGCCTCCAACCTTTGGCGCGGTTGATTTTTCGCCAACCTGGTCCCTAGGGGTTTGCCAGTGGAACTCGTTCAACTAAGGACCGAGCAGGAAGCCGTGGGAGGTAGTGTAAACACTGGCTTGATAGTAGCCGGTAACCTCTCCCGCGGTGTTGATGCTGAAAGAAAGGATGAAAGTCACGCCGGGGATCCCGAAGGTTTCAAAGGTGCCATCGGGCCGTCGTATAAAACCGTGACACTGGCCGCTCGGGTCCTGTGAGGTGCCAGTGATGTCTCCCAAATCGTTGATGCCATACGGAGAGACAGAGGTTAAGTTCTTCGGCGCGAATGTAATAATGGTGCCGTCGGCTTTGCGCAAGAATCCCCCAGGGTTATTGAACGCTCCATAGGCTCCCGCAATCTCTCCCGCCGAGTTGATGCTCGCGGGTTGGGTATCCTGCCCGGACTGAACGTCGAAACTGGTAATAGCGCCGTCTGGAGTCCGCAGGAACCCGTGATACAGCTGAGCGGAGTCGAGGTAAGAGCCCGTAATCTCTCCTGCCGAGTTGATGCTGCTGGGCCGGGTAGAACTCGAACCCACGGGATCGAAACTGGTTATGGTGCCGTCTGGGTCTCGCAGGAAGCCGTGATCCATGCCGCTCGCGTCGCTATAAGAGCCAGTAATCATCCCGCGAGAGTTTATGCTTTGGGGACTGGTCGAAGTCGAGCCCGGCGGGTCGAAGCTGATCAACCGCCCGTCCGGACCACGCAAGAAGCCGTGAGACATGTTGCTTACAAAAAAGTATCCCGCAATCCATCCCGCAGCGTTGATGCTCCAGGCATAGGTGGCAGTTGCGCCCGGCACATCGATAGCAGTAAAGCTGCCGTCGGGTGTACGCAAAAAACCGTGAGTGGCGCTTCCATCAGAGTAGTATCCCGTGACCAAGCCGCCAGTATTGATGCTAAGAGGAACGGTCTGGCGGGATCCGGGAGGGTCGAAGCTGATGATTCGATGCTCCTCAGCGTGCGCGCAGAGGCTCAGCACAATGCACTGAGCTAAGCAAAGCATGGCTGCATGTTTCCGATTAGTTACCAGAGACAAAGGGGAGAGAGCAGATCGATTCGCTATCATCAGGAACTCCTTGGCGGGCTTAGGATGCGCTTTTCTCCCCAAAGGTAGGCCTCGCCAAACGTTGTTAACAGGCCATGCGTCCCCACTGAGGGGCCTTTAGCGCATCGTCGATTTTGCAACAGCGGGCCAAATCCCCCGTCCGCCGGGTATTATCCTTATTCCGTTATGGAAGCCACAGGTTTGACTCCCATTTTGAACGTCTCCGACATCGCCACCACCTTCGCATGGTTTGAGAAGTGGGGATGGAAGAAATTGTGGGACTGGGGAACGCGTCCCACCTTTGGCGCGGTTGGATCGGGTAAGGGAGCGTGCATCTTTCTTTGCCAGGGGGCGCAGGGAGGCCGCGGTCGCGGCGCCAACACCACCACCTTTCAGCAGCAGGGAGACGAAGAGGGCGACAAGGGCGTCTGGATGTCGGTCTGGGTCGACGACGTGGACCAGTTTCACAAGCACTGCGTCGCCGCCGGGCTCGAGGTCACCTTTCCCCACCGATATGCCGTGGAACGTCCGCGAAATGCACCTGAGACATCCGGATGGCCACGTGTTCCGCGTCGGGCGGGGATTCGAGCCCAAAAAGTAGAACCGGCTGACCCTCCCGGGGTCAATCGGTGTGAAGGCCATCTGCACGAGGTAGATCGCTTCCTAAGCGCGATTCCGTCGATCCTGGATTTGCCTTCCTCCCCGCGCGAGGCAATATTTATTAACATGGTGTTAATAATTATTGACATCATGTCAGCAATGCGTTACATTACTTAGTAGTTCGCTAAGGAGGCGATGATGCCTTACAGAGAGAAAACCGCTTGGCTTTCGCTGCTTGCTATGGCGGTTGCTTTTGTGCCGTATTTTGCGATTGTTCAGGCCGATTCCCACTCAAGCACTTCACTGCCGAGCCTTCGCCAGCTCGCCCTCTTTGCTGTAGCAGCGGTTGTGCAGATGGCCATTCTGGGCGTTGGACATCTTTATCTCAACCACGGGTCTCCCGGCGAAGCGCGCACCCCACCGGACGAGCGGGATGTCGCGATCATGCGCCGTTCCATCAGCTCCGCTTATTACGTTCTGATTGGCGGCATGATCCTGGTGGGCTGCGTCATGCCCTTCAATTCCAGCGGATGGACCATCATCAATGCTGCGCTTGTAATGATCGTTCTCGCCGAAGTCGTTCACTACGGCGTGGTTGTCGCGAGCTATCGCAGGCAGGCGTGATGGATGAATCGATTACGAACCGGATTCGCTTCCTGCGCTTCCAGAACGGGGAAATGTCGCAGGCCGAACTTGGCCAGCGCATCGGCGTTACACGGCAGACGATTGCAGCCATCGAGGCGGGAAAATATTCGCCATCGCTGGCCGCAGCCTTCCGTATCGCACGTGTATTTAATGTGCCCTTGGATCAAGTATTCCAGTGGGATGCGACCGATGTCTCATCGAAGCAGACGTAAAATGTCGTAATGCAGACCATTACACCGTGGCCCTCCGCATGGTATGTCCCCACTCCTGGCAGTTTGCTGAAAAGGTCCCGGCTGCTGGCTGTTACGTGGAAGAGCGGCGCTTCAGCGCCGCGTGGGTCATTCGAACGATGCGCGCTCTAAGCCCCTGCTGTCACAGTCCCCTCCTGGATGGGACTTTTTCCGCAGCCTCCTGGGGGCGCCATTCGCTCAGAACGAGGGCGCTGTCAAAGGACAAGATCTCAAGGACCAAGATCTGCAAGGACAAAGATCTGTAAGGACAAAGATCTGCAAGGACTGAGATCTCCTCATCTGCGCCGGGCACGCCCTTCCTTCGCCAGAGCACTGCTGAGTGCAGCGACGCCCAGTGAGCAATTTTGAACAGACCTGTGGAAGTCCTGCTGCAATCATGGGGGACTCCAAATCCAAACTGCAGCTCAGGAGAAATCAATGCAAGGCATAAGAAATGTGGTGCTCGTTCATGGCGCTTGGGCCGATGGATCGAGTTGGTCGAAAGTGCTTCCACTACTGCAGGCCAAAGGGCTGCACGCCGTCGCAGTGCAAAATCCCCTAAGCTCCATCGCCGACGACGTAGCCTCCACCAATCGCCTCATCAACGCCCAGAACGGCCCCGTGCTGCTGGTTGGCCATTCCTATGGGGGGGCAGTCATCACCGAAGCGGGGAACAACCCCAAGGTGGTCGGAATGGTCTATGTCGCCGCCTTCGCTCCTGAAGAGGGCGAAACCCTCGGCGGCATGGCGGCGCAATATCCAACTCCTCCCGCCTACAGCGAGTTTCGCCAGGTCGAGGACGGTTATCTGGTTTTGACGGAAAAGGGCGTGCGGGAGAGTTTCGCCCAAGACCTCACCCCGGCCGAGCAGAGCGTCCTGTTTGCCGTGCAGGGTGCGACCCAAGGTGCCATCCTCGCCACTCCCATCAAGAAGGCGGCATGGCACTCCAAGCCCAGTTGGTTTGTCATCGCTGCCAACGATCGCACGATCGCCCCCGAGCAGGAGATCGCCACAGCTAAGAGGATGGGCGCAAAAACCTTGACGGTGCCGAGCAGCCACGTGGCGATGCTTGCGCAACCCGACAAAGTCGCCGATTTCGTGATCGAAGCCGCCGCTTCGCTCGACGCAAGCAAAGCAGCCTGAGAGCCTAAGAGATGGATCGCGTTATCTCATCTGTTTCTCGCGTTCATTGCGAGAACGGGCGGGGGCTTTAACTTGCGACGGGCAAAACCCTCAACCGCTTGTCCACCAGGAATCTCAATGACTGAACTTTTGAATCAGGCCCTCCAAGCGCACGGCGGCCTCGACCGCTGGAACAAGGTAAAGGCGATCAAGGTTGCGGCGTCCATCACCGGCGCCATTTGGTATGTCAAAGGCAAGGGAGACTTTCTCAAGAGCGTGATATTGACCGTCGAGACGCGGAAGGAGCGCGTCACCGTCGAATTTCCGGGCCAGGATAAGCGGGCGATTTTCGAGCCCAACCGCATTATGATTCAAACCGCAGAGGGAACCCTTATCGAGGCTCTCGACAACCCGGAAGAGTCATTTGCCGGGCAACAGAGGGAAACGCCGTGGAGTGACATTCAAGTAGTCTATTTCGTCGGCGAAGCATTGTGGACCTACCTCAACATTCCTTTCCTTTACACCAATGAAGGTTTCGCCACCGCGGAAATCCCTTCGATTCAGGTCGATGGTGAAACCTGGCGGAGGCTGAGGGCGACTTTTCCAGATGCGGTGAAGAGCCATACACGGGAACAGATCTCTTGCTTCGGCTCCGATGGCCTACTGCGCCGTCACGATTACACAGTAGATATCCTTGGTGGTGCAACCGGCCTCAACTATGCCTCGGATTACCGCGATGTAGACGGCATCATCGTGCCCACCAAACGTCGAGTGTACGCGTACGAAGGCGACTATCAGCTTGTGAAAGAGCCTTTACTCGTGAAAATCGACATCGGGGAGATCGAACTTACCTGAAGAATCCTGCCATGGGTTTCTGGTCGGCTCGCGGCAAATATCGGTTGCAGTTGCGATCCGGCCATTTAACACTCATTGTCCTCGAATCGCAGGATGAATTTCTCCGGCTCGCCAAAGGGAAACCGGATTATATCCAGTACTCGACCTCCATGCTTCATGGTCTCCAGGAGGCCGTGGCCGACTTCGCGACCAGAACTCCGCACCTTAGCGACTTTCAGTCGCTTTCTTTTTGCGAAGAGCGAAAAGGCGACAACTTACTCTACTACCGCGCGAATTCGTGAACGCGAGGCTCTTTCCTTAGGGTGGGCTTCGACAGCCCAGGAAAGATCAACTGCTGTCAGGTGATTCACGTCCGACGCCGTGTCTTCTTGGAAATCGCTCACCACTCGGAGTGGCTGGCGTTGGATTCCGGGTGGGTCACGAGCAGCCCTTGCCTTCCCGGATTAGGTAAGGGTTGCCGGCAAATCAGAAGGTAAAGTGAGGGTTTTTCTGATGCAAGGTGAACAACATGACAGAAGCGCGGTGCCATTTGACTGTTGCCTACACTGGGCAGAGAATAGGCGCGAGGTGAGTCATGATTCGCCATGGCTTTGTTCCGCTGTTTCTCGTGGTATCTCTGCTGACCCTTGGTACAGCGGCACAGCAGGCGCCCGCGGTACGCGTGATCGACCTGAAAGCGCCCGACGGTACTCTCCTCAAAGCTACCTACTTCGCGGCAGCCAAGTCCGGCCCTGGTGTCCTGCTGTTGCACCAGTGCAACCGGCAGCGTAAGGTTTGGGACGATCTCGCGGGGCAGTTGGCGGCAGCGGGGATCAACGTGCTGACCTTTGATCTGCGCGGCTTCGGTGAAAGCGGTGGCACTCCATTTGACAAGCTGACGCCGCAGGAACACGCACAGATGGAGGCGGAGAAGTACTCTGGCGACGTTGATACAGCGTTTCAATATCTGGTCTCGCAATCAGGCGTAGCTAAGGACTTGATCGGCGTCGGGGGAGCGAGTTGCGGCGTCAATAATTCCATCCAAGCTGCGCGCCGTCATAGGTCGGAGGTCAAGTCGCTGGTACTGCTGTCAGGCGGGACCGACTTGGCTGGCCGTCAGTTCCTGCGCGAGGACTCGCAATTGCCCGAACTCTTCGCAGTGGCCGACGACGACGAGTTCCGCCCGACGGTGGAGATCATGCCCTGGATCTTCAGTGTCTCCTCTAACCCAGGCAAGAAGTTTGTTCACTATGCCAAGGGAGGACACGGGGCCGACATGTTCGCCGTTCACCCTGAGTTGCGGAATGTGATCGTCGATTGGTACGTGACCACACTGATCAGAACGCCAGGCAAGGCTCCGGCTGACACGAACAGTGAGCCGCCCTCGAAATCGGCGCAGATCCTGAGTGAAATCGACGTGCCGGGCGGAGCCGAAAACGTCGCCCGCAAGCTGGCAGAGGCACGCCGGAGCAATCCTAAGGCAGTAATTTTTCCGGAAGCGATCGTGAACCTCATAGGCTATGAGCACCTTCAAGCGAGCGACACTGGGTACGCATTGGAGATCATGAAGCTCAATGTCACCGCTTTTCCAGAATCGCCCAACGCCTATGACAGCCTCTCCGACGCCTACTTGGCGGATGGTCAAAAGGAACTGGCGCGGCAGAACGCCAGGAAGGCGATTGAACTCCTGGCGAACGACACTACTGATCCGCAGGAGCGCCGCGATGCAATTCGCGACAGCGCCCAACTGAAACTCAAGCAACTGGGCGAAGCGCGGCCATAAACAGACTAGATCCTGGGCCGGTGACGGGCAAACCGGAACTTAACTTTGGAGAACGCGATTTCACTCATTGCCCCCGTATCTCTACCCGCTATCTACCTTGGCCGGCCGAAGAACAAGACATAACCGTCAGGGTCGCAAATCTCGAAGCCGCGCAGACCATCGCTGGTATCCTTGAGCGGCACGCTGAATGCCGCTCCATTCCTGGCAAACTCGGCGGCGAGCGCATCCGGGTCTGCTGCATAGACGAAAGCATCCAACCGCAGGTGGCGATGGCGCTTGGAGTTCGGCACTGGCGCCACATCTTTCTCGGATTTGATGAAGATCTGCGCTCCGTCACGCCCGATGATGGCGAAAAAAGGATCCCGATCCGGCTGCCGGAATCGCGTCTGAAAGCCCAGCTTGTCGCGATAAAAAGCGATGGTTTGTTCGACGTTGCTGACGATGAAGGACGGCGAAATCGCCGACGTCGTGGCTCGTGTCATAAGCGAGGAACCCATGCTCTGACATCTTACGATTTACGAAGCCCTTTTCAAAAATGCAGTTCTTATGTTCAACGCTCTGCGATTGGGTCTATTGGCTTAACCGCTCTAACTAGGCCTTGGCGCGGACCCCGGTCCCAGAGCATGGGCAGTGGTGGAATTTGGTCTTCTTTGCGTCCTCTGCGGCGGAAATGGTGACGGTACGAGGAACTTGCATCAAGTCTGTCTCCGGCTCGCTCAATTAGCGCTACGACGATTCTCTGATAGGTCTACGGTATGTTCCGTATCGCGTTGCCTTAGCGGTTTCGGTGACAATACCCTGTGCCTACCGCAACCGACGAGCGAATCGAGGAGATCTGCGAGAAAATTCGCCTTCTCTGCCGCCGTCCGCTTTCCGAAGAAACCGAGACGGAGCTTAGAAGGCTCGCGCGCATGCTCCGCGTCGCTATCAGCCATCATGTGACCATTGCCAGGACAAACCTTGGCACCAAAAGATCCGCCATTGCCATGCGCGATCCCATCGAACAATAACCTAGCGCGGGCGTCAATTGTTTCCCTCCACAGCAATTTGCCCTGCCATGGTCGCAGACCCGGCAACAGCAAAAGCAGACATCGTACTGGCAACGCGAGCAGCGAAACCTCGCATCCCACAATCTGCTCGATACGGCGGCCCAGGGAACCGGCACTCGTGTCCTTCCGGCGTTTCACAACCCGCCTGATCGAGAGTAATCTGGCTGAAACCTCCTCTTCGCTTCAGAATGTATCAACTGATAGAAACAGGCGTCGGCGCAACAGAAAAAACAAACTATGCACTCGCAGTTCAGGCCCAGCGTCATATTCCTCGTACTTATGTCCTCTCTTATGGTCTCTGCCTGGCCTTGCCTGGGACAACTTCCGCTGCACCCGCCCACCCCTGCTCCTGCCGATCACTCCATACTTTCCGTCGCCGAACAACCTGCCGACCCATTAACCGGGTGCATTAGTGGAGCGGTCGTCGACAAAAGTGGAGCTGTCGTAGCCGGCGCCCAGATAAAACTTGCCCGCGATGGCCAATCTTTGATTCAAGGCGCAGTCACCGGCAACGATGGACTGTTCTTTCTGGCTAACATCTCTCCCGGACCTTTTCAACTCACAGTCACGTCGGCGGGCTTCGCCGAGCAAACCGTTTCTGGAGTTCTGCATTCCGGCGAGATCGACACGCTTCCTATTACTTTAAGCGTCGCATCGAATCTCGTTGAAGTGAATGTCCGACTTACCCGCGTGGAAGTAGCCGAAGAGCAGATCAAAGCCGAAGAGCGTCAACGGGTAATTGGGATCATCCCCAATTTCTATGTCAGCTACGTGCCCAACGCAGTTCCGCTCACATCGAAACAGAAATTCAAGCTGGCCACCCGAACCGTGGTCGATCCTTTCACTTTCATGGTTGTGTCAGGCACAGCCGGGGTGGAGCAATGGCAGAATCACTTCATCGGATACGGGCAGGGCGTCCAGGGCTATGCCAAGCGCTTCGGCGCAAACTACGCCGACACCGTTAGCGGCACGTTTATCGGCGGGGCCATCCTGCCCTCGCTTCTGAAGCAGGATCCGCGCTATTTCTACAAGGGAACGGGAAGCGTGCCCTCGCGATTCCTGTACGCCATCGCCATGTCCGTAATTTGCAAGGGAGACAATGGACGCTGGCAGCCCAATTATTCCGGCCTTCTCGGCAGCCTGGCCTCCGGCGGCCTTTCCAATCTGTACTATCCGGCCGAAGACCGCAACAGCGCCTCTTTGACCATCGACAACACAGCTGTCGGCATCGGCTCCAATGCCATCACCAATGTCCTGCAGGAATTCGTCATACCCAGGCTGACCACCCACCGGCCGCATCCCACTTCGCCCCAGGCGCAACAATGAGCGAGCGCGGAATGGTAAGTTCTATCGCTTCGCCGGCACGCGGTCGCTGTCCCCATCGGGCTCTAGGCTCTGCTTGCAAGCTATAATCGTACATGCCGAGTCTGCGGCAACAGATAGCCACCACCGCTTTGACGCTCACCAAGTTCCGCGAGCTCATGAAGCGGATTCAGGAAAACCGTCCCCAGGACGATCTCTCCATCGTCAAGAAAGCTTACGATTACTCCCTGAAACATCACGAAGGCCAGACCCGCGCTTCCGGCGAGCCTTATCTCGTACATCCCCTGGAAGTCGCGCTTGTACTCGCCGAAATGAAGATGGACCCGGTGGCCATTGCCGCCGGTCTGCTGCACGATTCCGTTGAAGACACCTCAGTCACCATCGTCGACATTCGCAAAGAATTCGGCGAGCAGGTCGCGCACATCGTCGAGGGCGTCACCAAGATCAGCAAAATCGATTTCGCCACCCGCGAAGAGGCCCAGGCCGAAAATCTGCGCAAGATGATGCTGGCCATGGTTGACGACATCCGGGTCGTGCTCATCAAGCTGGCCGACCGCCTGCACAACATGCGCACCCTCGAACACCTTCAGCCTGAGCGCCAACGCAAAATCGCCGAAGAAACGCTCGAGATCTACGCTCCCATTGCTCATCGTCTCGGCATGGGCAAGATTCGCGGCGAACTCGAAGACTTGGGCTTTCGCTTTCTCGATGCCGCCGGCTACGAGCAGGTGGAAAAGGCCGTCAACGCCCGCCGCAAGCAGGGCGAAGTTTTCCTGGCCAAGATGCAGGCCATCATTCAGGAGAAGCTGAAAGAGGCCGCCATTCAAGCCAAGGTTGAGAGCCGCATCAAGCGCCTCTACAGCATTCACAAGAAATTGCAGCGCCAGCGCATCGGCGTCGATCAGGTGTACGACTTGTTCGCCATGCGCGTCATCACCCACTCCTTGCAGGATTGTTACGCTGTGCTCGGAATCATTCACAACATCTGGCGGCCGGTGCCGGGACGCATTAAAGACTTCATCGCCATGCCGCGCCCGAATTTTTATCAGTCGCTGCACACTTCAGTCATTACAGAAGATGGCACGCCGTTCGAAATCCAGATTCGCACCGACGAAATGCACAAGATGGCGGAAGAGGGCATCGCGGCGCACTGGAAATATAAAGACGGCCCGGTCTCGGCGCAGGATGAGCAGCGGTTGGCGTGGTTGCGGCAAGTGGTCGAGTGGCAGCGCGACGTGAGCGATCCCAACGAATTCTTGTCGTCGCTTAAAGTCGATCTCTATCCCGAGGAGGTTTACACGTTTTCTCCCAAGGGCAAAGTTGTCGTGCTGCCGCGCGACGCCACTCCCATCGATTTCGCCTACACGATTCACACCGAAGTCGGACACACCTGTGTCGGCGCAAAAGTAAATGGCCGCATGGTGCCGCTGCGCCACAAACTGCACTCTGGTGACATCGTCGAAATCATCACGCAGGCCGGCCACAAACCCAGCCGCGACTGGCTGGGGCTGGTCAAGTCTTCGCGCTCGCGCAACAAAATCAAGCACTGGCTCAACGTGCATCAGCGCGAGCGCTCCATTGAAATCGGCCGCAAGCTCATCGAGAAAGAAGCCCGCAAATATCGCATCGCCCTCAAAGAAATTAAAGATGAAGACCTGTTGAAAGTGGCCGGCGGCTACGGCTTAGGCAAGGTTGACGACCTCATGTCCGGCATCGGCTATGGAAAATACTCCGCGCGCCAGGTGCTGGCTCGTCTTCTTCCCGCGGGCGCAACTCCTTCCATGGCCGGAGACATTGAGGCCGAGGGATTTTCCAACAAGCCCGGCGCATTCGCCAGCGTGGTTCGCCGCGTCTTCGGCGATCACAACGCCATCATGGTCAAAGGCCAGGGCGATATGCTGGTCTATCGCGCACGCTGCTGCAATCCCATCCGGGGAGAAAATATCGTCGGCTACATTACTCGCGGCAAAGGCGTAGCCGTGCACTCCGTGAGTTGTCCCAACGTGACCAATCTGATGTACGAGCCGGAGCGACGTATCGACGTCGAGTGGGGGCGCGACGAAGCCACGCCCACCTCCTATCCCGTGAAATTAACGGTTTATTGCGATGACCGTTTCGGTATGCTGAAAAACATCACCAGCGTAATCGGCGATGCCCAAAGCAACATCCGCAATATCGGTGCGCACACCGCCAACAGCCAGGCCAGCGTCGAGATTGTGCTGGATATTTCCGATCTCAAGCATCTGGAGCAGATAATGGCAGGCCTGAAGAAAATCCCCGGCGTGCATGAAGTACAGAGATTGCAGAAAATTTGAAACAAGATCGCGCCAGCGATCAAGCGCTAAAGGTCCCTCACGCAAAAACAATAAAACTATTTTGAGTCTCCGCGGACAGCGGCTCTTTCGCTTTACCCGAAGCCCGAAGCCCGAAGCCCGAAGCCCGAAGCCCGAAGCCCGAAGCCCGAAGCCCGAAGCCCGAAGGCTAACGACCGCCCTACTTCAACCCCAAGCTCCCATTGAAGTGCTGAATAATTCCATAGCACTCGCACGCCATCTCTTCCAGGCTCTTGCGGTTCAAAATGGTCACTTTGCCGCGTTCGTTTTCGATCAAACCGGCATTTTCCAGGGCCGCGGCCGCCAGGCTCACGCTCGGTCTTCCCGTGCCCAGCATCTGCGCGATGAATTCATGCGTCAACGGCAGAAACGCGGAATCCATTCGGTCCTGGCACATCAGCAGCCAGCGCACCAGCCGCTGTCCGTTTTCGTGCAGCCGGTTACAGGCTGCGAGCTGCGCCACTTGAACGCTGTGCATCAGCGCAAACCGGCTAAGTTGTGCCCTCAGAGTTGGCGCGGCCGGCAGTACCTCCGCGAATGCTTCCGAGCGGACCCGCACGCCAGTTCCCGACATCTGCATGATGGCGCGGAAGGTGTCATGGCGCAGGCCCACCATCACCGACATTCCGACCATGCCCTCTTTCCCAATAATGCCGACTTCCACGCTGCGCCCGTCGCGGCTCAGCGCTACCACCGAGCACATGCCATTATTCAGGAAATAGGTGAACTCGATCTTTTCCCCCGGTTCGTGCAGCACCTGATGCTGCGGCAGGCTGACAGCCTCCAAGTGCGGGCGGATCAGGTTATATTCTTCATCGGGAACAGATAACAGGACAACGTTGCTGATGGCCTTGCCCGATGCATCAGTGCGTGAGCCAGGCTGAACCGCAACCGGCTTGACCGCCCGTTGTGCCTTTTTAGCGATTGAAATTTCCTCTAGCCAGCTGATCTCCATGACACCGTTTGGATGCGGTGCGCCGCTCCCGCTCATTTCCTGAACACTGTAAAAGCGCCCTGAATGTCATGGATATGGCGAAAAACGTCATGGGAGAAAGCTCTCAGCCACCCCCCTACAACAGCCCTACGTTGCAGACTGCACCTTCGGACCAAATCACAGTCATGCTTCCTTTAGCCAGGCTTCCGTTCGCTGGGACCGTTCGGCAACCGTTTGTTCTTGTCTTCGAGAATGCGATTCAACTCCTCGACTAGGCTCAGAAACCTCCCGCGGTCCTGTTCCACGGCAATCAGGGAGCAGAGTTCCTGGATGCGGTCGCTATCGGCCTTGTTCATGGTGAAACGGAATTCTTACAGCATCCTGCAAAATCGGTATGTTCCGCGTCGAACATAAAGCAAAACGCGATACCTCAGCGGCATACCTGTTCAGGTTCTTTTCCTCTTACAAACACTCGTGAAGCCGTATTGTTTCGGGGCTCCTGCGGTCCATATTTGCGGCCATCACCGTCTAAGAGCAGCAGTTTCTTCGCGGAGATATTCCCCAAGGCGGGATGCCAGCCATAACACCAACCGCTCCTTGACTGAGCGGGGAACCTGAACGAATTCCATCCCCGAAGATCCAGCAGGATCGCACCAGCAGACCTCCGCGCTTATTTTGGATTCAGCGGTGGTAAGCGGCAGCGTCAGCCGCAAGTTGACTCGATCGCCCACCTGCAGGCCCAGCGAGTTGGTGAGAGCTATGCCAACCTCGCTGATATTGACCGACGTGGCCATAAATTCCGGCTGGGAACCAATCGAGACGTGGATGGGAATCGCCAGCGGGCAACGAAATGAACGTCTTTTTTCGTTCATCATGAGCGGGTAGGATACCCGGAGTGTACGCGTCAGGACCGGCAGAGATAGCGGTTTGACAAGTACAAAGCTCGCGCCGGCGCGGAACGCGCTCGGCATCTCTTCGTTGCAATTCAGGATCGCCAGCACCACCGCCGCCCGGTGAGACGTCGCCAAGCGGGATTTTTTGAGCAGATCCAGGGCTCCCGCCCGATCCTTGAAATCGATTACCAGGGCTTCGAACTTGGAATGGCAAAGCTTGCGAGCTGCGGCCGCGAAGTCGGCACAGACCTCCACGTGCATCGCCATCTTTCCCATCGATTCGCAAAGCGTGTCGATGGTCTGAATATCACCGCTTATCAGCAACGCCCGAACCCCGGTGTTCGGGGGTGCGCTTCCGCTCGGGCCCGCCTTTCGTGCTTCCATCGACTGCGGTCCGATTGGTCCCCGTTCGGGCTTTGCCGTTTCCATGCCTGCCCCGGGGATCACGATCTCGCTCATATCACCAGGGCCTCGGGAATTTCCATCTTCCCGTGTTCAAAAGCTTCAACGAATGCATCCACCACGGCGGGATCGAAGTTGGTGCCCGCGCTGGAGACGATGATTTGCTTCGCTTCGAACGGGGTCACCGCGCGGCGATAGGGCCGGTCGCTGGTCAAAGTATCGTACGCATCGGCCACCGCCAGCACTCGGGCTTCAAGGGGAATCTCGGCGCCCTTGGCGGGTCCGTATCCGGAGCCGTCGAACTTGTCGTGATGCGCAAGAATAATGGGGAGAACCCGGCGCAACGATCCCCCGACCGGTTCCAGCAGCGCAACTCCCTTCTGCACATGCTTGCGCATTTCCGCCATCTCCTCCGGCGTCAGGCTGGCGGCCTTGTGCAGAAGTTCGCGGCTGGTTTCGAGCTTGCCCACGTCGTGCAGAAGAGCCGCCGCCCGGACATCGTCAATACGACCCTGGTCAAATCCCAACCGGGCGGCGATCGATGAGGCATAGAGCGCCACCCGGTAGGAATGGTTGTGTGTGTATTTGTCGTTCGAAATGAACTGCTGCAGAATCGTTAAGAGGCCGAAGTAGGTTTGCCGAAGTTCCCCCATATGACGCTCTTTCTTGTCACACAGAGTTCCCATCGCGTAGGCCGTGATCAGGAGCAGGCATGCCCACGTGATCAACTCCGACCATTGCTCGTAATTCAGCGCAAACGGGGCTGACCCGGCAAACAGCCCAGTCTCCTTCCATAGAAGGATGAGGACCAGGAAGATGCTGGCCGAGGCGGTAAGCACCGCGTGCCTCCGGCCATAAACATACGCCGAGAAAATGGTCGGCAAGGTGTATAGCCCCAGGATCATGCGGTGAGAAGCCACCAGCCAGTTGAACAGGCCCGCGATCACGAACAGAGACAGCACCAGCCATAGTTCCTGGTTAATCCGGGCCAAACCGGTTTGGAATGTGGACTTGGAGTTCGCAGCGTCCCCGGCGAGGCTTCCTCGACTGCCTAGGACACGTTCGTTGATCAGCGTGGATTTCATCTCGTTTTCCATATCGACTAGGCCCCAGCCATGAGCTTTCCCTCATCTCTCTATCGGCTGATTGGCGCCGGAACCTTAGTCTCCTCGAAACCCCTTATGGCTGCACCCTTCAAGCTCCCCGGCCCCGGTTTGACTTCTTCTCCATGCATCTGCGTTAATCACCTGCGGAGGCTCCATGCGCGAGATTATTTCCTCTAACGGCGCTCCTCAGGCGATTGGGCCCTATTCTCAGGCGGTGCGGGCCAACGGATTGGTTTTTGTGTCGGGGCAAATCGCCATCGACCCGGCCACACAACAGGTGGTTGCCGGCGATGTGGCCGCGCAGACCGATCGGGTGCTGCGAAATCTTTCTGCAATTCTTGATGCGGCTGGAAGCGGCTTGCCCAAAGTGGTCCGCTCCACTGTTTTTCTGAAGAGCATGGACGACTTCGCCGCCATGAACCAGATATACGGCAAATTCTTCAACACCGCCCCGCCCGCGCGTTCCACAGTCGAAGTGGCCCGGCTTCCCAAGGATGTGCTCGTCGAAATCGACGTAATCGCCCTGGAATAGAAGCCTGCAATACACGTTTAGTACACGTGGGGAGCAGAGCTTCTGGCCGGGCCCTCGGAACCCAACTTGCCCTGCAGTATCGAGAACATCCCATCACGCTCGATATCGGTAACGACATTCTGGGGCGAGGCGACTCTAGCCCCGGGCGTCATGCTCAAAAAGCTGTCACCACCGCAGAGAAGATCGCCGCAGCAAAATCACCCGGAACAAGGGAAATCCCTCACGCTTCCGCCGCGCGGAAGTGCATGTACCCTCGCCCCTCGGTAACTTTGCTCCCGTTACTCGGGCTGCTAGGCTCGAAGCGTATGCCTTTGCGCTGCCTCCTGTTTTCTTCCTGCGAGCAAGTCGTCCAGCCCATCCGGCAGGTGCTCGACGATCTCGGAATCCAGGGTGAGTACTGCCACAGCGCAGTCGATGCCGTCGAGCGCGTCACCACCCAGCAGTTCCAGATCGTGATCACCGACTGGGAGAACCAGCCCGAGGCCGCCTTTCTGCTGAAAACCGCCCGCGATTTGAAACCGGCGCAGCGTCCCCTGACTCTCGCCGTCGTCAACCACGACGCCCTGCTTCCCCAGGCGCTGCAGGCCGGCGCTAACTCCGTCCTGGTCAAACCCATTCGCGCCGAACAAGTGCGCGATACCATGAGCACCGCCTGTGAGCTGCTGCGCGCCAAACAGCAATCCGCCCCTTTACCTCCGCCGGCGCGGGATAAGCCCGAAGCGCTGGCATCCGCCGCGGCAGCCTCGGCAGCGCCCATATCCGTGACCCAGCCGCCGGAGAAGACCTTCCGCGCGGGAGAATTTCTCCAGTCCCCCGTCTCCGCGCCCGGAGCCGAGTTTGATACCGAAGGCGCATTGGACCTTCAAAAATCCCTGGACGAGTCCGCGATCGCGGAAGTTGACGCGCTCACCGATCTCGCACCCACCGCTGCCGCCGTACAGGACGCGCCCCCAGTGCCCGAAGAAAAAATTGAGCCCAAAGCGCCCCTTACGGGCTGGGCCTCCCTCCAGGCCCGCTTGACGAAATCAGCTCCACCACCCGAGCCCCCTCTTGAAGCCGAATTGCTCTCCTACTCCAATACGCCATCGACTGGCGCGGCCGCCTCCGAGGAAGTTTCGGAGGCACAGCCAGAGTGGCATCCGTCTCCGCCAGATCCCGACGCTTCAACCCAGGAAGCCGAAGATGCTGCGCTCCCCGCCCCGCAGGCATCATCGGACATCTCGCGGAAACTCAACAAAGTTTTCCTTCCCGCTTTGGCTGCGACCCTCGCTATCATGTTCGCCGTCCCCCGCACCCGGCAGATTTTGCGCGCGCTTCCTCGCAACGCTGCCCGTGCCGGAGCCAATTGGCTTAACCCACCGCCCGCCGCCTTGCCGCAAGCTCCTCCGCAGCACGACGACTTCGCCCAGGCAGGCGACGAATACAAACTCCCGGTGCCGGAAAATATTCCCGACGCCACCACCGACCCATCTCAGATACGAGTGCTTCCAGTCACCGACCCGACGGCTAAGCCCGAGAAGGCCGACGCGAACGGCAGCCAGACCACAATTCCGCCCACCGAAAATAATCCCGATCTCAGCGCCGCCCCACCAGCCCCCGCTGGAGGGGCGCAGTTCGGTGGGCCACAGGTTGCCGGGCCGAAAGACGACAGGCCGCAGGAAGACTCGTCTCACGATGTTCTCAGCCAGGCTGCCGCCGACCCAAACACCCCACCTCAGAGCGCCGCGGCCGTGCCAATGCCTCACGACGCGGTTTCATCGATGCAGACTTCCCCCAGTGCAAAAACTCCGGGGCCACAATTGCATTCTCCAGTTCCGCTGAGCAACTCTCCGGCCCCGCGTCCGGTTTCCGCGTCGACCCCCGCCGGCATCCCCTCCAGCCTGAAGTCGCAGCTCGCTTCCTCTGCTCCCGAGGCCAGCGGCACCAGGCCGGCAGAAACTGCCATGTCGTCGATTGAGCCGGTGAACTTGCCCGAGTCCGCAGTGCGTGAGCTGCTCTCGCAGCCGGTTGAGCCCGAATATCCCGCGGCCAAAGCCAACGGCCAGAGCGGCACCGTCGTTTTGCAGGTCCTCATCGCCCGCGACGGCACAATTCAGGACGCCAAATTCCTCCAGGGATCGCTCCTCTTCGCCCGCCCTGCCATTGACGCAGTAAAGCAATGGCGCTTCAAGCCTTACTCCATGAATGGCCGCCCCGTTTCCGTGCAAAGCATAATCACCCTCAACTTCAAGCCCCCGGCCTAGAAATGTTCTCTTTTGTCGGAGACGAGGTCAGATAACGAAACCCCCGCCGCATCGTCTGATAAGCAAGCTCGGCGTCATGAAGGAGAAGAAAAGATTTGCGCCCGGGAGGGATGCCTGAATTTCGCCCCACGGTTACCCCCGGAACCCGAACCAATGCAGCCACCACGCCCATTCCAGCATCTACCAGCTATAATGAATAACAGTTCCTCAGAAAGTGATTCCTTTCCCAAAAAGAAGAATTCGATGTCTATAAAAATTAAAGCTGCCGTCCTGGTTTCGTCTTTCGCCGTATTGCTGTTCGTCGTTGCCGGTAACTTCGGAGGCGTCCACGCCTCCTCCAACGACGGCTCTTACCGGCAGATGCAGGTCTATAGCGAAGTTCTGTCGCGCGTGCAAAGCGAGTACGTCGAAGACCCCAACATCCCCAAAGTTACTGACGGCGCATTGCACGGCCTGGTCGAATCGCTCGACGCCAACTCCAGCTACCTGACCCCGGCGGCCTACAAAGCTCTCAAGGCCCACAAATCTGAGGCCAAAGGTGAAATCGGCGCTATCGTTTCCAAGCGCTTCGGATACGCCGACGTCGTTTCCGTCCTCCCCGGCTCTCCCGCGGACAAAGCGGGAATCGAAGCCACCGACATTTTCGAATCCATCGAGGGCCAAAGCACCCGCGACATGTCGCTGCCCGAAATTCGCGCCGCTCTCGCCGGCACCCCCGGCTCAACCGTCAACGTTTCCGTGGTTCGCGCGCGCCGCGCCGAGCCGCAGAAGATGGTGATCACACGGGATGTCATCTCTATCCCGCCCGTCTCCGACAAAATGCTGGCAGACAACATCGGCTACATCAAGGTCGATGCTCTCACTAAAGGTAAAGATCAGGAAATCGCCTCCAAAATCAAATCACTCGAGCGATCGGGAGCCAAAAAGCTGGTCCTCGATCTGCGCAACGATTCTGACGGAGAAGAAAGTGAAGGCGTCGCCACCGCCAATCTTTTCCTGAATCACGGCACCATCACCTATTTGCAAGGACAGAAATTCCCCCGCCAGGCCTTCAATGCCGATCCTTCGAAGGCCATCACCTCGCTTCCAGTCGCTGTGCTGGTGAATAAAGGAACGGCAGGCGCGGCCGAAATCGTCGCTGCTGCTCTGCTCGAAAATGCCCGCGCCGACGTGGTCGGCGACAAAACCTTCGGCGACGGCTCCATCCAGAAAACCATCGATCTTCAGGATGGCGGCGCGCTGATTCTATCCGTGGCTAAGTATTACTCGCCCAGCGGCAAAGCCATTCAGGATGCCGCCGTTACTCCCAATGTGCTGGTGGCCGACGAAGCCGATAACGTCATAACCGACGACGATGGCGCAGAGCCCGCTCCCGAAGAGCCCGCAGCCAAGCCCAAAAATACTCAGGACGATCAGCTGAACAAAGCCGTCGAAGTACTAAAAACCCGCACCAGCTGATTCTGAGCATGATTAGACAAGACTAAGGCGCCCCATCCTTACCGCGTTATCCGCGGCATCGAGGTTCTTGCCCACTTTCTGGCCCCGGCATCCCCGCCCTGCTATCCTGATTTCACCTCGCCATGAAGTCGCTCTATGAAGATCTTCCGCCGGTCGAAATTGCCGGCAGGAAGTTTGTGGGCCGAGTTCTGTTCAGCCTCCTTGTCCTGATTTCCGCGCTGGTCGGAGCCACTGCCGGACTTCTGCTCGTCTACACCACCGACCTGCCCCAGGTGGAAGCCCTCGAAGCCTACCGCCCCAGCACCATCACCGAACTCTACGACGACAACGGCCGCGTTATCGGCTCCTTCGCTCTGCAAAGGCGCGTCGTCGCCGCCTACGATGATTTCGCCCCCGTTCTGCGCGACGCCCTAATTTCCATCGAAGACAAAGACTTCTACCGCCACTCCGGAATCAATTTCTGGCGCATCGTCGGCGCCGCCTATCGCGACATTGAATCAGGCGGTAAAGTTCAGGGCGCTTCCACTCTCACCATGCAACTCGCCCGCAATTTGTTTCTCTCGCCTGACCGCTCCTTCCACCGCAAAGTGCAGGAGACCATGCTCGCCGTCCAAATCGAGCGCCGCTTCACCAAACCCCAAATCTTCACCCTCTACGCCAATCAGATCTTTCTCGGCCATGGCGTCTACGGATTCGAAGCCGCTTCCCAGTTCTACTTCAGCAAGCCCGCCCGCAATCTCACTCTCCCTGAAGCCGCGCTGCTCGCCGGCCTGCCCAAAGGCCCCGGAATCTATTCGCCCATCAACCATCCCGATCGTGCCCTGAGGCGCCGCACTCTCGTGATCAACGCCATGCTCGAAGACGGCAAAATCACCGCCGCCCAGGCTGCCGACGCGCGCTCCGCGCCCATCAACCTGCATCTTCAGCACGATCCCAACTCGCTCGCGCCGTATTTCGTAGAAGAAATCCGCCGCTATCTGGAAAATAAATACGGCGCCGATCAGGTTCACGAAGGCGGGCTCAAGGTCTACACCTCGCTCGACGTCGATCTGCAGAAATCCGCCAATCAAGCCGTACTCGATGGCCTCGCCGCCTACGAGCGCCGCCACGGCTGGAAGGGAAACCTCGAAAATATTTCGGCGGAAGGAATCTCAATCGACAGGTACGAACATCCCGACTGGGAAGACGAGCCCGAAGTCAACGGCTACATCCACGCCCTCGTCACTTCATCCGGCGTCGGCATCGCCACCATAAAATTCGGCCGCTACGCCGCCGCCCTCGGACAAGCCGACGTCGCCTGGACCCAGGGCAAAATCCAGAACCTGCTGCGCACCGGCGATATCTGCTACGTAAAAATTTTGTCGCTTAGCCCCAACGGCGCCGCCCGCGTCAGCCTCGAGCAGGATTCCGGCACCCAGGGCGCCCTGGTCGCCATCGACAACGCCACCGGCGGAATCAAGGCCATGGTCGGGGGCCGCGACTTCAGCGACTCCAAATTCGATCGCGCCACCCAGGCCCTGCGCCAGGTCGGCTCCTCCTTCAAACCATACGTCTATACCGCCGTCATCGATAAAGGCGGAAGCCCCGACGATACCGTTCTCGACGAACCCGTCACCTTCGACACCGCCTCCGGCCCCTACACGCCGCACAATTACGACGAAAAATTCGAAGGCCTCATCACGCTGCGCCGCGCACTCGCCCACTCGCGCAACATTCCCGCGCTCAAGCTGGCTAACAAAATCGGAATCAAAACCGTGATTGATTACGCCGAACGCTTCGGCATCACGGCCCGCCTGCCGCCTTATCTGCCGGTTGCGCTGGGCGCAGCTGAAATCACGCTCATGGAGCAGACTTCTGCCTTCAGTGTCTTTCCCAATGACGGCGTTCGCGTCACCCCGCGCTACATCACCAAAGTGACCGACTACGAAGGCCGCGTGCTCGAAGAGGATTACCCCGAGGTCAAGGACGTAGTCAGCACCCGCACCGCCCGCATCATGACCTCAATGCTGCGCGAAGTCGTGCTCCACGGCACCGCCGTGGCCGCCGCCAAAATGCCGTTCCCCATCGCCGGAAAAACCGGCACCACCAACGACTTCACCGACGCCTGGTTCGTCGGCTTCTCTCCCACCATGACCTGTGGCGTGTGGATCGGCTTCGACGAAAAAAAATCTCTGGGCGCAAAAGAAACCGGCGCTCACGCCGCCCTTCCCATCTGGATGAACTTCATGACCTCCGCCATGGCAGGAAGAGATGCAGGCCAGTTCCAACCTCCGCCCGATCTCCCGATCACCCTGATGCAGAAAGTGGACACCCCCGATACTTCCCCGGGCGCCGATGAAACCCATTGAGAGGAATTTTGCCGAACGTAAAGCCGAGCGCGTCTCGGCAGTATGACAGTCTACCGCTCCCTAACATCGCGATTGCACTCACAACGGGTCAATGGGTGCAACCCCCATCAATAATCACCGAACGAAAAACTGGGATTGACTCACGACGGACGGGAGAGGAAAATGGGGTCGCCTGTCGGAGGACATTTATGAACTCCTCTTTCCGACGCTCGAGGACTCCGGCCAGCCTGTCAGAGTCAGTCCGTCAGCGGCTCAATACGTACGCACTTGCAACCAGTGCAGCTGGAGTCAGCCTGCTGGCCTTGGCGCCGCCTGCCGAGGGAAAAATCGTCTACACCCCAGCCTACCGCGTCATCCCGCCGCACCAGACCTACAACATCGATCTCAACCACGACGGAGTCACCGATTTCACCATCGCGAACTCCGTCAGCCCTTGCACCGACTACTGCTTTTTCGAGCTGCGTCAGCGCCCGGCTGATGGCAACAGAGCCGTAGGCTACATTCTTGGGACCGGAAGCGCTTCCCCCCTTGATTCGGCTCTGAGTCCCGGTGCAATCATCGGGCCCCCCAGCCCTTTTAAGAACGGAACCGCGGCATTGGCCGTAGCGCGCGCCAACCACTTCACCAGTAACCGGACGATTGCCTATGGCCCGTGGCTTAAGGTTAGAGACCGGTATCTCGGCCTTCAGTTCCAGATCAACGGAGAAGTCCACTACGGATGGGCGCGGATGAATGTCGCGGTCCGTGGAACCACCATCGTAGCTACTCTGACCGGCTTCGCCTACGAGAGCACTCCGAATAAGCCCATCATCGCAGGCGAGACGGACGATGCCGGCGTTGAAGAACCGAACGCAGCTCTCCACCCGCCGACTTCCGAAGCCGCGACCCTGGGCACACTCGCGCTGGGATCACCCAGTCTGTCGATATGGCGGCGGGAATACTCAGCGGGTGGTGCGCGGTAAAGCTCCGGTCAGTCTTGCTTACAATCCCACATCCGGTCGCCAGCGGCGGTATTGCCAGAATTGTTGGCGAGGTTCGGACATCCGCCACGCTCTATAATTTCCCTGACCCATGAAATCCTTCTTCCGCTTCGCTCTGACCGCGCTGGTGCTGATCGCCGTTGCCCTCGTTTCCGCTCTCATGGCGATGCGCTTCGCCATTCACGGCCAGGAAGTTCAGGTCCCCGCAGTCGTGGGCATGACCCCGCCCGAGGCCGAGCGTGTGGCTGCGGCCCTCGGCCTGCAAATCGAAATCGAGCGCCAATACTACAGCCCGCAGATTCCCGAAGGCCGCATCATGACCCAACTCCCGCTCCCCGGCACCAAAGTCCGCCGCGGATGGCAGCTCCGCGTCGCCCAGAGCATCGGCCCGCAGCGCGTCGCCATTCCCGACGTCACCAAAGAAAGCGAGCGCGCCGCCGAATGGAACATCCGCCGCCGTGGCCTCGAAATCACTTCCACCGCAACCATGCAATTGCCCGGCACGCCTCCCGATCAGGTTCTGGCCCAGAGCCCTCCGGCCAACGCGAACCAGGTTTCCGCACCCAAGACCAGCCTGTTAATCTCGATCGCCGCCGACCCTCCCGCCTACGTGATGCCCAGTTTCGTAGGCCAGCCCCTGGGCAGCGCCAGTCGCTCCCTGCAGGATGCCGGCTTCAAACTGGGCACCGTGGCCGTCGCTCCACCATCAATCCAACTCGCCCCCGGCGAGCCGCCGTCAACCACCACCCCCCCGGTCCCCGCCTCGCCGCCGCAACCCACTCCCGCGAGCACAGTACTAGTCCAGTCCCCGCCCGCAGGCCAGAAAGTTCTGGTGGGAACAGTAGTGAACTTCGAAGTCCGTTGAGGAAGATGAAATTATCTTGTCATTCCGACCGGAGCCCGAGCGATAGCGAGGGCGCAGCGGAGGAACCTGCTGTTTGCTTCCACGGCAACTACTTTCGCCATCCTACTATCCGATTTTCGCCAACGACATCTCCGCAGCTTACAGCTTAACCAGTTTGCAGAAATGGGGAACGCATGTAGTAACGTGGAAGAGCGGCGCTTCAAGCGCCGCGTAAAGATCCCAGAATTGGAACGGGCTTAAGCCCAGGTCGCATTCATGGGTCCGTCGCCATCCGGTAACTCCCTCATCCGATCCTCTCCAAAACCCCGGCAAAAAACCCATCGCACGGATGCAATCCCGGCAACGTCCGCAAATAAGCACCGCGCGTCAGATCCGCACCCCGCCAACTCAATTGGCCTTCATCTCTCAAACGATCCAGCTCCTTCCCACAATCCACCACGCGAAAACTCCCGCCTCCCGCCAAAGCCTGCTCGACCACCTCTTCGTTCTCTTCCTTCTCCAGCGAACAAGTCGAATAAATCACCCGCCCGCCAGCCGTCACCTGCTCCATGGCAGCCCTCAGAATCGCAACCTGCAGGTTTTTCAGATCGGGAAGATCATCCGAAGTAAGCCTCCATTTGATCTCCGGATTGCGCGCCAGCGTGCCCGTGCCCGAGCACGGCACATCGGCCAGCACCCGGTCGAAATTAGCGGCAAACGGCAGCCCGCGCGCATCCGCCGCGATCACGCCTATCTTCGTTGTCCCGTCCCCATGCGCGCTAACATTTTCCTTCAGCATCCGAGCCCGGTGGGGATGAATTTCAGCAGCTACGATCTCCGCCCCCGAATTGCGATCCCTCATAGCCAGCGTCTTTCCACCCGGCGCAGCGCAACAATCCAGAATCCGCTCCCCGCGCCCCACCAGAGCCGCCACCAGCTGCGATCCTTCATCCTGAATCCCGCACATCCCCGCACGGAAGGCCTCAGTCGCAGCGACATTTCCCCGCAAGACCCGCCGCGCTGAAGCCATCACCGCGCCGGCAGCCAGTTCGATTCCCTCTGCGCGCAGAGCCTCTTCCGCCGCCGCACTTCGCAGCCGGATCGCCGTCACCGGCACCGCTTGATCGTGCCAGCAAATCGCCGCCGCCGCGTCCATTCCATACGTCGCGATCCAGCGCTCCACCAGCCACAGCGGATGCGCGCTGTGAGCAGCCAAAGTCTCTGCAGTCCCGTCACTGACCGCAACCTCGCGAGCTGCCTCAACGCGCCGCATTCCGCCCGCAACTTTACGCAGCACGGCATTCACAAAGCCCGCAGCCGAACGCTTGCGCGCCCGCTTCACCAGCTCCACGCTCTCGTCAATCGCCGCCCGCGCCGGAATCCGGCTCAACCATCCAATTTGATAAACCCCCAGCCGCAGCGCAGTCAGCACCTCCAGGTCGAGTTTGCCCAGCACCTGCGCCGACCGTTCGCCAATTTCCGTATCCAGCAGCGAACGCCAGCGCAGTACGCCCATCACGAGCTCTGTGGCCAGCGCATGATCGACAGTTGTCAGCCGTTGGTATGTCCGGGAACGCAGCAGTTCCGCCGCGTAGGAAGACTCGCGCTCAACCCGCAGCAAAATATCGAACGCAGCCGCCCGTGCCGCAGAAACCGCAGGCCGCGAAGCTGAAGGTTTTGATTTCAATCAGGAAAGTATGACCCACACCAGCCGTCGCAAGAAAGTGCGCACGCATTTCCGCAGCGAATTCAGCTACTACCCGCATTTCTCAGCGTACTCAGCGGCATTTCTCACCGAACTCTGCGGTAAAAAGCTTTAACTGACAATAGGGTATCGACGATTCGAAGAAAACAAGGTGTTCTCACCCACCAAACTTCTCCCCATCCCGCACCCGATACCCGCGGACAAAATCACCCGCCGGCATCCGCCTCTTACCCTCAACTTGAATTTCCTGGAGTTCCATCGCAGTTCCTTCTCCGCAACCAACCAGTACCCGTTCGCCTTCCAACTTCAGTTCACGCGGTGCAATTTGCCGCTCTAACGCCGCCGCCCGCCACACCTGTAGATTCTTCCCGCGAAAGTTCGTATAAGCTCCCGGCCAGGGCTGAAAGCCGCGCAATCGATTCACAATCTCGCCCGCCGCCCGCGAGAAATCAATCCGCCCATCTTCTTTTTTCAAAATCGGCGCCAGCGTGGCGCGCGCATCGTCTTGTGCCCGCGGACGAATCGTCCCCCCCTGCAACCCCCGCAAAGTTTCCACCGTCAGATCCGCTCCCGCAGCCGCCAGCTTCGGCGCCAAAGTTTCCGCAGTGTCGTCGGGCGCGATTGCCATTTCCCGCTGCAGCAGAATGTCGCCCGTATCCAGTCCCGCGTCAATCTTCATGGTGCTCACGCCCGTGACCGTCTCTCCGCGCGCAATCGTCCACTGTATCGGCGCCGCGCCCCGGTACTTCGGCAAAAGCGATGCATGAAGATTGATGTTGCCCAGGGGAGGAAGTTCCAGCATCCATTGCGGGATAATGCGCCCGTACCCAACCACAATGATGGCGTCCGGCTTCAAAGCCGCCAGTTGCGCCCGGAACTCTTCATTATTCTTGATCTGCTCTGGCTGAACAATCGGCAGGCCAAACTGCAACGCGCGCTCCTTCACCGGAGGAGCAACCAGCTCCAGCCCGCGCCCCTTCGGCCGATCCGGCTGCGTAACCACCAACTGAACCTGAAACCCAGCCACAACCAGCGCTTCCAGCGCAGGTACAGCAAACCGGGGTGTCCCGCAAAAAACCAGATTGAGCCATTGAGCCATTAAACGATTGAGTCATTGAGCGATTGCGCCATCGAGTCATCGATAATCAAAACCCAATGGCCCAATGAGTCAATGCCTCAATCACTCAATGATTCAATCGCGCTACCATTCTCCCGCCTTCACCAGCTTCCTGATTTTCCGCTTGATCAAATCCCGCTTCAGCCCGCTGATGTGGCTCAAATAAAGTTTCCCATTCAAATGATCGGTCTCGTGCTGAAACGCCCGCGCCAATAATTCTTCCCCCGTCTTCTCGAACATCTTCCCGTTCTCATCCTGCGCGCGTATCGTGACCACGTTGGGCCGCGTCACATTCTCCCGAAAATCGGGAATACTCAGGCAGCCCTCGCTCTGCGAGTGCCGCCCTTCTTTATGGATGATCTCAGGATTAATCAGCACCAGCTTGGCATCCGGATCTTCCTTAAAGGTGATATCCACCACCGCAATCCGCCGCGAAATCCCGATCTGCGGCGCCGCCAGCCCCACTCCCCGCGCCGCATACATCGACTCGAACATATCCTCCACAAGCTTTTTCAGCTCTTCGTCGAAGACTGTTACCTTCTCGGCCGGCTTTTCAAGCACCGGATTTCCGAACTTTACGATGGGATAAATCATCAATAGCTCTTAAGTTGCGCGCAGTACCCCTGGAAGTTGCGCAACGTCTCTCCCATGGAGTCTCCTCCGAATTTTTCCAGTGCACAACGCGCCAGCGTAAGCGCCACCATGGCCTCTCCCGCGACCCCAGCCGCCGGAACCACGCACACATCCGATCGTTCATACGCCGCGCTCACCGGTTGCCGCGTCGCGAAATCCACCGACTTCAGCGGTCGCCGCAGCGTCGAAATCGGCTTCAGGTAGCCCCGCACCCGAATCTCCTGGCCATTCGAAACTCCGCCCTCGATTCCTCCCGCATTATTGCGGCTGCGGCTGAACTGCGTGAACCCGCCGCGCCCGTCGTATCCGATCTCATCGTGTACCGCCGATCCCGCCGCCGCCGCCGCCGCGATTCCTGATCCAATCTCCACCGCCTTCACCGCCTGCAGCGACATCACTGCTCCCGCCAGCAATCCGTCCAGCCGCTCGTCCCACTGCGCATACGTACCCAGCCCCGGCGGAACCCCGTGCGCTGCCACTTCAAACACTCCCCCTACAGAATCGCCGCTCTTCAAAACCTTATTAACTTCATCCTTCATCTGCTGCTCGATTTTTTCGTCAGCGCAACTCAACAAAATCTCATCCTGATGGCTGAGCGCCTCAATCTGCTCCCACCGAATCTCCTGTTCCACCGCCGCGCTCCCCACCGCAACCACGTGACTGAGCACTTCGATGCCCAACTCCCGCAGAAAAATCTTGGCCAATGCTCCCACCGCGACGCGCGCCGCCGACTCCCGTGCCGAAGCTCTCTCCAGCACATATCGTGCCTCCGCAAAATTGTATTTCAAGGCTCCCGCCAAATCGGCATGCCCCGGCCGTGGAGACGCCACGGCCTTGTGCCGCCCTCGATCTCCCTCGCCCACCGGCAGCGCCTCCTGCCAGTTCTTCCAGTCGCGATTTTCCAACTGCACGGCAATGGGCGATCCGATCGTCATCCCGTGACGCACGCCCGACAAAATATGCGCCGCGTCCCGCTCAATCTTCATCCTTCCGCCGCGCCCGTAACCCTGCTGCCGCCGCCACAACTCGCGATCCAAAAAAGCCTGATCCACCTTCAGCCCCGCCGGCAATCCCGATAGAAAAGCGACCAGCGCCTCCCCGTGCGATTCTCCGGCAGTAAAGTAGCGCAACATAAATGCTCGATTCTACCTGATGCCGCAACCCGCGCGCGCGCCTCGTCCAATTTTGCCGCGCCAAATTGAGACACGCCCAAGATGCTCACGTAGAGACAGCCGCCCGATTTGTCCCACCGAGATGCTCGCGTAGAGCGCCAAGCGAAGCGAGGCGGCGCCGAGGCAAGTGACGGCCGGCTAAGACACCACCGCATTCTTATACTGCCCAAACCCTCGCGCGCTTTTCCCGTGACAACCCCGCAGGGTTGATACAATCACACGCCCTGGCGGAACAAGACCAGGTCGTGAGCGATGGCGCGGCGAATTTTGCGGACCCGGAAAATGGGCTCCGGTGGGAATCACTTTAGAAATTGACGGGGACTTTCACAACTCTCTTCTGAATCGCCCCCATGACCAGTTTGGCTTTGTTGTGGCGGCCGAAACCCTTCGAAAAACCTTAGTGCACCTTTGTGCCCTTCGTGGTTTCAGAACTTGGAACTCATCGCCGCCCCATAATCTCCACCAGTTCCGCCAGACTCCTGACCGTCAAATCCGGATTCCCCTCCGCCGCCTTCACTGCGCCCACCCCTCTGCGCGCCGACGGTCGGCTCACCCACACCGTTGCCAGCCCCAGCGACTGCGCCGGTACCACATCGTGATAAACGCTCTGCCCTACGTGCAGCACCCGGTGTGTCGGCACCCCTATTTTGCTCAGTGCCAGCTCGAAAATTTTCAGCGACGGCTTATAAGCATGCGCCTGCTCCGCTGTGATCACCTGATCGAACTCGACTCCAAGTTTCGGCCGTGTGTCCGCGAAAATATCGTCATCAATATTTGAAATAATCGCTAGCCGGAACCGCTTCCTCAATTCGCGCAGCGCGTTCACCGTATCCGGCCACGGCTCCCAGTCCCTTATCGACTCTGCCAGAGACCACTCTTCCTGATCGGTGGGTTCAAATCCAAACTGCTCTCCGAACTGCCGCATCACCGCTTCCAGCACCTGCCGGTATTTCTGATAGGGCCCCCTTTCCGCCCGCGCCTCGAAATCCCCGTACAGGTGCAGCAGCGTTGCATCATCCGCATTCTTTCCATGCTCCGCAAGAATACGGCGCAGGTAACCTAATATCCCATCTTCCCAGTCAATAAGCGTGCCGTAACAATCGAAGGTAAGAATTTCAAATCGGCTGAAGTCAAGCATGGCAGCTATCTTAAATCCCCCAGCAAAAGGACTGAGCAAGGTTTACCCAGTATGACTCCGTGTCCTCAGTGGTTGAGATTTTGATTTTCGACACCCACAAAAGGAAAAGGAGGCGCCTGATAATTCGGTTGAGCTGCGGGGAAAAACGCGAAGTCGAGCTGGAACTCCCACCTACTTCAAACCCGGCAAAATCGGCGTCTCCTCATGAACCTCGCCCGCTTCTGCCGGCTCTCCCTCCGATTCCTTTTCGCCGCCGCCGGTCGAACCGGCCGCCTTCGGCGCCAGAAACTTTGCGCTGTTCAACAACGGACGTCCCAGCGAAGCGTTATAGCTCGTCCACGGGCTTTCCAGATCCGCCTCCCGCTCAAACTGCGCCCGCATCGCCTCCATCTTCGAATCCAGATCGTCCATGTAATGCAGCATCAGCGCTTCCGGAAACATCGGCAGCTTGGGCGACCCATACTCGTACTCGCCATGGTGGCTGATGATCAGGTGCTCCAGCAGCGTCTTCAACTCGGCCGGGAACTCCGGCGCCGCCGCCAGCTTGGCCTGCAGCATCTCCAGTTCAATGATCATGTGCCCCAGCAACTGCCCCCGCGTGGTGTAGGAAAACGACCGGTTGTATGTCAACTCATGAACTTTTCCGACATCGTGCAGAAACACTCCCGTCAGCAGCAGATCGCGATTCACCTGCGGATAATTCCTGCACACCAGGTCGCACGACTTGAACAGGGACACCACATGATCCAGCAACCCGCCAATGTAAGCGTGATGCAGCGTCTTCGCCGCGGGCGCGCTGCGGTACGCCGCCGCAATATCCGGATCCGACATAAACGCCCGCACCAGCCCCTTCAGATGCGGATCCTGAAACGTCGCCACAAAATCGCCCAGCGTCTGCCACAGTTCGTCGATATTTTTCGTGGTCTTGGGAAGATAATCGTCGAACTCGATTTCCAGTTCGCCCAGCTTGCGCAGCTTGTGTATGGTGAGTTGAAAGCGGTTCTTGTACTTGTTGATCAACCCCTTCACCTTGAGGAAGTCGTCCTGCTCAAACGAGTTGAGCACTTCCTCCACGTTGTCCCACATCTTGGCTTCGAGGTGTCCGCTGCGGTCGCCCAAAGTCAGCGCTAGGTATGGCTCGCCGCTCTTTTTGGGCTTGATCTGCTTCGTCACCACGACAAAAGACGAAGTAATAATCTTGTTCTCATGCCGCGTGCAGTCGCCAATGTAAAACTCTTTCATACTGCCTCAGTGTAAATCAGAACCACAAAGCAATGGAGGGAATCGGAAGTTTCGGCAGTGGTGCAATTTGGTCTTCTCCGCGTCCTCCGCGGCACTTCTCTGCGGCCTTTGCGGTCAAATGCTCTTGACCCTGGAGCGCAAAGCCTAAAGAAAGCCAAACTGCACCACTACCGGAAGTTCCAAGGTGGAGTGAAGCAACTCGAGCGGAACAAAGGAAGGCCTGTGCTACAGCGGAACAACTGGAATGCATGTACTACCGGGGAAGAGCGGCGCTTCAGCGCCGCGTAAGCGGCTTCCATAATGAACCGCGCTTCAGCCGTGCCGCCAGGCCTTGCCTTCAAAACTTGTCATTCCGACCGGAGCCGGAGCGAATGCGACGGCGGAGTGGAGGGACCTGCTGTCCGCTCATACGCCAACAAAGCCAGATCAAAACCGATTCGTCTCAAACAGTTAAAGGGGTCTCGCAAAACTGCCGCCCGCCCACCCCCTACAACACCCCAAGCTTCTTTTTCTTCTTCAATCTCTTCGCATCCGATTCCTTCGCCGCCGTTGTCTCCACCGGCTTCGTCTCGTTCGGGCTGGCTCCCGAATCAACATACCCGGTCTTGATGTCGATGTACGCCTCCTCGCGCAGCTTGGTTAAGAAGGTTCGCAACGCGGGCTGCAACTGCTGGTAATACAGCGCGTCCTGCACCCGCGCTTCCACCTCTTTAAACGGAGGAATGCCCGCCATCTGGTGTCCCACCACTTTCAGGATGACGTATCCCTGCTTGGTTCGGATCACGTCGGTTACTTCCCCCGCCTTCATGGCAAACGTTCGATCCTCGAGTTCCTTCGCCAGAGTCCCGCGCTTGAAAACTCCCAAATCCCCGCCCTGCGCCGCCGAGGGACCATCGGAATTTTTCTTCGCAATGTCTTCAAAGCTCGCGCCCGCCCGAATCTGCTTGAGCAAATCGTTCGCCTTGGCCTCGGCCGCCGCCAGCGCTGCGGCTTCGTCCGCCGCTTTCTTCGCCGCCTCTTCAGTGCCGGCGCCGGTTCCCGCAGCCGGCGGATCGCCCGCACCGTCCGCCTTGGGCCCCGCTGCACTCGCCGCCTTCTTGGGCGCAACCAGAATTTCGCTCAGCTTGATCGACTCCGGCTGCTCCATCTCACTCTTATGCTCGTCGTAAAACTTCTGCTCCGCCTCTTTGCTCACGCTCAGGTGCGATCCCACCTGGTCTCCAATCACCTTCTGCGTGATGATCTGGTTGCGCATGTTCTGCTTGAAATCCTCGTAGGAAATCCCCTGCGCCGTCGCTGCCTTTTCCAGATCCTCCATCGTGTCCAGCTTCATGTCCTTGCGCATCTTGTCGAGCTGCTTGATCAGGTCCGTATCCCCGGTGATTCCCAGGTCTTTGCCTTTTTCCAGCAAAAGCTGCTGATCGATCAGATCGCGCAAAACATCCTTTTCGCGCTCGGCATAGACTTTGTCCGCCGCAGCCGCATCCTGCTGCTTCACTTCGTCGCGAAGCTGATCCTTGCTGCGCTGAAACTCCGACCGCGTAATAATCTGGTTGTTCACCCGCGCAACAATCTCCTCTACCACCTGCCCCGCCGCCAGGCCAGACAAGCACACCACACCAATGCCAATCAGAACCGTCTTCTTCATAAGGATTTCCATCGGATCGCAGATCTCAACCGGAGCGCCCGGCACCTAAGCCCGCCAGGCAAAAATCTTTCTAGGCATTCTACTATGATTCCCCACCCCCACCGTGCAGTTGCACGAGGGGATACCCGCCCGCGATGGTACATATGGACCGGACCCCGCCGGAGCGCGGAGCAGACACGACACACGGGGGGGACAGGCGCCTCGGCTGTCCCGCGAGCGAAGCGAGCGTGCCGCATGCCGGTTCTGACCCTGCGGAAAAATGCGGGAATGCCCGCAGTCATTACCTGCGCGCCCGCCTCCACTTTGCACCGCAAACTACTTGACACCTGTCCGGCCCACCCGCTAGCCTAGTCCTATGCCCAGCCCGCGCCAGCACCGCCTGCGCCTCCCGCACCGCCTCATGCGGCCGCTCGCCGCGCGAACTGACGCCATCCCCGACCCCGCCGCCGATCTCCGCTTCATCCGCGACACTATGGAGCGTTCCGCCTCCTTCACCGCCGTCCCCGGCTGGGGACAAGTCATCCTCGGTTCCACCGCCCTCGCCGCCGCCTGGCTCGCCGCCCGCCAATCCACTTCCGCCGCCTGGCTCAAAGTCTGGCTTGCCGAAGCTCTGTTGGCCGTCATAATCGCGTTCATCTCCACGCGCCGCAAAGCCAACCGCCGCGGCCTCCCGCTCTTCACCGGCCCCGGACGCAAGGTCGCCCTCGGCCTGTTCCCGCCGTTCATCGCCGCAGCGCTGCTTACATTTCTGCTTTATCGTGCCGGCCTCACTTCCGCCCTCGCCCCCGCCTGGCTGCTCCTTTACGGCGCGGGAATCATCACCGGCGGCCTCTACTCCGTCGCCATCGTCCCGGTGATGGGCGTCTGCTTCATGGCCGTCGGCGCGCTCGCAACCGTTGCGCCCGCAGCCGGAGTCACTGCAATCTCGTCCAACGCCTTCCTCGCCGCCGGATTCGGCGGCATCCACATCCTCTTCGGATTTCTCATCGCCCGGAGGCACGGTGGCTAGAGCCTTACCCCAACGCCGCAAGCAAGCGAAACCCTCCGCCCCCGTCCGCCAGCCCGCCCCGAGCGCGCTGCCCCTGCCCGAACTCGACCGCCTGATCCACGAGCGTCTGCGCCTCGGCATCGTGAGCGCCCTCGCCACCAATGCCAGCCTCAGTTTCACCGACCTCAAACGCATCCTCAAAACTACCGACGGAAACCTCAGCGTCCACGCCCGCAAACTCGAAGAAGCCGACTACATTTCCTGCCTCAAATTTTTCGAAGGCCGTGTCCCCCGCACCGAATACCGCCTGACCTCCGCCGGCCGCCGCGCCCTCGCCCAGTATCTCGACCAAATGGAAGAATGGATCCGCCTAACCCGCCACCAATAACGCCACTCCGCCTGGGGATCTCCCCCGCCCATGTGGGGACAGCCCGCCTCGGCTGTCCCGCCGAGCACAGCGAGGCGCCCCTGATACAATCCCCGCATGAAACTCCCCGCCATAATCTTTCTGTCCACCGTTCTCTTCGCCCAATCCGCCCCCGAAGTCGAAATCACCGCCGAACCTCACCACCACCTCGCCTTCGAAAACAAATCCGTTCGCGTCTTCAATGTCGAAGTCGATCCCAACACTGAAACCCTCACCCACTGGCACCACCACGACTATTTCGCCATCACCCTCGCCCCCGCCGAAATCGCCAACCACGTCAAAGACAAGCCTTCCGTCACCGTCAAATTCACCGAAGGCGATACCCGCTTCACTCCCGCCCCATTAATCCATTCAGTCCGCGATCTCGGCGCCGAGCCCTTCCGCAACGTGACCATCGAAATCCTCGAAGACGACTCGCTCCGCAATTCCACCCCTCACTGGGACGCGGACCGCGGCCTCGAAGTCCTGCCCAACGGCACCAAACAAATTCTCTTCGTCAAAGACGGCATCCGCGTCACCGAGTTCGAACTCCAGCCCGGCGGCATCGTCCCCGTGCACCATCACACCGGCCCGCACCTCCTGGTCGCGGTCAACGATCAGGACGTCCGCAGCGACGTCCTCGGCCAGGGTCCCGTGCCCGGTCACTTCAAATCCGGCGACTCCAAGTGGCTCCCCGGCAACTACTCTCACACCATCACCAACACCGGCGCCAAGCCCGCCAAATTCGTAACCCTCGAATTCCCGTAAGATCCTGAACTCAGGATGTCACTCCGAATCGGCACGTGGCGGTGAGACCTGCTTTCCATGCCCCCCGAACCAATCTTATAAACTTTCCCTTGCGTTCCCACCCATCCATCTGCTATAAACAATCCACCGAGAGCAGATGTGTGGCTAGCCGGGCGATTTTGTCGCAACTCTCGTCGCCGTCCGGCATCTAAGTTTCTAGAGAGCGGTTTCGCCCTCAATCGTCCCGGCCACGGGGCTTCATTCGAAGCACCTGAGTTTCGCCCACAGGCGTGCGGTCGCTGCGAAGGGTACCTTCAAAGCAAGGACCTCCAAGAGTTCTTTTCTCAATTTTGAGTCTTCCGCCCTGCCGTGCGCCAACAATCGCGCCGCAATCGCGGAAGACGCATACCGTCGCGTGCTCTTTTGAGCTCCAAGGCACATGTGGGGAGAGCCGCCCTCGGCTGTCCGGTCGAGCGCAGCTCGACAGTGCCGGCCAGCTCCTCTACCGCCGGCCCGCTTCCCAATGTGGAAATCATCTGGAAATCCTGTGGGACGCGATCATTGACAGGGTTTTCCGCCGCACGGTATGTTTGTAAGGTTTCGAGGACAGTCGGATTCGCACCTGTGGGCTTGCCCCATAGAATTCGCCTGGACTGAATTCGCGCCGCCTTGGCGGACCGCGATTCGGTCTTTGACAACTAGGTTGAACGTGCCAGTCGTGAGAAACGAATTCGGGCATTAGTCCGAGCGATCTCACAAGATAGACCACCGTGAACTTTTTCTTCGCAAGAAGCAAAAGGCTGAACGGTGGCGCCATCCCGGCTTTTCGAGCCCGGCGATGGCAGCCTACCTTCTACCCGTCGGTAGGCATCAGGTTTCAAACGAGAGTTTGATCCTGGCTCAGAATCAACGCTGGCGGCGTGCCTAACACATGCAAGTCGAACGAGAAAGGGGAGCAATCCCTGAGTAAAGTGGCGACCGGGTGAGTAACACGTGACTAACCTACCTTCAAGTGTGGAATAACATCGGGAAACCGATGCTAATACCGCATAACATCGATGCTTCGAAAGGGGCGACGATCAAAGGAGCAATCCGCTGGAAGAGGGGGTCGCGGCTGATTAGCTAGTTGGCGGGGTAACGGCCCACCAAGGCGAAGATCGGTATCCGGCCTGAGAGGGCGCACGGACACACTGGAACTGAAACACGGTCCAGACTCCTACGGGAGGCAGCAGTGGGGAATTTTGCGCAATGGGGGAAACCCTGACGCAGCAACGCCGCGTGGAGGATGAAGTCCCTTGGGACGTAAACTCCTTTCGACCGGGACGATAATGACGGTACCGGTGGAAGAAGCCCCGGCTAACTTCGTGCCAGCAGCCGCGGTAATACGAGGGGGGCAAGCGTTGTTCGGAATTATTGGGCGTAAAGGGCGCGTAGGCGGTGCGGTAAGTCACCTGTGAAATCTCCGGGCTTAACTCGGAGTCTGCAGGCGAAACTGCCGTGCTGGAGTATGGGAGAGGTGCGTGGAATTCCCGGTGTAGCGGTGAAATGCGTAGATATCGGGAGGAACACCTGTGGCGAAAGCGGCGCACTGGACCATAACTGACGCTGAGGCGCGAAAGCTA